>JAEEGJ010008770.1_pt1 | contig 27638 bp, 18 predicted proteins | sample 8958761 | NCBI WGS metagenome assembly JAEEGJ01 (sample SAMN16246546, study PRJNA631951) | gut metagenome | biome: gut microbiome; feature: rumen; material: RS-attached | host: Bos | place: Iran: Karaj | collected 2018-10 | reverse complement strand
CCTTGGTAGGACTCCCCGTAAGCTGGGACAATACTGCCTTCGCCGTTCTTAAGAACCCGGACTGGGGTCTTGTAGTTACGGCCATCATCGCAATTGTGCCTATTTCACTTGCCACGATGATAGAGCATATCGGCGATATATGTGCAATTTCATCCACAACCGGCATTAACTATCTGGAAGATCCCGGTTTGCATCGCACACTGGTTGGCGACGGACTTGCAACCGCCATGGCTTCCCTCTTCGGTGCACCTGCAAACACCACCTACGGAGAGAATACAGGCGTGCTTAATATTACGAAGGTATTTGACCCCCGCGTAATCCGCATCGCCGCAGGTTTTGCAATACTGCTGTCTTTCTGCCCCAAGTTCTCTGCCATCATCAGTTCCATGCCGGCAGCCGTGATAGGAGGCGTTTCGCTCATCCTTTACGGTATGATTTCAGCCGTCGGTATGCGTACCCTGATAGAGAATAATGTAGATTTCAAGAAGGCCAGGAACGTGATTATAGCAGCCGCTGTAATTGTTTTGGCTATCGGTGTTAAGTACGGTGCAGGTGACGCCATTTCAATTGGATTCACATCCCTGTCCGGCCTTGCCATTGCAGCCATTGTCGGAATCGTCCTTAACGCAATACTTCCCGGAAAGGATTACGAATTCAAGGATTCCATCCGCAGGGAGCTTGTCAACAAGATTCGCGTGGTACCGGACTACCCTGTCAAGGGCATCCAGTTCTATGACGTAACCACCCTTTTCAAGGATGTCGATGCTTTTGAAGAGATTGTCAACCGAATCTGCTATCTGTACAAGGATAAGGGCATAACCAAAGTGGTTGGTATAGAGTCCCGCGGCTTCATTGCCGGAGCAGCAGTAGCCGCCCGCCTTGGAGCATCCTTCGTCCCGGCCCGCAAACCCGGCAAACTGCCGGCAGAAACAGCATCTGAATCATACAACAAAGAATACGGCACTGACACCATAGAAATACATACCGACGCCATCGAACCGGACGATGTTGTCCTGATCCACGATGACATCCTGGCCACCGGAGGCACCGCAGCTGCCGCCGTAAGGCTTGTGAAAAAATTCAATCCCAAGGCTGTGTATGCCAACTTCATCATCGACATAACGGATATTCCGCGCACGCAGGAAATCCCTCACGAAGTAGAAGTAACGTCCTTACTTGACCTTAAAGAAAGATAACTTTTTTAAAAACTCATTCAATATGAACTTCAAAAAATTTGCAACAGTAGCTTTTGCAACTTTGGCCCTTGCTCTTACCGCTAAGGCCCAGACCAACTTCCAAACATTCTATGATTTTAACCGCAAGCACGTTACTACTACGCTTGAGGGTTTCTACAATGACAGCTGGGGTAACACCTTCTTCTTCATCGATTACGACTTCAATGGTAGAAGCGTCGATGGCAAAAAGAACCACACCGTAAGCGGCAGCTACATGGAGATTGCACGTTGCCTCAACTTCTGGCACGATTCTGCACTTGCTCCGCTCAGCCTTCAGGTAGAGTACAATGGTGGCGTAGGCTTTGGCAACCAGAACTTCCTTTTCGGTCTGGATTACTTCCTTCACACCGCAGATTTCAAGAACACACTTAACCTTAAGGTCCTCTATAAGACCTTCAACAAGGGCATCAAGAGCAAACTTCCCGTACAGTTCACCGTAGTTTGGGGCTGCCAGGATCTCTTCGGCCTTGAGGGCCTTACCTTCAGCGGCTTTGCCGATGTTTGGGGTGAGACCACCAATGTTGGCAAATTCGTTGCTATTTCAGAGCCTCAGCTTTGGTACAACATCGGTAAAGAGATTGGCGTTAAGAACCTTCATATCGGCACAGAGGTCGAGTTCTCTTACAACTTCGCCGGCATAGACGGCTTCAAGGTTCGTCCTTGCCTCGGTACAAAATGGGTATTCTAAGATAGGAGACGTCTTTTATGGCAAACTTCTTAGCGAAGGCTCTGGGCTTCGATGCCTCACAGCATAGCATCCGTACAGAAATTCTGGCCGGTATTACCACCTTCCTTACGATGGCCTATATCCTGGCCGTCAATCCTTCCATCTTCGGCGCGCTGGACGGCATGCCCAACGGCGCGGTGTTCACTGCGACCGCGCTGGCGGCCATCATTGCGACCCTCGTCATGGCCTTCTATGCAAAGAAACCGTTCGCCCTGGCCCCCGGTATGGGCCTCAACGCTTTCTTCGTGTACACCGTCTGCCTGACAATGGGCTACTCCTGGAAGTTCGCCCTGACCGCCGTCCTCATCGAGGGTGTAATCTTCATCATCCTCACACTCACCAAGGTACGTCAATGGATACTCAACTCCATACCGCTGAGCCTCAAGAGCGCCATCGGCGCCGGCATCGGTCTGTTCATCGCCTTCATCGGCCTTCAGAACTCCGGCCTCATCGTCAATTCCGACTCCACCCTCGTGACCCTCGGTGACGTCTGCCATGGTTCCGGCCTCCTGGCCGTCATAGGCATCTTCATCACGGCCATGCTCCTGATCCTCAAGGTACGCGGAGGCATCCTCCTCGGCATCCTCATCACATCGCTCCTTGGCCTGATCATCAAGGATCCCGCGACGGGCGTGGCCCTGACGCACTTCAGCGGCGTTGTCGACACCCCTCCTTCCGTAGGTCCCATCTTCATGAAGTTCGAGTGGAGCCATATCCTTTCGTGGGACATGCTCGCGGTAGTGTTCACCTTCCTCTTCATTGATATGTTCGATACCATGGGCACCGTCATCGGCGTTTCCCAGAAAGCCGGTTTCGTCGATGAGAAGGGCAATGTCGAGGACATCGACAAGGTCTTCATGGCCGACTCCATCGGAACCGTCTGCGGCGCCTGCCTAGGCACCTCCACCACTACGACCTATGTCGAGAGTTCCGCCGGCGTCGGCGAGGGCGGCCGTACCGGCCTGACCGCGTTCAGCGCGGCCATCTGCTTCGTGCTCGCACTCTTCTTCGCCCCGATCTTCCTCGGCATCCCCAGCGCCGCCACCGCTCCCGCCCTCATCCTCGTCGGCGTCATGATGATGGAGCCTGTCGTCCGCATCGACTGGACCAACTTCCGCGAGGCCATCCCCGCTTTCGTCACCCTCGTCCTCATGCCCGTGGCCTACAGCATCTCCGACGGTATCCTCATCGGTATGATTACCTACGTGGTGCTCAACGCCCTCACCGGCAAGGCGAAGGACATCACACCCACGATGTGGGTGCTCGCGGTGCTGTTCATAGCACGCTACATATTCATCTAGGGGTTATTCCTCTGATAGTCACGACACCAATCGCTCAGGCCGCACTCAGTGCACCTGGGCGATTTTGCCGTACATACGTACCGGCCGTGGAGGATGAGCCAGTGGTGGGAAACCGCCCTCTTGTCCGCCGGGATGTATTTCTCCAGTTCCTCTTCGACTGCGAACGGGGTCTTGCCGTCGGAGAGGCCAAGCCTGTGGGATACGCGGAACACGTGCGTGTCGACCGCAATGACGGGCTGGTTGTAAACTACTGATGCTACGACGTTTGCGGTCTTGCGCCCGACGCCCGGAAGGGTCATCAGGGCGTCGATGTCCGAAGGGACCTCGCCGTTGAAATCGGAGATGAGTTTCTGCGAAAGGGCTATGAGGTGGCGGGTCTTGCTGTTGGGATAGGATACGGAGCGGACCAGGCCGTAGATGTCCTCGAAACTGGCGGCAGCCATGCTCTCAGGGGTGGGGAAGTGCCGGAAAAGCTCAGGCGTGACCATATTCACGCGCTTGTCGGTACATTGTGCGGACAAAACCACCGCCACAAGCAACTGGAAAGTGGAGTCGAAATGCAGTTCGGTCTCCGCGACCGGCATGTTTTCGGTGAACCAGCCGACGACTCCGGCGTATCTCTCAGCCTTTCTCATATTGTCAGGGCGAGGTCGATGACTTCGTCCTCGAGCCTTTCCGTGCAGGTCTCGTCCTTGCACACGAAGACCCTGCCGGGATACTTTTCGAAGATTCCGCGGTTGTGGGTGACCATCACGATGGCGGTGCCGTCCTCCTTGTTGATGCGGGTCAGCAGGCGGAGGATGCCGTCGGCGGTCTCGTTGTCGAGGTTGCCGGTGGGCTCGTCGGCTATGATGACGGAAGGGCGGTTGAGCAGGGAGCGCGCGATGGCGATTCGCTGCTGCTCTCCGCCGGAGAGCTGGTGGGGCATCTTATGGGCCTTCGTCTCCATTCCGACGGCCTTGAGAACTTCGAGTATGCGCTTGTCCATGGCCTCACGGTCCTTCCACCCCGTGGCCTTGAGAACGAATTCGAGATTGGATTCGACGGTGCGGTCCATCAGCAGCTGGAAGTCCTGGAACACCACTCCGGTCTTTCTCCTGAGGAAAGGTATATCCTTGGGCCTGATACCGTTGAGGGAGAATCCGCAGACCGTGCCCTCACCCTCTTTCAGGGGGTTCTCGGCGGTCATAGTGCGGATGATGGAGGTCTTGCCAGTACCGACCTTGCCCACGATGTAGACGAAGTCCCCGGGGAAGATGTCCATGTCCAAACCGTAGATAACTATGCTCTCGCCGTTGATGATGTTGGCCTTTCTGAAAGAAATGAGGGGTGTATTGTCCATATTCGGGTGGATTTGGCGCAATTATTGAGCAAATATAGCTTTAAAATGTGTAAATTTGTAGGTTAAAGAGAGATAAATGTTTATTTATGCATAGTAAGAGATTATTTGCCGTGGCCGTGGCGCTGTGTGTCGGGATGCTTGCCTTCCAGGCACAGGCCGGACCGCGCGTCAAGGACTACAGGAAGGCCGTCAGGCTGTACCAGAACGGAATGTACGAGCGTGCCAAGGACATCTTCGAGGACCTCGGCCGCAAGGGTGACCTCCTCGGCGAGGGCTATTCCGCCCTTTGCGCAGCGAAAATGCAGACTGCCGGATTCATGGACGAGCTCGACTCGTACCTGCTGAAGTATCCGGAGTCGTCCCTTTCTCCCCAGATCCATTTCGAGAAGGGACTTGCCTTCTTCGATGCAGGTGACTATGTCTCGTCCCGCCGCGAGTTCGCTTCCTTCTCCAAGGAGGATCTCAGCCGCGACCAGGTTGCAGAGTACGTGTTCAAGCGCGCCTACAGCGACTACGCGCTGCAGGATTATCCCAGTGCCCGCGAGCGTTTCCTCGCCGTCGAGAAGATGCCCTTCTCCGACTATACCGCCCCCTCCCGCTATGCCATAGGCTATATCGACTACTCTTCCAGCGACTTCGACTCCGCCATCAACTGGTTCGAGCAGGCTGCCAGGGACCCCCGTTTCACCGAGCAGTCAAACTACTATATCCTCGAGTGCCGCTTCAACAACAAGGACTACCGCTATGTCACCGAGAACGGTCCCGCAATGTTCGAGAAGGTTCCGGCAGAGCGCCAGCCCCATCTCGCACGCATCCTCTCCGAGTCGTACCTGGTGCAGGGCAATGTCGACAAGGCCAAGGAATACTTTGACAAGAACCGCCTGTCGAACGAGGCCAGGACGCGTTCTGACTACTTCTATGCCGGATCGGTGCTCTATGCGATCAAGGATTATGAAGGGGCGGTGGAGAGTTTCTCCGGTATGTCATCCTTCACCGATTCCCTGGGCCAGATCGCTTCCTACCAGATGGCCGACGCCTACCTGCAGATGAAGAACAAGGTCAAGGCGATGGAGAGTTTCAGGGACGCTTCGGCCCTCTCCTATGATCCCGAGATCCAGGAGGATGCCATGTTCAACTTCGCCAAGCTCGCCTTCGACCTCAATCAAGACGGACAGCCCTTCGCCGACTATATCGCCCGCTACGCCAAGTCCAAGCGCGGCGACGACATCTACAGTTATATGGCCCTCTCGAGGCTCGCCGCGCACGATTATGCCGGCGCGGTCGAGGCATACGACAATATCGACGACCTCAGCCCCGACATGAGGAGCAACTATATGAAGGCCAATTACCTGCGCGCCAACCAGCTGATTTCCAACGGCTCCTGGCGCGACGCGGTCCAGTGCCTCCAGGCGGCGGCTTTCTATACCGGCCGCCGCGATCCGTTCAACCAGTTGTCGCGCTACTGGCTCGCAGAGTCTTACTACAATTCCGGCAAGTACGCCGAGGCTGAGAACGTCTTCACGGATCTCTACAACGGGTCCGCCCTCGAAGGGCACGACGAAGGTAGGGCACTGCCTTACAACCTGGCCTACTGCTATTTCCGTGAGGGGAATTATCAGAGCGCTGCCAAGTGGTTCGACACCTACCTGTCTTCCGGCAGCAACGACTTCCGCCGGGATGCCGGAGTCCGCAGGGCGGACTGCGACTTCCTTCGCAGGGACTATAAGGCCGCTGCGGCGGGCTATGAATCCGTGCTGGCGCGCTATTCCGACCCCGACGACGTCTATCCTTACTACCAGCTCGGCCTGGCTTATGGCCTGGCGGGTGACAGGCAGAAGAAGGTGGACGCGCTGTCACGCGTAAAGAAAGCATCTCCTTCGGCCAACTTCTATCCGGAGGCCATGTACGAACTGGGACGTGCCTATGTCGAACTCGACCGCGACGACGCTGCCGCCGACTGTTTCGAGGCCCTGCGCGCCAACTCCAAGGATGGCAACTATGTGGCCAGGTCGCTCATCGAACTTGGTATGCTTGCAAGGAACAAGCGCCAGTATGACAAGGCCCTGGGCTATTACAAGGAAGTCGTGGAGAAGCTCCCCCGCAACGAATATACCGAGGACGCCATGCTCGCCATCGAGTCCATATACCAGTCCATGGGCGAGCCTGAGACCTATCTCGCTTACGCTGAAACCGTCGGTGACGGAACCCGCAAGACCGAGGCCGAGAAGGAGCAGATCTATTTCAACTCCGCCGAGCAGATTTTCCTGAGCGGCAACTACCAGAAGGCCCTCGTGTCGCTCCAGAAGTATTTCGAGGCCTATCCTTTCGGCGAACGTGCCACCGAGGCGCATTTCTATGAGGCAGAGTGCTACAACAACCTCGGCCAGAAAGAGAATGCCGTGGATAGCTACGCCAAGGTGATGACGGCATCGGACGCCGGTTCGCTGCTGGAGCCTTCGATCCTCAACTATTCCAACCTTTCTTACGGCCTCGAGCACTACTCCGACGCTTACAACGGCTATTCCATGCTTCGTGAAAAGGCAAGGATGGACGAAAACGTCTTCGCTGCCAAAGTCGGCATGATGCGTTCGGCCTATCGGGCGAAGAACTTCCGCGATGCGGTGGCGGCAGCGGATGGCCTGAAGGCCGACAGACGCTGCGACGAGGCGCTCGGCCGCGAGGCGGACTTCGTAAAGGCGAAGTCGCTGATGGGCACGAGCCAGCGCGCATCCGCCCTCGACATCTTCCGCCGCCTGGCGGCCAGCCCTTCGACGGACGAGGGCGCCGAGGCAGCCTACACGCTCATCCAGAATACCTACGACGTGGGTGAGTTCGACGATGTAGAGAAGATGGTCTACGACTTCGCGGCCAAGGCTGGAAGCCAGAACTACTGGCTTGCCAAGGCCTATATCGTGCTTGGAGACGCTTTCGCCGAGCAGGACAACCTGGCCCAGGCGAAGGCCACCTTCGAGAGCATCGCTTCCGGCTATGAACCGACCGGTCCCGAGGACGACGTCCTGGACGCCGTCAGGATGAGACTCGAGAAACTGTCACAAATGATGTAATTCCGCTATGAGACGATATATTTTCCTCGCTGCGGTCCTGCTGGCAAGTGTTGCCGCATCCGCTCAGAACCTCAACCCTACCGTCCAGGTTACCAACGACTACGAGGGCAAGCTCATGGAGGTGGAGAAACAGAACGTGCGGATGGCCGTACCTGACTCCCTCCTCAAGTTCGACTGGAATTTCAACTATTCCGTGTTCGACAATCCCTACCGTGGAGCTTACGAGTTCACCCCGTACCGTATCGACATGAAGCCCGATGCGACGGTGCGCGACAACCGGATGCTCTTCCTGAGGGCAGGTGCCGGCTATTCCCTCCATCCTGAGGTGCAGGCGGTTTTCACTCCCGCCATCCAGGGCAGGGCCGGCTTCAGCCTTTATGACGATTTCAAGGGCTATGCCGGTAAGTATCACGCTTTCGAGGCCATTACCGGTACTTCAGGCAACAGCCTCCTCGACAGGGCCGGTGAGTACAAGGGACACGATTTCGCCAACCGTCTCGGCGGAGAGTTCCGTTATGATGCCCCCACCGCTGTCATCACTTTCGATGCCGGCCTTGACCTTCTCAGGACGGGGGAGCGGTCCTTCGGCGGCAACAGCATGACCGGAGGCACTGCGACGCTGCGTGCGCGTTCCCTCGGACAGCCTGATTTCCTGTATGATGTCAGTGCCGGTTGGAAGGGCCTGGGCAACAAAGTCCTGCCCCTGCACTCCGGCTCCAACCCCGACAGATATACCGAGCACGATGCAGGTTTCGACGCAAGGTTCATCTACAGGCTTGCAGACAACCACGCCATACGTTTCGAGCCGTCATTCCACCATATAGTATTCGGCGACAAGGTCGTAGTTTCCGATGGGAAACCCGGCAAGGTCGTCACCAACGCCGTCGACATAGCCCCTGCATACGTCTACTCCGACAACGGCTTCTCGGTCAGGGCGGGGCTGCGTTTCTCCGGTGTCTGGCGGGATTCCGTGTTCGAGGACATTGCCGATTACGACGGGCGCAAGCTTTACCCCGATTTCCGTCTCTCTTACGAAGCCATTCCCGACATGCTCGTGTTGTCCGCAAAGGTCGTGGGAGGCCAGCATTTCAATACCTACCGTTCATACCTGATGGACAACCATCACCTGACGGACCTCGTATCCGCCCGATACCGCAGCGTCTCCGGTGATGCCACCGTCAATGCCATCGATGCAGGCCTGGGTGTCAGTGGACGCGTCGGCAGCATCTTCCAGTATGGCGCGGAAGCCGGTTTCGCCCGTTACCTGAACGCACCTATGGATGGCATCGCCACGTCATATTTCCAGGGAGATATCGTCCCGCAGGAGATTGTCCTGCCGGTCATCCTCATGGCCAATTATAACCTCATCTACGCCGACCTGAACGGCTCCCTCGCTTCAGACCGCATAGATGCCTCGGCCAGGCTGAGGCTTCAGGATTCCAGGCTTGAGCCCGATGGGGACCGGACCTCGTTCTGCGTGGAACTGCCGCTCTTCTCCGGATCTGCGGATCTCGTATACAACTGGAACCGCCGCGTTTTCGCCGGTCTTTCCGCAGAATGGGCCAGTCGCCGGGATGGATCGGTAGACGATATTTCCGGCAGACAGGCGGACATCCATGTCCCGGGATGGATAGATCTCGGGGTGACGGCGGAGTTCAAGCTCAACAACCGTTTCTCGGTATGGGCTGAGGGCCGGAACCTCCTGAATAAAACGGTCATGAGGAACTTCATGATCGCCGAGAAAGGGCCATATTTTACCGCCGGTATTTGCCTGAATCTGTAATTTTTTTCGTAAATTTGTCTGTTTTAATACAGGCAAATTTTTTTTAGGTAAATAATGATAGAGAACGAAGAGACGAGAGTAGCGGAAGAGCAGTATTCCGCCAATAGCATCCAGGTCCTCGAAGGACTTGAAGCAGTGAGGAAAAGGCCTTCGATGTATATCGGAGACATTGCGGAGCGCGGCCTTCATCACCTGGTATATGAAGTGGTCGACAACAGTATCGACGAAGCCATGGCAGGCTTCTGCAACCGTATCGACGTCACCATAGAAGAAGACAATTCCATCCGTGTGCAGGACAACGGCCGCGGTATCCCTACGGGCATGCACCCCAAGGAGCACCGTTCGGCCCTCGAGGTCGTCCTTACTGTCCTCCATGCCGGAGGCAAATTCTCCAAGGACAGCTACAAGGTCTCCGGAGGCCTGCACGGCGTCGGCGTTTCCTGCGTCAACGCGCTTTCCGACCTCCTGGTGGCCGAGGTTCACCGCGAGGGACAGGTCTTCCAGCAGAGATATTCCAAGGGCAAACCTCTCGGGCCCGTCGAGGTCATAGGCACCTGCAGCGACACCGGGACCATCATCACCTTCCATCCCGATCCCACGATTTTCACGCAGACCACCGTCTACAAATACGACACGCTGGCCAGCAGGCTCCGCGAACTCGCTTTCCTCAACAAGGGCATCCGCATCACGCTCAGGGACCTGCGCGAGATGGTCGACGAGTTCAAGGTCGATGAGAACGGCAACAACAAGGCCACAGGCCGCCAGGTCTTCCGCAGCGACGAGTTCTATTCCGAGAAGGGCCTTTCCGAATTCATCTCCTATCTCGACGCCGATGCCGACCACATGATCCCCGAGCCCATCTGCGTGACTTCCGACAAGATCATTCCCATCGACATTGCACTGCAGTACAACAACGGCTACACCGACAAGATCTTCTCGTACGTCAACAACATCAACACCATCGAAGGCGGTACGCACCTCCAGGGCTTCAAGATGGGCCTGACCCGTTCCCTGAAGAACTATGCCGACAAGAACAAGATGATGGAGAAGTACAAGGGCGACGAACTCAAGCAGAGCGACTTCCTCGAGGGCCTCACCGCAGTCGTGTCGGTCAAGGTCGCGGAGCCCCAGTTCGAGGGCCAGACCAAGACCAAGCTCGGCAATACCGAGGTCACCTCGGCCGTCTCCCAGGCCACTGCCGCGGCAATGGACAACTATCTCGAGGAGAATCCCAAACTCGGCAAACTCATCGTCGAGAAGGTCCTCCTCGCCGCCACCGCGCGCAATGCAGCGCGCAAGGCCCGCGAGATGGTCCAGCGCAAGACCGTGATGTCCGGTGCCGGCATGCCCGGCAAGCTCGCCGACTGCTCCGAGCGCGATCCCGAGAAGTGCGAGATCTTCCTCGTCGAGGGAGACTCCGCAGGCGGTACCGCCAAGCAGGGCCGCGACCGCCGCACGCAGGCGATCCTCCCGCTCAGGGGCAAGATCCTCAACGTCGAGAAGGCAGCTACCGACCGCGCTTTCGACAGCCAGGAGATCCAGAACATCTACACCGCCCTCGGCGTCACCGTGGCGCAGGAGGACGAGACCGGCGAGAAGCACATGGACCTGAGCAAGCTCCGCTACCACAAGGTCGTGATCATGACCGATGCCGATGTCGACGGTTCGCACATCGCCTGCCTGATCCTCACGTTCTTCTTCCGTTACATGTTCGACCTCATCAAGAACGGATATGTCTATCTCGCTACTCCTCCGCTCTATCTGGTGAAGAAGGGCAAGGAAGAGATCTACTGCTGGACCGAGGAACAGCGCGAGGAGGCAGCCCAGCGTCTGGGCAAGGGCACGGACAAAGGCTATACCGTCCAGCGTTACAAAGGTCTCGGAGAGATGTCCGACGTCCAGTTGTGGGACACCACCATGAACCCTGCCCGCAGGCGTCTGCGCCAGATCACCATCGAGAACGCCGCTCAGGCCGAGCGTACCTTCTCGATGCTCATGGGCGACGACGTACCGCCCCGCAGGCAGTTCATCGAGGAGAATGCCCATTACGCTAATATTGATGCTTAATATACTAAACCATAATTTGTTATGTTAGATATTTTCGACAGGATAGAAAGGGATTCCGGCGGTCCGATCGGACAGTATTTCGAGCAGGGCTTCGGTTATTACATGTATCCCCGTCTCGAGGGCGAACTCGGCCCCCATATGACTTTCAACGGCATTCCGGTGCTCAACTGGAGCCTCAACAACTATCTCGGCCTGGCCAACCATCCCGAGGTGCGCAAGGCGGACGCCGAGGCTGCCGCCAAGTGGGGCCTTGCCTATCCTATGGGCGCCCGCATGATGACCGGCCATACCCGTTATCACGAGGCCCTCGAGCGCAAGTTCGCCGAGTTCGAGAAGAAGGAGGATGCGTTCCTCTACAATTTCGGATACCAGGGCATCGTCTCCACTATCGACGCCCTCACTTCCCGTCACGACGTGATCGTCTATGACGCTGAGTGCCATGCCTGCCTGCTGGACGGCATCCGCCTCCACATCGGCAGCAAGTACAAGTATCGTCACAACAATATGGCCGACTGCGAGAAGGTCCTCGCCCGCGCCTGCAAGGAAGCTGACGAGAACGGCGGCGGCGTGCTGCTCATCACCGAAGGTGTCTATGGCATGACCGGCGCGCTCGGCAAGCTTGACGAGATCGTCGCGCTGAAGAGCAAGTTCAACTTCCGCATCCTGATCGATGACGCCCATGGTTTCGGCCTCCTCGGAGAGCACGGCCGCGGCACTTCCGAGCACTTTGGAGTGATGGACGGCATCGACCTCTATATCGGCGCCTTCGCCAAGTCCATGGCCTCTATCGGAGGCTTCGTGGCAGGTCCGCACAGCATCATCAACTATCTCCGCGCCAACATGCGTTCGCAGATGTACGCCAAATCGCTGCCCATGCCTCTGGTCATCGGCAATACCAAGCGTATGGAGATCATCGACAGCCCGGAGGGCGACGAACTCCGCAAGAAATGCTGGACCATCACGCACGCCATCCAGGACGGCTTCAAGAAGGAAGGTTTCGATATCGGCGAGGCCCAGGCCTGCGTCACTCCCGTCCACATCAAGGGAGGTGTCGCCCAGGCGACCAAGATGGCCAAGGACCTTCGCGAGAACTATCGCATCTTCTGCTCGATGGTCATCTATCCCGTCATTCCCAAGGGAATGGTCATATTCCGTATCGTGTCCACTGCTGCGCACACCATGGAGGACGTCGAGTACACCCTCAACGCCTTCAAGGAGATCAAGGCGAAGCTCGACGCCGGAGAGTATGACGGCGACGACGTGGCTGCCATGACCGTTGAGTAGCATGAATACCTTCTTCAGGGATAAGGTTGTCATTATCACAGGAGCCAGCTCGGGTATCGGGTTGGCTTCTGCCAAGTTGTTCGGCTCATACGGCGCCCGTGTCGTTATGGCCGCACGCTCGCTGGAGAAGATGCAGGAGCTTGCGCCGCAGGTGTGCTCCGACCCTTCGAGGGTGCTATGCGTGCGGACCGACGTTACGGTCGAGGCCGATTGCCGCAACCTCGTGGAGAAGGCGGTTGAGGCGTTCGGAGGCGTCGACATACTTGTCAACAATGCCGGCCTTTCCATGAGGGCGATGTTCAAAGACTTGGACCTCAAGGTCATCCACTCTCTGATGGAAGTCAACTTCTGGGGGACCGTGTACTGTACGAAGTATGCTCTTCCATGGCTCCTGAAGTCCAAGGGATCCGTTGTGGGCATTGTGTCCATAGCGGGTTATTCCGCCCTTCCGGCCCGCACGGGGTATTCCGCTTCGAAGTACGCTATCCGCGGATTCCTGGATACCTTGCGCATCGAGCATATCAAGGACGGGCTCAATGTCCTTGTCTATGCTCCGGGATACACTTCTTCCATGGTCCGTCGCAATGCACTTACTGCCGACGGTTCCGCGCAGGGCGAGACCCCGCTCGACGAAAACAAGCTCATGAGCGCGGAGGAGGTGGCGCGGCGGCTGGCCAAGGCGCTGCGCCGCCGCCGCTCCCAGGTCACGCTTACTTTCCTCGGCAAGGTCACCATCCTTGCGCACCGTTTCTTCCCGCGCTTCACTGACAGGATGACCTACCGTTTCATAGCCCGCGAACCCAACAGCCCTTTCAAGTAGCATATGAAGACCTCCGGTATCCCGACTGTCCTGAAGGGATGGCTTCCGTTCATCGCGCTTTTCGTCATCCTCATCCTGATGCTCCCGACGAGCCCCAAGTTCGGGTTCGAGTACAGGAGGGGATCGGAGTGGAAGTACGAGACGCTTTACGCGCAGTTCGACTTTCCCATCCTCAAGACCGAAGAGCAGATCCAGGAGGAACGTTCCCGTTCGACCTCCAGCGTCATTCCCTACTACAAGTATTCCGAGGACGTCGTGAACAAGAACCTCCGTGCGGCGGAGGCTCTCCAGCTTGGCAAGTATGCCGCGCTCAAGCCGGCGATCGTGTCCGCGATACGTGACATCTATGCGCAGGGCGTCGTGCCCGACGAAGGAGTCAAGCTGGACCGCAACGCCACGGATGTTTCGGGGGAGGTCCTGTACGTTCAGAAGGACAAGCGGGCCATCAAAATGCCCGTTACCGAGGTCTATAAACAGTCGGATGCCAAGTCCAAGCTCATAGCCGAGATGGGTGGTACCTACAAGAGCTACAATCTTGACTCCATCTTCAAGGCCAACTCCATCTACGACCTGATAGTGCCCAACCTCGTGTACGACCGGCAGACGACCGAGGTCGTCCATGCCGAGTCCGGCACATTCATCTCTCCCACCCAGGGCTTTGTCAACGCCGGCCAGCTGATCGTCTCCAACGGAGAGATCGTGACGGCGGAGATTGCCCAGATGCTGGATTCCTACAAGGTCGAGTATGAGGCGAATATGGGCTATGGAACCCCAAGGGCGACGCAGTGGATGGGCAATTTCCTGCTTTCGCTCGTTTTTGTCCTTGTCCTCTACTTGGCCATCTATTTTACGAACCGCAAGATACTGGCTGAGACCAACAAGGTATGCTACATCCTGTTGGTTTTCCTGATCTTTACCGCCTGCGCCCTGTTCGTCGGGCGCTCGCAGCCGCAGTTCCTGTTCCTGGTGCCCTTCACGCTTCCGGCGCTTTGGCATCAGGCGTTCTTCAGGAACAAGGCGGTGCTTGCCCTTTACATCATCACGCTGCTGCCCTTGTTGATATTCACCCATTACGGGGTGGTGCTGTTCGTGATGTTCCTGTTCGCGGGATTCGTCGCCATCTATGCCTTCCGCTTCTTCTACAGGGGCTGGAAACAGTTCATCACCGGCTTGATCATTTTCGTGGCGCTTGCTGTCACGTATTTCGGATTCCGGTGCATCGACTTCATCAGCGGCAATGTCGCTGTGACGCTGACATTCCTTTTCATAGGATCGATATTTACCGTGCTAGGGTACCAGCTGGTGTTCCTTTTCGAGAACATATTCGACCTGGTGTCCAACTCGCGCCTGGCCGAGCTCGGCGACACCAGCAACAAACTCCTGCGCGAACTTGAGGCCAAGGCTCCCGGCACCTTCCAGCATTCGCTGCAGGTGATGAGCATGGCCGATGCCGCCGCGCGCTCCATAGGCGCCAACGCGCTGCTGGTGCGCGCCGGCGCCCTTTACCACGACATCGGCAAGATGAACAATCCCCAGTGCTTCATCGAGAACGAGGCGCTGCTCCCTTCCGAAGGCACGACCAGCTACCATGCCGGCCTGGATGCCCGCCAGAGCGCGAAGGACATCATCGCACACGTCAAGGACGGTCTGGAGATGGCTGACCGCTACAAGCTTCCCCAGGTCATCAAGGACTTCATCGTCACCCATCACGGAACCACTCATACCGGATACTTCTACAACAAGTATGTCAATGCCGGAGGGGATCCTTCCGACGCTGCCGATTTCTATTATCCCGGCGTAAAGCCATTTACCAAGGAGCAGGTAATACTGATGCTGTGCGACTCCATCGAAGCCGCTTCGCGTACGCTCAAGGCATCGACTCCGGAGGACTATTCCAAGTTCGTGGAGAAGATGGTGGCCGCCAAGATGGATGAAGGACAGTTGGACGATTCCTCCATCTCCATCCGTGAGCTCAATACCGTGAAGGAGAGCCTGAAGTCGTACCTCGCGCAGCTGTACCACGAAAGGGTGGTGTATCCCAAGATGAAAGCACGGCCAGCAAATTGATTATTTGAGAATTAATGCCTATCTTTGCCGCCCGTTTTCAAGGAAACAATAAAAAACACATACAATGAACATCGAAAAGAAACAGATCGACGATCTGAACATCCAGCTTACGCTTGACATCGCAGCAGAGGACTATGCTCCGATCAAGAAGAAAAAGTTGAACGAGCGCCGCAGGACTGCGGAGTTCAAAGGCTTCCGCAAGGGCATGGTGCCCGCTTCCCTCATCGAGAGGGTGTACGGCGAGCAGTGCCTCGGCGACGCGGTCAACGACATCATTTCCGAGCAGCTCGGCAAGTACATGGAGGAGAGCGGCCTGAACTTCATCGGCGAACCTCTTTCCAGTGAGGACCAGCCCGAGATCGAGTGGAAGGACGGCAACGACTTCACCTTCAAGTTCGACCTCGCAGTCTCTCCCAAGATCGACTTCGAGCTTTCTTCCGCCGACAAGGTCGTCAACTATACCATCAAGTCCACGGCCGTCGCCAAGGAGGAGATGAAGCGCAACATGCTCATGCAGTACGGTGAGATGCAGGAGGTCGACGCTCCCACTCCGGAGTCCTACCTCTATGTCGACCTGGAGAATGATGACAAGTCCGTCGAGAACGGTTACATCTCCATGCGCGACGTCACCGAGGCCATGAAGCCCGCCCTTATGGGTGTCAAGGCCGGTGACAAGCTCGAGCTCAACATCAACGAGGTGCTCGAGCGCGAGGGCGACCGCGCCACCCTCCTCAAGGTCAAGAAGGAGGATCTCGCCGGCATCAATCCCGTGTTCAATGCCACTGTGGTGAATATCAAGAACTTCGAGGCTGCCAAGCCCACTCCCGAGATCTTCGACCGTATCTTCGGCGAGGGCAAGGTCAAGACCGAGGATGAGTTCGAGAAGGAAGTCGCCAACCGTCTGTCCGAGAACTATCGCCAGGAGAGCGACTACCGTCTGGGCAAGGACATCAAGGACTACCTCGTGAAGAAGGCCGACCTCAAGCTCCCCGAGAGCTTCCTCAAGCGCTGGCTCTACAGCATCAACAAGGAGAAGTACACCATGGAGGACATCGAGAAGGAGTTCGACGCTTTCCTCGCGGATTACAAGTGGCAGCTCGTCAGCGATTACCTGATGAAGAAGTTCGACCTCAAGATCGATCGCAACGATCTCAGCGAGGCCGCCCACGGCTATGTCGCCTATCAGTACGCCATGTACGGTATGGCCAATGTCCCTTCCAACTTCATCGACGAGGCCGCCCAGAAGATGCTTACCGACCGTCAGCAGGTCGAGCGCCTCTCCGAGCAGGTCGCCGAGCAGAAGGTCATCGCCGCCGTCAAGGACATCATCTCCTTCGACAAGAAATCCATCTCCGTCGAGAAGTTCCGCGAACTGAAATAGTCGTTTCCTTGAAGGATCCCGAACAGAGCGCCGTTCAGACGCTCTGTTTTTTTGTAAAAAAGTGTTAAATTTGAAAGATTTGAAAAGATTAGAACGTATATAGGGATATATGAAAGAGTTCGAGAAATACGCGAGTCTGGAGCGGGGGATAAGCTCCATGACGCTGCATCGTTACGAGTCGGCGTACGATTCGTACATCAACCCCACCATAATCGAGGAGCGCAAGCTCAATGTCGCTTCGATGGACGTTTTCAGCCGCTTGATGATGGACCGCATCATCTTCCTGGGCGTGCCCATCGACGATGACGTGGCCAACATCATCCAGGCGCAGCTGCTTTTCCTTGCGTCGACTGACCCCACCGCCGACATCTCCCTTTACCTGAATACTCCGGGAGGACAGGTGAGCAGCGGACTCGGCATCTATGACACCATGCAGCTGGTGGAGCCGGACGTGGCGACCATCTGCACCGGACAGGCGGCGTCTATGGGCAGCGTGCTGCTCTGCGCCGGCGCGCCCGGCAAGCGCTCCGCGCTGCCGCACTCCAAGGTGCTGATACATCAGCCCCTCGGCGGCGCCAAGGGCCAGGCCAGCGACATCCTCATCGCCGCCAAGGAGATTGAGAAATGCCGCGCCGAGCTCATAGGCATCATCGCCGAGCATACCGGACAGCCTTTCGACAAGGTGTTCGCCGATGCCGACCGTGACTTCTGGATGACCGCACAGGAGGCGAAGGATTATGGCATGGTGGACGAGATTCTCACCAAGAAAAAGAAATAGTCATGGCCGGCTCCAAGAAAAACGCTTCGACGCGTCACTGCTGCTTCTGCGGCCGCGGCGAGGACGAGGTGAGCCTGCTGCTCAGCGGCATCGACGGCTACATCTGCGCGGACTGCGCCAAGATGGCAGCCGACTATGTCGCCGAGCTGGAGCACACTCACCAGCACGAGGCTGCGGCCATCAAGATAGGCGAGCTTCAGAAGCCCAAAGCCATCAAGGAGTTCCTTGACCAATACGTCATCGGTCAGGACCGCGCCAAGAAACTGCTTGCAGTTGCGGTCTATAACCACTACAAACGCATCAACCATAACCTGGTGGAAAAACCCGACGACGGTGTTGAGCTCGAGAAGTCCAATATCCTGATGGTCGGTCCTACCGGAACTGGCAAGACCTTGATGGCCAGGACGATAGCAAAGATGCTCGATGTGCCGTTCACCATCGTGGACGCCACGGTCCTGACCGAGGCCGGTTATGTGGGCGAGGACGTTGAGAGCATACTCACCCGTCTCCTCCAGGAAGCGGACTACGACGTGAAGAAGGCTGAACGCGGAATCGTTTTCATCGACGAGATCGACAAGGTCGCCCGCAAGAGCGACAATCCTTCAATCACCCGCGACGTTTCCGGAGAAGGTGTCCAGCAGGCTATGCTCAAGCTCCTTGAGGGCAATGTCGTCAATGTACCTCCCAAGGGGGGCCGCAAGCATCCGGAACAGGATTTCGTTCACGTGAATACCGAGAACATCCTGTTCATCTGCGGCGGAGCTTTCGAAGGTATCGAACGCAGGATCGCCCAACGTCTCAATACTCAGATAATCGGTTTCGGTACATCGGAGAAGCAGCGTGTCGACAGGGACAACCTCCTCCAGTATGTCTCCGCCATGGACCTTCGGGGCTATGGACTTATTCCGGAAATCATTGGCCGTCTGCCGGTCATCACATACCTTGACGCCCTTGACAGGGATGCGCTCAAACGCATCCTTACCGAGCCCAAGAACGCCATCCTTAGGCAGTATGAGAAGATATTCGAGCTGGACGGGATGAAGCTTGTCATCGACCCCGAGGTACTCGACCTCATCGTCGATACTTCCATCAAGAACAAACTCGGCGCCCGCGGTCTGCGCAGCATCTGCGAGCAGATCATGAACGACGCCATGTACGAGGCTCCGTCTTCGAATAAAAAGACGTTCCGCCTCACTCTCGACTACGCCAAATCCAAGCTTGAGAATCAGCTATAATGAAAAGCCTGCGGAATCCCGCAGGCTTTTCCATTAATAGTAGTATCTGTAGAAGAGTGCGATCGACTCCATTCCGGCGAAGAACTGCTTGAGCAGGTAGCTTTCGTTGGGGGAGTGGATGGTGTCCCGCTCGAGTCCGAACCCCATCAGAAGCGGGTCGATGCCGAGGATCTTCTGTACCTCGGCCAGAACCGCGATGCTGCCGCCGCCGCGCGAGGGCACGGGCTCTACCCCGTAGACCTCGCCCATGGCGCGCGCGGCAGCCTTGTACGCATCGGAACTGATGGGGATGAGGAAGCCGTCACCGCCTTCGCATTCCTTGACCTCGACTTTGACGCACTTGGGAGCAATTGACTTGAAGTGCTTAGCAAAAAGCTTAGTGATCTCGCCGCTCTTCTGGTCGGGGACCAGACGCATGGAGATCTTGGCGTGCGCCTCGGACGGCAGCACCGTCTTGGCGCCCTCGCCGGTGTAACCTCCCCAGATGCCGCAGACATCCAGGCAAGGGCGGATACCCGTACGCTCGAGGGTCGAATACCCCTTCTCTCCGCGCACTTCCTTGATGTCAAGGAACTCCATATACTCCTTCAGGTCGAAGGGGGCGCGGGCGAGCATCTGGCGGTCCTTGCGGGAGAGGTTCACGACCTTGTCGTAGAACCCCGGAACCGCGACGCGGCCGTTCTCGTCGTGCAGCGTGGCAATCATCTCGCAGAGTACCGTGATGGGATTGGCCACCGCACCGCCGTAATGGCCGGAATGCAGGTCTTTGTTGGGGCCGATGACCTTGACCTCGAGGTAAGACAGACCGCGCATGCCGCAGTTGATCGACGGCACTTTCTCCGAAATCATCGTAGTATCGGAGACAAGGCAGATGTCGGCCGCAAGGCGCTTCTTGTTCTGCTTGATCCATTTGGGGAGATTGGGGCTGCCGATCTCCTCCTCGCCTTCGAACATGAACTTGACGTTGTGGTTGAGCTGTCCGCTGCGTACAAGGAACTCGAAAGCCTTGATGTGCATGAAGAGCTGGCCCTTGTCGTCGTTGGCGCCGCGACCCCAGATGGCCCCGTCATGTATGACGGGCTCGAAGGGGTCTGTGTGCCACTTCTCCAGAGGCTCCGGAGGCTGTACGTCATAGTGGCCATAGACCAGGACTGTCTTGTAGTCCGGGCCAAGTATCTTCTCGCCATAGACGACGGGATTGCCGTCGGAAGGCGAGACCTCGGCGAAGTCGGCGCCGGCCTCCATCAGGAGGACGGCCAGCCTTTCGGCGCAGCGGCGCATGTCTTCCTTATGCTCTGCCTTCGCGCTGATGGAAGGAATCCTAAGGAGCGAAAAGAGTTCTTCGAAGAAACGCTCCTTGTTCTGTTCGATGTATTCTTTCATATTGTTAAAACGCTAATCTTCAGTAAGTTCAAATCCGAAGTACTCTCCCTTGCGTGCGGTCGGCACACCGGTCTTCATCCAGGCGGGCATGGGGTCTCCCTTCAGATAATGGTCGAAGAACTGCTGCAGGCGGACGGAGAGGTCCTTGGAATTGCGCCTTTCGGCGAGGTTGTGCGCTTCGTTGTTGTACTCCAGCAACCATGCGGGATGGCCGAAGCGGCGAAGGGCCATGAAGAACTCGATGCCCTGGTACCACGGCACTGCTCCGTCGTTGTCATTGTGCATGATAAGCACCGGAGTGGTGACGTTCTGAGTATGGAAGACGGGGGAGTTCTCGATGTAGAGGTCGAGGCCGCCTTCGTCCCAAAGGGACTTGCCGATGCGGCTCTGGCCGTGCTCATATTGCATCGCGCGGACCATTCCGGACTCCCAGCGGATACCTCCGTACGCGCTGGTCATGTTGCCGACGGGCGCTCCCGCGCCTGCTGCGGCGAACATGTTGGTGCGCGTCACGAGATAAGCCGTCTGGTAACCGCCCCAGCTCTGGCCCTGGATGGCCATCTTGTCCTTGTCGATGAAGGGGAATTGTTCGCACATGGCTTCGGCTCCGGAGCAGATGCAGTTGTATGCGCTCTCGCCGGGATGACCGTCCTTATATACGATGTCCGGAACGAACACTACATATCCGCGGCTGGCGTAGAACGTGAGGTTCACTGTGGAACGGCTCGGAGCGGGGGCGACATAGTTGTAGAGGGTTTCGGAATTCTTCTCGTAGAAGTAGATGATCATCGGGTACTTTTTGGCGGGGTCGAGATTCTCCGGAGTAAGGAGGATACCGTCTAGAGGAGTGCCGTCGTAGGCCTTCCAGTGCACCAGACGCTTGTCTGCCCAATTGTATTCAGCCTGCTGGGGGTTGATGGACGACCATTTCTTTTCGGAGCCCCAGCGGTCGAGGGTGGTATAGACATTCGGCGATTCCTTGTAGCTTCCTTTCCTGTAAGCTATCACCTCGGCATCCTTGGCTTTTGCAACGTTGGTGAACGCGAACTTGTCGGTAAAGCAACTGCGAAGACCGGGCTTGTCGACTCCTATCGTTGCGATGCCGTTCTCCTTGGTGGTGCGGTCGAACACGGTGAGGAACACCTCGTCCTTTTTGCCGATGGTCTTGGTGACTCCGAGACGGGCGAGTGCGGCGGGGATGTCACTGCGCTCGTAGTTGGCGTAGCTGAGCTGGAGGTTTCCGCTTCGGCCCTTGCCTTCAGTCAAGCAGGTGGCGTATTTGCCGTCGGGCTGGATCTTCCAGATGTCGTATTTGTCGGAGAGCAGGAACGCTTCGTCGCCGTCCAGCCAGTGCGGACGGTCGACGGCCGGCGGCGGAGCCGGGTGGTCGTCCTCGTCGTCATAGAACGGGACGCCCGCGGCTGCCGTGACGTTGAGGCTGACACCGTCAGCCATACGGTATGTGTGCCAGCCAAGGTCGTCGTCGCTGAACCAGTAGATGTATTTCCCTTCGGGAGAGATACTGGCGGAGCCGTTGAGCTTCTTGAACAGGCACTTGCTCTCACCGGTATTCATGTCCACGAGATACACGTCCTGGAAGCTGTTGCTGTCCCAGGTCGAGCTGATCTGGTAAGGTTTGTTGTCGCGGACGAGCGCCCACTGGCCTTCGGCTCCGTTGAAGTAGCTCGTATTGGCAGTAATCTCGTGGTTGAGGCGGATGATCCTGTGCCTGTCGCCGCCGAGGTTGATGACCGACTCGTATGTGGCGGCCTTCAACTGGGAGGCGCGGGCTTTCTGGATGGGCGGAGTCATATAGATGTCGTATGCCCAGATGTCGAGCTGCGCGGTCTCGAAATCGACTATCGTCGTGTCTTTCGGAGGAAGGCACTCGGCGATGCCGAGAAGAACGCGCGTGGAGTTCTTGGAGAAGGAGGGAGAACCGTTCTCCGTTACACAGAGCTTGCCATCGACGGTATAGTCCTGCGGGATAAGCTCTTCAACGTTCTCTACGAGCTGAGCCTTGCGGCCTTTTCCCTGAATGATCTCCTCATAGAGGATGACGGAGCAGTGCTTGTTGCCCGTGGCATTGGAATCGGCTGAGGCGAGGAATACGAGCTTGTCACCGGGGTCGTTGAAGTTGGGCAGGGAATAGAATTTCTTGCCCTCGGAGAGGGTCTTGCGGCTCATGCCCGGCAGTTTGTAGAGAGCCACCTCATCCTTTGACAGGGAATCTTTCTTATCCTTTTTGAATACGACGGCAAGACGGTCGCCGAAACGGTCGAAACCGTATTTGTCGACATTCCTCAGGGTGTCGGACTGGCCGGTGCCGGGGTAGAACACGACGGTGATCTTCTCTGCCTTGGGAGCCGGCTTGACGGTGTCGGGCACTGCCTTTTTCCACTCGGTCTGGTAGGCGATGACGTTGCGCCTCTCAAGAGCGCTCTTGAAGGCGCTGACGTTGGCTATCTTCTTGAGTTCAAAAGTATTGAGGTCCACGATGCCGAGGCTGTCCTTGGGCATGTCATCGGCTTTCTTCTTGTCAATCCTTGCCTGGCGCGTGGCGGCGTAGGGAGCCTTGATGCTGAAGACGGCCCAGCGGCCGTCGCGCGACAGGGTGGCGGCTCCGCCGCGCTCCACCTTGAGCTCGCGGCCCGTGGCCGTCTCGACTATTACGAGCTCGGCGTCGCCCTGCTGCGGGGTTATCTGGTAGGCCATGATGCGCCCGTCGTCCGTGAGGACCGGGGCGGTAGTGCTCTGCCAGCCGTCATAGACGGTGTGGTCCAGTACTTTTTTCTGTGCTGTGGCGGTGATGCAAACCAGCACGCAGGCCGCCAGTGTCAGAGTCCTTTTCATAGGTAGTCTTCAAAATAATCGGTTACTTTCTGCATAAGATGCTCCCTCCAGGGCCCGGTGACGTTGTGCTCGGATACGGGATAAGGGAAATAGTCCACCTGGACGTTATTCTCGATGCATTCCTGGATGAAACTCAGGGAATGCTCCCAGACGACGGTGTTGTCGATGGCGCCCTGGCAGATGAGGAGCTTGCCCTTCAGATCCGTCGCCTTGTTGATCAGCGATGTCTTCTCGAACCCTTCGGGATTGGTCTCGGGGTTGTCCATATAGCGCTCGCCGTACATCACCTCATACCATTTCCAGTCGATGACGGGGCCTCCGGCCACACCGACCTTGAATACGTCGGGATGGTTGGTGATCAGCGTGATGGTCATGAAGCCGCCATAGATCCAACCGTGCACGCCGATGCGGGACGCATCGACGAAGGGGAGTGTGCGGAGACAGTCGATGCCGACCATCTGGTCGGCCATCTCGGCCTGGCCGCACTGGCGGTTGATGGCCTTCTCGAAGGCAGCGCCGCGATGCTCCGTGCCGCGGTTGTCCTGGACATAGACTATGTATCCGCGCTCGGCCATCAGCATCTCCCACATACGGACGCTACCGAGCCAAGTGTCTGTAACCATCTGTGAATGGGGACCTCCATAGACGTATAGGATGACAGGATACTTCTTCGACGGGTCGAAATTCGCGGGGAGGAACATACGGTAGTAGTTGTCGTAGAGACCGTCCGCGCTCTTGACAGTGCCGAGACGGACCTCTCCGGTACGATAGCCTTCCAGAGGGTCGTCGGCCTTGAAGAGATTGCGCACTAGTTTGCCGTCAGATGAACGCAGATCGACCACGCGCGGGACATTGAAGCTGCTGTAGCTGTCGATGAAATGCTTGCAGTCCGGCGAGAGGGAAACGCTGTGCCAGCCGCGCTCCGGAGTCAGGCGCTGCGGGGCCCCTATACGGACCTTGGGCAGCTCCTGCCTGCGGTTCTGGCGTACTTCCACGCGGAAAAGATGACTCTCGACGGGGGAGACTTCCGCGGAGTTGTAATAAACGTATCGGCCGTCGTTGGCGACGTATGTGACTTCGGCATCGGTCGCGACCAGCCTGCGGACATTGCCTAACGTGTCGCAGAGATAGAGATTCTTGTAACCGTCGCGGTTGTCGGTGCCGTAGAGGAACTGGTATGTGCCTTCAAGGAAATGAAGATGGTCATAGGGTTCCACCCAGGCGTCGTTCTCCTCGTTCAACAGGTTGCGGACGAACGCTCCGGTCTTCGCATCGTACATGTTGAGGTGCATGTGGTGCTGCGGGCGGTCGAGGACCTGGATGAAAACATAGCGGTCGTCCGGGCTCCAGCTGATGTTTGTCAGGTAGCGCTCGTCATCGAAATCCGTGACCTTCATGTACACCGTAGTGCCTTTCTCTATGTCATATACTCCAAGAGTGATGTGCTCGGAAGCCATTCCGTTCATCGGGTACTTGAAAGTGACAAGCTCTCCCGTACGGGTCTTTATGTTCAGGATGGGAAAATCGGTCACGCGGGATTCGTCCTTGCGGTAGAAGGCTATCCTGCGTCCCGAAGGGGACCAGTAGATGCCTTCGCCTATGCCGAATTCGTTGCGGCTGACGCTTTGCCCGAACGTGATCTGGTCGCTTACGCTTTCGGCAACCGTCAGACGGGCGCCCTGCGGCGTAATGCAATAGAGGCTGTGGCCTTCGGTGAAGGCATAGGCGCCCTTGCCGCTCGGGGTGATGTCGGAAGCCCCGCGGGGGATAGCCCTGCGGGCCTCGTCCGCCGCGGGCTCGTAGCCGGAGACCTCTCCGGCTATCGTCGAGACCTTGGTCCCCTCGGCGTCGCGGAAGAGATAGGAGCCCGCATCCTTCCACTGTGCGGCGAAGGATGCGGCATATCCCGTCCTCGAGACGGTAACGTCCTTCATGGTCAGATCCTTTCCGGTATTCCGGGCCGGGTGGGTGTCTATGACGGTTTGCGCCCCGACGCTTGACGACAGGGCGCAAAGGACCGCTATGGATGCAAGAATGCTTTTTCTCATATCTGATCCGTTGCTATAGGTATGACGGTGGTGCTATTGTCGGCATCCCTGACGGAGATGATGCCGTCCACGATATACTTCTCCATTCCTCTCCAGGGCAGGGCTCCGAGATATTCCTTGTAGTGAAGCTCGACGTTCTTTCCGCTGCAGCGCATCAGGGAGTCCGCGATGGCCTTGTCCACCACCGAGAAGTTGAACTCGTTGGACTGGATGCTGTTGGTGCCTTTCTGGCCCTTGAATCCGGACTGGATGAGACGGCCTTCGTAGGTCTTGAACACGTATCCCTTGTACATCAGCTGGTTGAGCTGTCCCGCCTTCACACCCTCTCCGAATACGAAGCAGAACTTGAAGAAGATGAATGCAGCCAGCGCCAGGACTAGCACTATGCTGCTGATGGTGATGATCTTTGCCTTGGTTTTCATAATTATGGAGTCATTTTGATTATTCCGGATGTATGTATTCACAAAGATAACAAATATAAAAAATAAAGCCACGGCCTTGCCGTGACTTTATTGATCCTATCTTGATGAAAGAAATGATTATTTCTTCCTGCTCTTGTATCTCTGGTAGAACTGATCCACGCGACCGGCGGTGTCAACGATCTTGACCTTGCCAGTGTAGAAGGGGTGAGAAGTGTTGGAAATCTCGACCTTCACAAGAGGATATTCGACACCCTCGATCTCGATGGTCTCCTTGGTGTTGACGCAGGAGCGGGTGATGAACACATCTTCGTTGGACATATCCTTGAAAGCTACAAGACGGTAGGTTTCGGGATGGATTCCTTTTTTCATTTTACGTAAAATATTAGTTTTCGTTCAAACGGACGGCAAAGGTAGGAATAAATTTCACAATTTCCAACTATTTCCCAATTAGTTGACATCAACTATCTGGGTAATGGTTTCCGAGGTGCCGTCGGTAAATGATACCGTCGCTTTTACCGTATGGGTTCCCGATGATAAGACTACTGAGCTTGCGCTTATTGAAGAACCATCAAATGACCATGCGACCTTTTTGATACCCTTGTTGCCGGGAATCAGTTTGAATTCGAACCGCTCACCGCTCTTGTATGATGCTTTCTTCTGGATGAAGCAAGCATCGACATACGCTAGCTGCCAAGGATAGCTGAGATCAGTCGTGCTTGTGATTACTGGGGTCCAGATACCGTTATTGAGCCGGTACCATAGAGCGATCCTGTCTCCGACGGCCACCTGGTCCGTGACTGTGCATCTGATACCTTGGAACCAACAATAGGACCCACCCGGAAGCCCTTCGGAATCCTCTTCATCGACCATCTCGATGGGCTCGCATATGTCCTCCTTCCAATTGCCTTCCTTGTCCAATAATACGGCTTTGACGGCTCCTAAATAGGGGATGGAGTGGCTGCAGTTGGTGATTTTACCAAAATCCAGGTAGAAAGTCCCACCGCTGGCGAATGTCCCGCTATTGATGGATATACCGTTGATGCCGCTGCCATTTGCCTCCATGGCAATATCGACATCGGGATAAGTGGATGAACCGTCCCTGTCGGGGACAAGTCCGAACACGGCCATCTGGCCCTCGCTGAAAGCTGAATTATTCTCGATGGCCAGAGTCAAAGTGTAGAAGCCGTTGTTTTTACCGCTCCATCCCCAGTTGATGTTGATCATATTATTCTCGACATCATAACCGTCGCATAAGAACTGATGGCCACTGCGGCTGGTAGTATACCCACCGTAAAGAACAGGTCCGTTATGATCGATTTCATACTGGATCATCTCAAACCACTCCTCGTCCGTATAGTTCGATCGTAGTTTCAACTCAGCGGTTTTGGAATACTGCATATGCTTTATCATGGCGGGGACAACTGCAGAAGGACTGGCCCCCGACCCTCCAACGTTTTTCGTTCCATAGTCCATCTTCACCATGACTCCGCAGTCCAGCATCAGTTGGGCCACAGCGCTTTTCTGACTTTCGGTCGAGCTGCCGTCATAGATAAGGGGCATGTTATCCCAGTTATAAGTGCGGTTGTCTGTGCTGACCTCCCGGACATTATACTTACTCGTAGAAGTCGTATAACTTTCCAATGGTCCGGTTACATGCTCGGGCCATTTATGATATCTGAGCACTTCCGCAATAGCCGTAGCGACGCATCCTGTATAAAGCGCATCTTTTATCCTTAAACCATTGTCAGTAACATAATCAGAAAGAAGGTTGTTAAATGGGGCTAACTGATCCCATTGAGCGGTCTCAAGGACTTTTTTCGATGCAAGCGCCTTGGTCTCGTGACGTC
>JAEEGJ010008769.1_pt1 | contig 27638 bp, 16 predicted proteins | sample 8958761 | NCBI WGS metagenome assembly JAEEGJ01 (sample SAMN16246546, study PRJNA631951) | gut metagenome | biome: gut microbiome; feature: rumen; material: RS-attached | host: Bos | place: Iran: Karaj | collected 2018-10 | reverse complement strand
TGTGGTGGCATCGTCCACATCACCAGCGTTTGGTGGCTAGCCTCTTGGATTACATGCCGCGTGCATCGCTTGTCTTTGAAGAACTTTCGTTGCTCTCGGAAACTGCTTCGAAGATGTATGGTGCGTTTCGTGGTGCTTATGACGAAGCTCGTGTGACGGATGCGGGAATCGCTGCTCCTGCGGATTTATGGTTCAAGATTGGCGAACTTTCGCGTTTGTTCGTTGGCCGAGCGTCGCTCGATATGACGCGAGTCAAGGTCGATGACGGCAACTGGCACGAAATGCACATGCGTTCGCAGGACTTTACTTCGAACGGTACGGACGCGGTTGCCAAAGAAATCGAAGAATTTTACGACAATGGCGGTCGCATTTATGTGATGGCCCAGACGCTTGGCGGCGTGAACCGCTTGCGTGAAATTTTTGATGGCTTGCCGGTCGAAGATTATTTTATCGGAAACTTGAGCGAAGGCTTTTGGCTCGAAGACGATAATGTGGCGTTCCTTACGGAATCGAGAATTTTAAACCGCCATGCGAATAAAGCTCGTAAGCACAAGATTGCGGGATCGGTGACGAATGCGTTGATGGTGGAATCGCTGAATCGCGGTGATCTTGTGGCGCATGAAGACCACGGCGTTGGCCGCTACTTGGGCCTTGTCCGCGTGGAAGTCAATGGCGGTATGGTCGATTGCGCGTTGCTGGAATACGATGGCGGCGACCGCTTGAAGTTCCCCGTGTCGGACTTGCAGAAGATTGAACGCCTCGACCGCTCGGATGATGTGGAAACGAAGCTCGACCGCCTCGGCAGCAAGACTTGGGAAAACATCAAGAAGCGCGTCAAGGAAAAGGTCATCAAGATTGCGCGCGACCTCGTGGAGCTTTATGCGAAACGCGAACTCGTTGAAGGCTTTGGGTTCCCACCCGATGGCAACATGCAGAAGGAATTCGAGGAATCGTTCGAATACGATCCGACGCCAGACCAACTCCGTGCAACAGCCGACATCAAACGCGATATGGAAAGCCGTCGCCCGATGGACCGCCTCATTTGCGGTGACGTAGGCTTTGGAAAGACGGAAGTCGCCATGCGTGCGGCATTCAAGTGCGTGGCTTCGAACAAGCAAGTCGCTATTCTTGTGCCGACGACGATTCTTGCGGCGCAACATTACGAAAATTTCTGCGAACGCTTTGCCGCTTACCCCATTAACATAGCCTTGATGAACCGCTACAAGAGCGCCAAGGAAAAGAAGGAAATCTTCAAGCAGATTGCGGAAGGTTCCGTGAACATCGTCATCGGAACGCATGCGCTGTTGTCGAACAAGAGCGAGTTCAAGGACTTGGGACTTTTGATTATCGACGAAGAACAAAAGTTCGGCGTGAAGCAAAAAGAAAAATTGCGCCAGCTTCGCCTTGCTGTTGATACGCTCAGCATGAGTGCAACGCCGATTCCGCGCTCGCTGCATTTGAGCATGACGGGCGTTCGCGACATTTCGCTTATTAATACGCCGCCCATTAACCGTTTGCCGGTCGAAACAAAACTCATGCCGCGTGACGACGAAGTCTTGAAGAATGCGATTCTCGATGAGCTTGCCCGTGGCGGCCAGGTGTTCGTGGTGAATGACCGCGTGCAAACGATTACCAAGCTTGCCGAAGAGATCGAGGCGATGGCGCCCGAAGCGAAAGTCGCTGTGGCGCACGGCCAGATGGAAGACCATGAACTTGAACGCGTGATGGATGCGTTCCTTTCGCGCAAGTTCGATATTCTCGTGAGCACAAGCATCATCGAATCGGGCTTGGACGTGCCGAATGCGAACACGATTATCATCATGAACGCGCACCACTTTGGCATTAGCCAACTTTACCAGATGCGTGGCCGCGTGGGCCGCAGTAGCGTCTTGGCAAAGGCGTTCCTCGTCATTCCGCAGCGTGGCGAAATCTCGCAGGAATCCATGCGCCGCCTCAAGGCTTTGGAACAGTTTACCGACCTCGGCAGCGGCTACCAGCTTGCCATGCGTGACCTCGAAATTCGCGGTGCCGGCAATTTGCTCGGCCAGGAGCAGCACGGCTTTATTGCCGAAGTCGGCTTTGAAACGTATGTGCGTTTGGTGCGTGAAGCGGTCGAAATGTTACGCGGCGGCGCTCTCGAAAAGCTGATTCAACCGCGTGTGGAAATCGGCGTGGATGCTTACCTCCCCGAAGATTACGTGGAAGATGGCCTTACGAGAATCTCGCTGTACCAGCGCATTGCCCGCATCACGTCGCAGGCGGATGTGCAGAATATCGAAAGCGAACTCCAGGACCGCTTTGGCCCTGTGCCAACACCGGCAAAGATGCTTTTGCTCGTGACCGAACTTGGACTTTTGGCAGGTCGTTTGCGCATCCAGGGGCTTGCGCTCCGCAAGGGTGTCATTGTTGCGACATTTGCAGAAACGCCGTCGCCGGACCCGCGTGTGCTGGGCGAAATCAGCAGCCTCTGCACTTGCAATATGCGTTACTTGGGCATGTCGCCGTTGCAGGCTGTGTTCGAAGTCGGTCGCGGAACGCCGGTTGAAATGGCAAAAAAGACGCTCGAAGTGTTCCGAGCGTTCGCAAATATTCAAGTGCAGGCGGCGACTATACGGTCCGCAGACCCGTTACTCACGGCACTTGGCGTAGGCGAGACGCACTGATTCTAGACGATTTTCCAGTTCCGCGACAATCTCTGCAACAATTGATTCTGGAGATGTCATCCCGGACCCTGCCTGCCCTGAGTGTACCGAATGGGTGCCGGGATCGGTTGTTGCAGAACCCATCACGACGTTCCCAGCTTTGCCCATTGCTGTCATCCCGGCCTCGTCTTTCGCTGTCATCCCGGCCCCCGTGCTGCTTGTCATCCCGGACTCCGTTCCGGGATCAGTGGTGGCATTACCCGCCACGACGTTCTTATCGGCTTTTCCTTGCCAAAACGTTTCGTCGGCATCGGTTTCGAAGAAAACGCGTTCTTGCGGAATGTGCGGAATGGCGGCTACGGTAGATTTCTTGCGGAAACTGTCCGCGTGCAGCGAAAACAGTGCGCCATAGGGGAGTGCTTTCTTCACAACGCTCAAGTCCCCACCAAAGCGGTGGAATATGGGGCACGACATTTTTTGAAGGGGCGGCTGCGGAGTATCTGGGTCTGGCGAAGAATCTCTGTTCTGCAACGCGGTTTGGCTCAAATCAGTTAGAGCGTCGGACTCATAACCCGCTTTTTCCAAGAGTTTCAGCACCCGCATGTAGTTGCCAACGCAGTGGATTTGCAGGTGCCGCTTGAGTTCCAAGGCTAGCTTTGCTTGTGCTAAAAACACCTCGTCTTGTGATCCGTCCTCGTATCCCGGAAACCTCTTGTCGATACCCGCTTCGCCGACTATCGCCCGCTTGTCTTCTTCCAAAAGAGTCCGCAATTTTGCAAGCATCTCGTCTGTGACTTGCGTAGCTATCATCGGATGGATGCCGTAAGAGGCTTTAAATGGCTTTAACCCCGAAGAAAATTCTTTTTTAAGCTGTGTAACGACACGCCACTCCCTCGGCTCGCACGCAATGGCGATAAAATCGTAATTACGGTCCAAAAGCAACTGTGTTAGCTGCTTTGAATGGGGGAGTCGGGCTATATGAATGTGAAAATCGAACATGATAGCTTTCTTTTTTCTTAAAATACATAGAAATCATGGAAAATCAAAATTATTTGCTTGTTTTTTAACGAGAAAAAGCCTAATTTAAGTTTGTTGGTTTTCCAACCTAATTTTTTTGAACTCATCATAAAGGAGTCGCTATGCGCGATTTACTAGAAAAGGCTCTGAATAAAGGTTTGTCCGTCTGTTTTACATCCGAAAACGGTTTTGATGTGATCCGAATTTCTTCTGGTAACGATGTCGTTGCCAGTTGCAGTCTCGGATCGAATAGCTTCCGTGCTTCGGTCGAGGAATCCCTTCAGGCGCTTCTGCTAGATTTGGAACGCAAGGGCTTCTAGCGGCTTCGCCGCAGTTGCTCTGTAGGTTTGTGAGCTTGTCGAACCATTGGGCTATGGGCTCGCAACCTTCGGTTGCTTTGGGCTTTATAATGCAAAAAAATCCTGCGAGTTCGTCGCAGGATTTTTTGTATAAATGTTTAGGCCGATCGGTCTTCTGTGAGCCTAAAGCGACTCGTGTTGACGAGTCGTGTAGGCGAGAGCGAGGCGAAGACGTCGGTTCTGTTTGCGATAGAGCCGAGCGGTCTTTTTAGTTTATTCTACCGATCAGGTTGCCGGAGAGCATGAAGTCCTTAGAAGCTCCGTAGCTGTGGAAACCGGCGGAGAGCGAGAAACGGTCCGTGAGAGCCTTTTCGAGGTAGAGGGCTGCAAGAACGTCCTTGATATGCTTTGTCTTGAAGCTCGTGAAGTCCTGGTGGCTGTCGCGGTCGCCGACGAATTCGGCTTCGAGAATCACGCGGTCAACAGTCTTGAAGTTCATTTCGATACCGCCGGTAATCGGTACAACGATATCGTCGGAGAAGTCCATGAGGGCGACTTCGCCAAAGACGGTGAAGAAGTCCTGGACGAGGGGCAGACGGAACTTGAACGAAGCGTTGTGCTTGACGATTGCGTCGCTGTTATAGACCTTGTCGAAAAGGTTGCAACGGTAGCCGAGCTGCATTTCAAGTGCCGGGAGGCCAGAGAAATCGTGGAAGTTGACTACGGCACGGAGGTCGCCGTTATTGAGATGGGCGGACTTGCTAATAAAGGAAAGTTCGATGTCAACATTCTGGTTCGGAGTGAATCCGAATTCAAATTGATTTTCTGGAGTTTGTTCGGAGAGGAACCCGCTCAGGTAACCGTCGATATAGCCACCGAAGTAGTCGCCGTTCTTATCCGTGTTGTCCCAACGACCGACCTTGAAGCTGAACCAGTTCTTGCTCTGGTAAGCCCATGCTTCGTCGAGGGTGAAGTAATCTTCGGCACCTTTCAGTTCCTTGTTGTCGCTATCTGTCTTCAAGTCGCCAGGATAGAATGCGAAGGCGACCTTGCCCTTGAAGTTCTTTGTTTCTGCAAGGATGGCGAGATTGGCCTTGCCGTTCCACGTTTCGAGGTTGTCGGAATTGTCGTCATCTTCCGAAGTCCAGAAAACCTTGCCTGCTTCGAGTTCGAAGTCCGCATTGATATCGAAATCAATCTGGTTCACGGAGAATACCGCGTTTTCGATCATTTTCTTTTTCTTGCGGTTCGTGGTGGATTCTTCTGTTGCGGTCTTTTCTACCGGGGCTACTGCTACAGCGGGTTCTGCCGGGGCTGCCTTAGCAGGTTCCGCTTTAGCGGGTTCAGCCTTGGCGGCAGGTTCGGCCTTGGCGACGGGTGCCGGTTCAGCAACAGTTGCTTGCGTTTCGGCGACCGGGGCCGGTGCTACGGCTTGTGGTGCAGCGTTTTCTGCCGCTGCATTGGCGTTTTCGGCCTCTGCAGCAAATACGGACGCCGCCAAAAGACATGTAGCAAGAAACATCTTATTCATTTGAGAATCTCCTTGATAAAAATCTATGTTAAATTTCTTGTTTAAATGTTAGTAAAAAACATTTAATCAATTTTTTTTCTACATATGAAGGCCATACTAATTTAATTTAAATATCCAAAATAGGAGACTGGTTTGAAAAAATTTTTGTTGGTGATGTTGGGTCTATTAGTAACGGGTTCTTTTGCCCAAATGAAACTGAATATATACAAGAAAATAGATGGCCAAATTGATGAAAGTCGTCCGCTAGGTTACTTGATGTCTTCCGATGTCATCAAAGAGCTTCCTATCCCGAAGGAACGCATCGAGCATGAAGACTTTATTGATGTCCAGGAAAAAGTCCGCGGATCGAACGGCAAGTACAAGACAGTCACCAAAAAACAGCGCGTCGTGACGTACGAAGAAATCGAGCCTAAGGGCCCGCCTCCTTATGTTCCTGTAAACTGCAAGTTTGGTGAAGTATGGGTCAAGCGTTCGGACTTGGAACGTTTTAAGCTTGAATACACGGACCTGAGCGGTGAGTACGTTTCTGAAACGGGTCGCGTTGTCTTGAAAAGTACACCCAGCAATGCCAGTCGCTTCAACATTGTTATCCAGAACGGCAAGGACGATGACGTTGCCGAAATCGAAATGGGCAACCTTGAAAAGAAAAACATCAATGGACATGCACGCTTTGTTTATAAGGAAGATGGTTGTGCTGTGGGTGTCGATGTGTTCAACCGCGTTGTGAGGGTCGCCCAGCATGGTTGCGAAGATTACAATGTCGGCGGTTATACGCTTGCGGGCAATTATCCGACGTTCAAGGGCAACGATCGCACTATCGAAACGTTTAATTTGCAATCTTATTCGTTTTCTTATCCGCAATATTTATGGTGTGCGAGCGGTTTTGACACTTGCGAACCGCTGAAAGACGAACATGGCGACGTGTACATCACGTGGAGCAAGGATGGGCATGGTACGGTTGAGCGCAAAGCCGGAAATTCGGTGCATACTTACCGTGCCATGGAACGCGTGATTCCGCACAAACGAGATTACTATATGGGCGAAAAGCCGATTGCCATCAAGACCAAGCGCACGGACATGAGCGGTGAATGGATGAACTGGTATTTTTATCCGAGAGCAGGCCGTTTCAAGATGATGCGTTCTGGACAACGTTACGATGCCGCTTATATGGAAATTTACGAACCTGTCAAAGAAGATTAAACGATGGTAAAATCGATTGAACAGAGCCGTATTTTGTTTTTGGATTCGGGGCCGCTCATCCGGCTCCTCCAGATGCACTCGGATTACTATCCTGTTGTATCGGGTGTACTGGATGGTGTCTATGAGAACAACGTGCAGGTTCTTGTTTCTTCGGTGACTTTATTTGAGATTTGCAAAAAGGCGTTTGGCGCAAACGACGGCGTTTTGGCGAGGCAGTACCGCGAGTTTTTCGAGAAATCTGCGAACGTGCGTCTTTGCGAAGTGAATGCCGATGTTTCTTTGAAAGCTGCTGAAATATTTGCAGCCGCATCCCGCACGAACCACAAGCTGACGGAGAACGAATCTTTGCGGCTTGCAACCGCTTTTGTAAACGGTGCGGATTGCATCCTCACGGAATGCACGAACTTCCGCGATGCGACAGACGCTCTGGTGGTAATGCTAGATGAATTATAAACCCGCGTTGCGCGGTAAAGTCTGGCACATTGTCACCCCGGACTCCGTTCCGGGGCCAGTTTTTTGATAAACAACTGAAGCCGGAATAAGTCCGACTTCGAAATGACTGTAAAGTCAGGCATATTGTCACCCTGGAACGTAGTGATAGGGTCCATGCTCTTGGATTCTTTCGTCTTTGAAATCGTAACTGGATCCTATCGGCTGACGCCTCCAGGATGACGAAACGCTCTAATCTATCGTCTTTGGATTATCGCTTCGCTCTAATCTTTACTCTCTAGTCTCTCGTCTTTGTATATTCGCCTTCGGCTCATATACCAAATGCTGGGCTCGGTCATGGGTGTGCGAGCACCCCCGCGAACGCTCGCCCTCCGCATTTGTCGTCTCTCGTCTAAAATCACACCGGCGTCTTGCTTTTTTCGCCGGCGATTTCACGGACCAGCTTAGGCACTTGATAGCCGGGGAGCTTGGTGCGGATTTGCGCGATGAGTTCTCGGGCGCGTTTGTCGCTGACTTCGAAATGTGCAACGCCCTTTGCATGGTCGAGCTGGTGCAAGTAGTAGGGGAGGACTCCCTGCGTAAACAGCTTGCGGCACAGACGTTCTAAAGTCACTGCATCGTCGTTCACGCCTTTCAGCATCACGCTCTGGTTCAAGAGTGTCCAACCGCTAAACTTGAGTTGTGCAAAAACGGCGGCGGATTCTTCGTCGAGTTCGTCGGGATGGTTTACATGTACCACGAGCACGCAATTGAATCGTGCGGGGAGTTCTCGCAAAAGTTCAAAATGCTGCATCACGAGGTCTGGCCGCATAACCGGGAGCCGCGTGTGGATGCGGAGCGTCGTCACGGACGGGTGGAATGCAATCGCTTCCACGAGGTCGCGGAACGGCCCTGGAGAAAGCGTGAGCGGGTCTCCGCCCGAGAGGATGACTTCCCAAATGCTTGTATGGACATCCAGCCAGTTCGAAACTTCACTCGCAATATTTTGTGTGTCCTGGAAGGGGTAGTTACGCCTGAAGCAGAATCGGCAACGCACACCGCAGGCGGATGTCGAGACGATAAGGGCGCGGTTCTCGTACTTTTGCAAAATGCATTCGGACTTGCCTGCGGGGAGGTCGCCAACGGGGTCATCGACGAATCCCGGAGCGTCCTTGAGTTCATCTGTGACAGGTAGAACCTCGCGTAGCAGTTTGGCGGGTTCGCCCGAATTCTTGATGAGATCTGCGTAGTGCTTGGAACAGTTGAAGGCAAACGAGGGACTTTGGTCGAGGTTTGCCTGCATCTCGCTTGTCAAACCTGTAAAATCTTTGCCCAAATAGTCTAAAAATTCAGAAATATGCGTGAAAACTTTAACAGAATTGTCCATTATATTGCTAAATTTAGAATCAAAATCAACAAGAGGATAATATGGGTACTGTAAGCACCAACGAATTCCGTAAAAAATTGAAAATCATGGTTGATGGTCAGCCGTACGAAATCATCGAAAACCAGTTTGTGAAGCCGGGTAAGGGTCAGGCTTTCAACCGCGTTCGTATCAAGAACTTGGTGACTGGCCGTACTCTCGAACGCACTTGGAAGAGCGGTGATACGGTGGAAGAAGCTGATGTGACCTACACCGAAATGACTTACCTCTACAACGACGGTTCTACTTGGTACTTCTTGGACAACACCACTCAAGAAACGATGGAAATTGCCAAGGAAGCTCTCAATGGCTGCGAAGTTTGGCTCCTCGATGGCGCTACTGTCGAAGTGACTTGGTGGAAGGACCCGAAGACTCAGGCAACGCTCCCGATCGAAGTTATCCCGCCGACCTTCGTTGACTTGATGATTGTTGACGCTCCTCCGGCAGTCCAGGGCAACACCAGCGGTAACGTGATGCGTGAAGCTACTCTCGAAACCGGCGCCAAGGTGATGATTCCGCTCTTCATCGAAAACAACACCAAGATCCGCGTCGATACCCGCGACGGTTCTTACCTCGAAAGAGCAAAATAAGACCGCTCGGCTCTTATGCAAGGCGGGGACTCCGTCTTCGCCTCGCTCTCGCACCCACGCTCGGTTGATACCGGGCGTTTGTTGCTCACGGTAATTTAAGCGTGTCATCCTGAGCGTTGTTCGACAGGCTCGCCAACCTTGTAAGGTCCCTGAGCTTGCCGAAGGGCGAAGTCGAAGGATCTATCGAAATTCAAATGCCTCGTCCATGCGACGGGGCTATTTTTTGTAAGTAGGGGGAGGAATCCCCCTCTCCTAAGGGGCTTCGCCCCCTAAAACCCCCCAATGGTGCCGCACGGATTCTTTTTCTAAAGAAAAAACAAGCACTCATTTACAAATCGAGTGATGGTAAATTAAATTTTCTTCATTAAAAAGTTCAGGCTCAAGGAAATTATCTATGAAACATTTTGTCGCATTGTTGCTTTTTGCAGCCTTATTTGCTGCCTGTGGTGACGATTCTGGCAGTAGTTCAGCGGAATCGTTGAAGGTTGGTTGCAAAACCGAAACTGAAGACAACTGCGAATATGGCGAGTTGGTAGATGAGCGCGACGGTCAACTTTATAAAACCGTAAAGATTGGAGACCAATGGTGGATGGCTCAGAATCTGAACTTCGAAACGGCGAACACCTGGTGCGGTGGTGGAAGTGATACGTCAGAAGGCGATTGCTCCAAGTATGGTCGCCTTTACACATGGGCAGCGTCAAAATCAGTTTGTCCTACAGGTTGGCACTTGCCTAGCAAAACTGAATGGGAAACTTTGATTATTGCTGTTGGTGGTAAATTTAACGAAGGCGAAATCTTTGAACACGAACAATTCGCAAGCGAAATGCTAAAATCAACATTGGGTTGGCATTATAGTAAGGGAACGGATGCTTTCTCGTTTTCGGCGTTACCAGCGGCTTGCAGGAATGCAGGACGACTACCATGGGGGGATTGCAGCAATGGTGGCGACGACGTATATTTCTGGAGCTCAACTGAGAGAGAAATCAACAGAGCTTTCTTTATGCATTTGTACTATAATAGCGGTGATTATGCAATGATAGAGTTTAGTTACAAGAGCTACGCCTTCTCGGTCCGTTGCCTCAAGGATGTGCTATAGGCATGCTGCATTATAATGGTTTATAAGCTGACTGGCACGACTCCAATTGTATTGGTGTGATAAAAAATTCCCCGGAATTTTCATATTCGGGGGATTTTTTTTTATTCTGCGTCGCGGGCATCCGGATTGAATCGCTTGACGGTTGCCCCGATTTGCGCCATCTTGGCTTCGAAGTTTTCGTAACCGCGGTCGAGATGGTAAATGCGGCTGATGGTCGTTTCGCCTTCAGCGATAAGGCCTGCGAGCACGAGTGCTGCGCTTGCGCGGAGGTCGGAACCCATAATGTCTGCACCTTCGAGCGGGAGGCCGCCTTTGATGGTCGCCGTGTTGCCGTTCAGCTGGATGGATGCACCCAAGCGTTCGAGTTCTGCGACGTGCTTGAAGCGGTCGTTATAGACGGTGTCTTGGATGAGGCTGTTCCCTGGAATGGAAAGGAGTGTTGCCATGAACGGAGCCTGCATATCTGTCGGGAATCCTGGGAAGGGAAGCGTCGAGAGGCTCATCGGCTTGAGTTCTTGCTGACGTGCATCGACTTCGGCCCAGTCGGCACCGACGCTTACCTTGCATCCGATTTCGCGGAATGCGTCGAGCGTGGAGGCGATGTGTTCGGGAATGACGTGCGTGACCTTGACGCGACCGCGTGTGATGGCTGCGGCACAGAGGAACGTGCCTGCTTCGATGCGGTCGGGGATGGTGACTCCTGTTCCCGGGCGGAGCGATTCAACGCCTTGGACAGTGAGGGTTCGCGTGCCGCGGCCTTGAATCTTTGCACCCATGTTGGTGAGGTAATCAATGAGGTTGTCGATTTCGGGTTCGAGTGCGGCGTTCTGCAAGACGCTCACGCCTTTGGCAAGCGTTGCCGCCATGAGCACGTTGACGGTAGCGCCGACGCTAGAAATCGGGAAGTTGAAGTTTCCGCCGGGGAGGCGGCCTTCGCATGTGGCTTCGACGTAACCGTGCGTGACGTTGATTTTTGCGCCGAGAGCTTCGAGGCCTTTGAGGTGCAAATCGACAGGGCGCGGGCCCCAGGCGCATCCGCCGGGGAGCGAGACGCGGCAACGTCCGAATCTGGCTACGAGCGGGCCGAGCACGTAAAAGCTTGCGCGCATCGTTTTTACGAGTTCATACGGAGCTTCCAAGTGGTCAACGCCGCGGGTGTCGATTCTCAGAACGTGGCTACCGCCGTTGATGTGGCAGCCGATGACGCGGAGCACGTCGGACATAGTCTTCATGTCTTTGAGGTGCGGGACGTTCGTTATTTCAGAGACGCCTTCGGCGAGGAGCGCTGCCGCCATGACAGCAAGAACGGCGTTCTTTGCTCCAGAAATTTCGATTTCACCGTTGACGGGGGCCTTGACTTGCGGGACGATAAACTGATCCATATAAATTAAACCTCTTTATTACTTTCGTTGCTGTTATCTTCGCTCGTTTCCGGATTTTTTCTCAGTTCGAGTGCGTCGTGGACGACACGGGTCCTTGCGATAAAGTCGTGCAAAGCTCTTTTTTGAGGCTCGACAAGGACGATGAGGTAGCCCAGACCGTAAAAAATGAGTGTCGCTTGCGTGACGATGCTTGCGATGAAGCGGAAAATCGAGAATGCCCACGAAAGTTTTTCGCCGTTAGCCATTTCTACGTGAATGTGCAGGAGTCTTTTGCCCGGTGTGGCGCCCCAAACTGCGTGGAATACGATAAAGTAAATTGCCTGAACAACGCTCCAAATCGTAAAGAATGTGGACATTCCGGGGAGTTCGAGTGCCTTGGATACGAGTTCCGTGGAGGTGGGGTTTTCGGAAATCTGCCTTGCAATTTCAGTGACGGCATTGAGATCGACAGACCCGGCGCTGCTCATTATGTAAAGGATTACTGCACCGATAACAGAGAGAATTATGTTATCTATAATAAAGGCGTTTGCCCGTACAAAAAATCCTGCAAATCTTTTTTGCTGCATTCTGCTTTGCAGCAACGTTTCGATTGTCTGCTTGAGAATTTCTTCTTCTGTTTGTTCCGGTTCTTCGCTTGCTTCGGGAAAATCCTTCCAAGCTTTCCAATTTGTTTCACCGCTATGCCAGACAAGAGTTTCGTCTGTTATTTTGCCTTCGTTGACAAAATTCCTGATTTCATCGATAGTATAAGGACCTTGACGCCGGTCTCCATCGGTGATTGATGTGTCAATATAAAACCATTTCATGTTATGCAATAATTTAGTAAAAAGTTCGCAAGCCGAATTTTCGAAAAAAATGTAAATTTAGGGGTTATGATGATGTTTAAAATTGGTCAGCGCTACGTCAGCCAAGCCGAACCTACCCTGGGGCTTGGTATAGTATCTGAAGTTCAGGGCCGTACTGTTAAAATTTCGTATCCCGCTATTGGTCAAGTTCGTATTTACAGGACCGATGGTGCTCCTATTGAACGTTTTGTGTTGCAAGTGGGCGAGTCTGTCAAGAGTGAAAAGGGAGTTTCCTTTGTCGTCGATTCTGTCCGTGAAGATTCTGGTATTATGGTTTATGCGGCTCGCAACGGCAAGGAAATGAAGGAATCCGAGCTGAGTTCGAAGATTTCGACGGCTCGACCGGCGGTGCTCTTTAAGGCTTTGGCCGATGACGAAGTTTGCTCGGCACGTGATTTTTTGCGTCATGAAGACGCGATGGAAATGTATTACAAGTGGCTTTCGTCGCCAGTCCGCGGCATGATTGGCCCCCGTGTGAGCATGATTCCGCACCAGTATTACCTTTGCTACCGTGCATGCGGGAGCTCGACGCTCCCGAGACTCATGCTTTCGGACGAAGTGGGCCTTGGTAAGACGATTGAAGCCGGCATGATTTGGCATGCCCTCAAGGCGAGAGGCCGTATCCAGCGTACGCTCGTGATTGTCCCGGAGACGTTGAAGCACCAGTGGATGATCGAGATGAAGCGCCGCTTCAACCAACTCTTTACGCTTGTCGATGAAGGTTACATTCGCGGACTTTTCGTGGGTGTCGCGAAGGACGAGACGAAACCGAACCCGTTCTTGCAAAGTAACGACATCATCGTGTCCATCGACTTTTTGATGGCTCAGCCTGCGTTGATTGAAGACCTCTTGAAGACGAACTGGGACATGACCATCATTGACGAAGCTCACCATCTGGTGTGCGAAGACGGTTTCACGAGCCACGAGTACATGCTTGCGAACAGGGTAATTGCACGTTCCAAGGGCGTGTTGCTTTTGACGGGTACGCCATTGCAACTGCATCCCGAATCGCAGTTCAACCGCCTCAAGATGCTCGACCCGGTGCGCTTTGCCGATTACAATGACTTTATCAAAGACCAGGAAACTTATCTCAAGTTGGTGCGTGATTTGAACAAATTGCCAACGGATCCGAACCATCAGATGAGTTGGGATGACTTGTACGAATGCGTCCCGAAGAACTCGAAGATTCGTCCGTGGCTGGAACAGGAAAATTCAAAGTCGATGACGGCGGGCGAATGGATGCGCCGCATTGTCGATGGCATGGGTACGGGTTCTGTGGTGTTCCGCAATACGCGTAAGGGCGTTGGGGGCTTCCCGAAGCGCGTGCTCGATGAGATTCCGCTCGAACCGAATCCGGCTTATCGCGAAATGGTGGAAGTGGCAGCCGACCGTGACCTCGAAGCTTCGACGGACATTCAGGAGAACGGTCTCCTTTGTACAAGATTCTCTGATGCTTGGCATTTGGACGAACGCTTTGTATGGCTCAAGGGGTTCCTCAAGGAATACAAGAACGAAAAAGTTTTGCTCATTTGCGAATCCATCCAGGTGGTGCAAGCTCTTGAAACTCTGCTCCTCGAATTCTTGGGCGAGGGCGCGTTCGTGATGTTCCACGAAGACATGAGCATCATGGCGCGTGACAAGGCCGCTGCAAACTTCAGCAAGCCCGATGGAGCAAACCTGCTCATTGCATCTGAAATCGGTTCCGAAGGTCGCAACTTCCAGTTCTCGCATCACTTGGTGCTGTTCGATTTGCCGCTCGATGCGGCTCTTGTAGAACAACGTATTGGCCGCTTGGACCGCATTGGTCAGGACAAGGACATCGTCATCCATGTGCCTTACGTGAAAGGCTCGGGCCAAGAAGTGATGTTCCGCTGGTACAACGAGGGCCTGAATTCGTTTGGTGCTCCGCTCATGAGCGGAGGCGAACTCTTCCTCAAATACACGGAAGCGTTGATTGAAGCTTTGGCGACACCGACTGCGAGCCTCGATAACTTTGTAAAGAATGTGATTCCGCAAGTCAAAAAAGATTGCGAACTTATGCGCAAAAACATCGAGAACGGTCGCGACCGCTTGCTCGAATTCAATTCCCGCAATCCCGAAAAGGCTAAAGAAATCACGGATGAAATCCGTGAACTGGATGCGGAACCGGAACTCAAAAATCTCGTATTCGATTCCTTGATAAACCGCGGACTCGATGTCGAGAAGAGCTCTGTGCCGGATTGCTTCCTCATTACGATGGGGCCGCAAGTCGAAGCGGGTTCTGTGCCGGGCATGCCTGATTTGGCGATGGCTGCGTATAGCGCTGGCGGTGGCCGCGTGAACAGCCAAACGGATTTGTGCGGCGAAGGCGGTGGCGATTCCGATGGCGACGGTCGCGTGAGCGGTGGCACTTGCATGACGGTGACGTTCGATCGCGATGTCGCAATGACTCACGACGATATTGAATTCATCAGCTTGGACCATCCGCTTGCTCAAGGCGTGTTCGATTACGAAACGGGCTTGGGTCGCGGGACGGTCTCTTGTGCGGTTTGGCCGAACTCCGGCTTGCGCGGACTCATGATGCAGTACAACTTTGCTGTTGAACTGCCGGTGTCCGAAGAATGGGGATGTGCAGACATTGCAGGGCCGAAGTATTTCAAGGTGCTCGTGAATGCGAAGGGCGAAAACATGTCCGAACATTTTGAAGAGTTTTCGAATGCGGCTCTCAAGGATGTGGGCGTGCCGCAGGGGAACGCCGCTGTCGATATGATGCTCCGTTACTTTGCTAAAGATGGTCTTGCAAAAGCCCGCTTGATTGTTTCTGAACAGGCAAAAAAGTACGCCGAAGAAGCGGCAAATGCCGTGGAAGCGCGTTCGGAACAGGAATACCAGCGAATGAACCACTTGCTCTCTATGCGTGGAAAAGCTGGCACAAGCGAAGCCCTCAAGCAACTCCGCAAGAACGTTCAGGAACGCAAAAAAATTGTCGCGAATCCGCAACTCCGTTTGGATGCCATTCGACTAGTAGTGTGCAAATAGGTAATAGGTTGTAGGTTTTAGGTTACAGGTTGGTTTGGCGCTTTCGGCTCGATTATAAAACCTAATACCTAAAACCTTTTTATTGTAAAAAGATCAAAACGTACTTGCCTTCCTTTGTCTAAGAATTTAGATTAATAAGATGGAGGTGGTATGAAATTTATATTTGCATGCTTTTTGTTCCTTGCCGTTTCGGCGTGGTCTAATATTTTCTCTATTGATGCGGGTGTTAGTTTTGAGAAAGGGTATCTGGAAATTGATACGACAAAAACGTGCAATGTAGATACGTCCTACATCAATTGCTCGCTGGAAAAGGGTTTAGCATATTACTCGACATTGGATACTGCTGTTGCAGTGTTCTTTATGCCTCGTATTGCAAAAGCTTCTGTCTATGCCTTGCAATCGAATCCGAATACGCGTTCCTTGACGGAAATATTGCGCTATGAGTTCATAAAATGGGTCGAATGGGGAATCATCGTTATGACGAAGGATAGTGCCCAACGCTTATTGGACCGCATTTTGCCGGATTCGCTGCAAATGAATAATCGTCACATTCTCCATAAAAAAGTATGTGATACAGATCCTTCGCAGTGTCCTAATTGGGGACCGTATGGAGGCGGTTTGGGTGGCGGAATTTCTGATGAAGAAGCGAATCGACTCCCACAAAAGAAGGTTCTGCTGAATGCGGAATCCGAAAATCCGGGTAGAACTTCTTTGAAGCGAGAATCTCGAATGTCGTCTCAAAGCGTTGGAAAAATTCCGCAGGGAACCGGCTATAAGATTTTCGATATGAATGGAATTTATCTGTACCGTGGAACGTGGCAGGGCGAGTTCAAGTCACATGGCCGTGCAGTAATCCTCAAGTTCGATAACGGGCGAACTGCTGTATTCCGCTAGGGATTGATGGACTTGGTTTAAAAAGGAGTGGTGGTATGAAATATTTGTTTATATGCATTGCGTTATTCGCTGTTTCGGCGTGGTCTAATGTTAATTTAGTTTGGACTAATTTTCAGTTCGAAAGAGATTACTTGGAAATAGACTCTTCAAAAATTTGCAATGTGGATACAACTTATATCAACTGTTCGTTGGATAAAGGGCTAGTGTATTATTCAACGTTGGATACAAGTTATATTGTGATATTCAATCCTTTGATAACAAGGGTTGAACTTTATAAAATTCTTTCTAAAGAAGAAATGCCTTTCAGCGAAGATAAATTAGCTAAAATTTTGCACTATGAATTTTTGAAATGGGTTGAATGGGGAATTATCAAAATGCCCAAAGATAGCGCTCAGCGTTTAATGGATAGAATTATGCCTGAGGCCAGAAACCTTAGCGGAACTTCCGTTGTTCATAAAAAGGTTTGTGACGAGGATCTGTCGCTGTGTCGAGGGACAGTTTTATGGGGCGGTGGCTCGGAGGGTATTCCTGAGGAATATGTGAATCGGTTGCCGCAAAAGAAGGTTTTGCTGAATGCAGAATCCGAAAATCCGGGTAGGACTTCTTTGAAGCGAAACTCTCGAATGTCGTCTCAAAGCGTTGGAAAAATTCCGCAGGGAACCGGCTATAAGATTTTCAATATGAATGGAATTTATCTGTACCGCGGCACTTGGCAGGGCGAGTTTAAGTCTCCTAGCGGTGCGGTTATCCTCAAGTTCGAGAACGGGCGAACTGCTGTTTTCCGCCAGTTTTGAACTAGTATGATAATCTAAAATTTGCAATTTTATTCAAATTTTATTCCACTTTTTTGTAAATAAACTTTTAATAATTTTATACAAAAAATTTGCCTTTGTCTGCTATTAGAAATTATATTTATGTTGGGCCAAAAAGGAGTTGGCCAGCGTGGAGGTTTCTGTGAAATTATTTTGCTTAGGCATTTTATTGTCTTTCGTTTTGTCTTTTGCGCAAATAAGCGTTGAGTTGAAAGATGAACAACCGTATAATTCTACAATGCTTGGCCTGCGAGCTCGAATTATCAACAATTCGGGGCAAAGCTATGACAATGTAACCGTCAATGTTCTGTTGAAAAAGAATCCGTCGGAAACATTTGCGTTAGAAGCTTATTATACGGAGGGCTGGAATTGCTCAATAGCAGAACAGTCTGGTGAATATCTTGTCGTAAAAATGGTCATTCCGCATCTAGGAACAGGGACCGCTCCGAACGAAAGTGGAATTTCCCTCGGAATCCATCGTACCGATTGGCAACAATTGCAGAAGACGAACGAAAACGGGTTTCCGTCAGGAATCGCTTTCACGACAGCGCTTAACTATAGCGTTTATCAAGGGAATGTCTTGATTGGCGGAAATGCTTATGTTGACCCGAATTCCGTTGTTCCTAGCCTTCGTTTTGTGGGCTTACAGCCGGAAGATAGAAGCGATGGCTCTGTTCCTGCTTGGATAGAAATTGAAAATTACGGTTCAACACCGGCTGACTTGAGTAATGTTTCTTTAGTATGGCCTACGAGTACTGGAACCAGTTCAAGCGTTGTGTCTAGCGCGATTTTGCAGCCCGGTAAAAGGTTGCGTATATGTGCTGTTCAATTAAATTGCCCGGATGACGATGTCGTTGCAACAGTGTTGATGTTGCCTATGGGGGCGACTGGGGAAGTTCTTCTCCGATACAATGAAACTGCCATAGATTATCTTTCTTGGGGAATTAATGATGGTGTTTTGGCGGCGGATGCTCGTGAGGCGAATATTCAATATACCATGATCCGTTACGATAGGGGATTTTATCGTTCCTATGATGAAAACTGGAATATGGTATCTACAGGAAACGGGTTGTTTTATAAAAAAATTGATAGTAAATGGTTTAGTTATTCATCGACTTATGATGTCAACACGATGGAACGCCCTGCGCCGATTCCCTACATTGACGATGAAATTCTATGTCTGGAAGGCTCAGCCCAAAATCGAATGGTGCGCTTTGCATGGCATCCGGTGGAGGGGGCTATAGGATACAATTTGACGGTAAGAAGAAAGAACGGCCAGATTCTTTTTGATCAGTTCACGCCGATGGCTTTCCATGACATGGATTTAGGTGCAGGCGAATTCGAGTGGAGCGTCCGCGTTGTCTTTTGGAGTGATAGATATGCCGTGAGCAATCCATGGATCGATCATTATTCAATTTGGAAAACGAAAACAATACAGACTTGCGGTGATATCACCCAAGAAAAATATTTGAATAAAGTTCCCCATTACGGCGTGCACAAGGATACAAGGATGCTGGTTCCCAACTGGGGGGAATTGGCTGTGTATCCTGAAATATCTTGGGATCATCCTGATATTTTTGTATATAATAATAATTGGGATGGTTACGAAAGAGGAAATCAATTTGATTATGCAAATCCTTGGGGAGGGAACACTCTTTTCCTTGAAGTCGATTGGCGTTGCTGGGCTGTGGCTGTTCAGATACTCAATCATTATTATCATGGTAATTTGACGCAGGATGAAATCAAATTCTATGGAAAAACAGTGGGATTTGAAAATGAGGTTACTGCTTATGGAACATATACAAGAAGTGAACGCGATAAGGTGATATCCCCATTTGTGCTTGGAAATATGGGTGGCGGTTATGATGTTGAGGTAAAGGTTGCTTTGAAATGGGCCTTGAAATTAACGGATGATTCCCAGTTGGAAAATGGGCTTGGTAATTTTGTTCCTTTTGACCAAAATCTTGTTATGGAGCATATCGATGCTGAGCGTCCTATACTGTACTTGCAAAATGGTCACTTTATGATTGTTGATGGTTATAGGTTCTCTGGAAACCGCTTCCAAGTGCATCGGGTAAATCTATATAACGGAGGGGAAGTGGAATGGACATATAATGAATCCCCATACATCTCTGTTAATTGTTATTTTGTTCCTAAGAATGTTACAAGTGTAGAAATGAGTGATTATCGTGTTCATATAGATTCTGATGGAGATGGAATTGTTGATTTTGACGAGGATGAAAGGTTCCATACGGATTCTCATAATAAAGATTCTGATGGGGATGGTATTGAAGATAAAGTCGAAATATTCTCTTATACCATTAAGGAAAAATTCGAAAAACCTGTGGATATAACTTCACAGGGATGGAATTATACACGTTTGTCTCGATTAGGCGATTATGATTTTTATTATGACCCAACAGGAGATCTTTTCCGCACGGAATTTTTTGCTGATATTGATGGCGATGGGAAAAGAGCTGAAAAGGATAAGGATTCGGACCATCCGAATAATGATGGACTTTGGGATGGCGCAGAAGATTTGAACCATAATGGTTATGTGGATAATGGTGAAACCGATCCGTACAATATTGCAGATGATACGTTTGAGTCGGAACCCGTGGAATCTGCAGAGTGGGATACTCCTAGTTCGGTTGCCATATATTCCTTTGAAGAAATGAATATTGGTGATAACGTAACTTGTCATTCTGGATTGCATGGATATTGTAGTGTGGCTTCGGAGTCGGCATCGCGATACTATGCGGTTTCTTTGGGGGCTAATTCTACGATTGGCGATGTGATCACGAAGGGTGGAGTTCAGTTGCGGAATAATGCTCACGTTGTGGGGGATGTCTCCATTTACTCTATGCCGATAGGTTCGATATCGCCGGATATTTATCAGAATGCATCTGTAACAGGGAATGCAAGTGTCCATACTTGGGGCGAATGGCCGTATGTTGTTTCTGACAATGCATTCCATTCTTTGGAAGGTTCCGAAAACTGGCTTGATTTGACGGTCAGCCCAGGACAAACAGTTACCTTGATTGGCGATGTGGCTTATCGGAATTTGAAGGTGGAGGCCGGAGGAACTCTCAAGTTGGGAGCTGGCACGATAAGAGTTAAGAATATCACCATGGAATGGGGTAGCAGGCTTGAATTTATAAATCCAGGTCGTGAAACGTTGCTCATTGCTGATGGATACGTAATATGGAGGGCTCAAATCGTCAATTCGGACTTGCAAACTGTCGCGAAAGGATTTAAATTAATAGAGTACGCTCCTGGTTATATCCATATCGAAGGCGACTGGGCCGGAACGATATTTGCAAGGTGGAGTGAACTGACTTTGGGCCAGGTGAAAAAGACGGCGTATGGTTCATTTGTTGCAAAGAAAGTTTATTTGGGGAATGGATTGAACATCTATCGTGTACACTTCAGTCCGATCCCGTTGACAGACTTGGTTTAACAAAGGAGTAGTGGTATGAAACTGTTATTAGTGTGCGTCGCATTCCTCGCTGCTTCGGCGTGGTCCAATATTTTTACTATTGATGCAGGCGTTAGTTTTGAAAAAGGGTATTTGGAGATTGATACGACAAAAACGTGCAATGTCGATACGTCCTATGTCAATTGTTCACTGGAAAAGGGCTTAGCGTATTATTCGACGTTAGATACCGCAGTTGCAGTGCTTTTCATGCCTCGTATTGCTAGAGCTTCTGTCTATGCCATGCAAACTGCGTTACCTACGCATAAATTAATGCAGGTGTTGCGTTATGAGTTTATTAAATGGGTGGAATGGGGTATTATCGTCATGACGAAAGATAGTGCCCAGCGTCTGGTTGACCGAATTTTGCCTGATTCGAAGGAACAAGGAAGTCGTCACATTCTCCATAAAAGAATTTGTGACACCGATCCATCGCAATGCCCTGATTATGGACCGCATGGAGGCGGTATGGGCGGCGGGCTTTCCGATGAAGATGAAAAACGTCTCCCTCAAAAAAAGGTCTTGCTGAACGATGGATCCGAAAACTCGGACCGGACTTTTTTGAAACGAGAATCTCGCATGACTAATCAAGGCGTGTGGGGCGTTTCACCGGGAACAGGTTACAAGGTCTTTGACGCTAATGGAATTTATCTGTATCAAGGCTCATGGCAGGGCGGGTTCAAGTCTCATGGTAGTGCGGTTATCCTCAAGTTTGATAACGGACGAACCGCTGTTTTCCGCCAGTAGCCCTTAACCTCTAGCCTATAATAACTAACGACCATTGACCAATGACTATGACTAATGACCAATAGCCAATCCTTTGTATCGTCTTTTTTTGGCGAGTTTTAACGGACGAAACGAGTGCCTGCGAGTATATATTCTATCTTTAGCATATATGAGTGAATTAAGAAAGAATATTCTGGATGAAGCCCGTCGCGTTGTTGTGAAGATTGGATCTCGCATTCTTGTGGATTCCGAACGTGGTGGGGTCCGTACACGTTACATTCAAAAACTTGCAGATTCCGTCGCACGCTTGATGGATGCAGGCAAGGAAGTTGTCGTTGTCACGAGTGGTGCCGTGGGAACAGGCATGGCTGAACTTGGCTATAAGCAGAAACCGACCGTATTGGCCGAGAAACAGGCTTGTGCCGCTGTGGGCCAGATTGACCTCATGTACGCATACCGTGAAATGTTCCGCTGGGTTGAACTCTCCGTCGGTCAGATTCTTTTGTCCGCAGAAGACTTCCGCGACCGCGCACGTTACAAGAATTTGCAGAATACCATCAAGGCGATGCTTGCCAAAAAGATTGTTCCGATCATCAACGAGAACGACTCCTTGGCCGTGGCCGAAATCAAGGTGGGCGATAACGACAAGCTTTCGAGCGATGTGGCGTTGTTCCTCGATGCAGATTTGCTCCTCATCTTTACGGATGAAGACGGCTTGTTCGATGACAACCCGAAGAAAAATCCGAACGCTCGCTTGTTGAACTTTGTTCCTGAAATTACGCCTGCCATTTTGGCTCTTGCCGGAAAGCCGGGCGAGGCCGGGTCTGCTGTGAGTACCGGCGGCATGCGTAGCAAGCTCGAAGCGATTCGCAATGTGACGAAGAGCGGCGCGAATGCGTTCCTTGCAAACGGCATGAAGGTGCTTCCGCATCAGGTGTTCTTTGAAAATGCTAACGGCACTTTGTTCGCAGGCTCCAAGAAAAAGCTCAATAGCCGTCAGCGCTGGCTGAGCTTTATCACGACTCCGCGTGGAAGCGTGATTGTCGATGAAGGCGGCGTGAAGGCTTTGCGTGAAAATCATTCGAGCTTGTTGCCGGTGGGCGTGATTGCCGTGCAGAAGCATTTTGACAAGGGCGACTTGATTGAAGTTCAGGACGAAAAGAAAAATCCCGTGGCACGCGGTGTGGCCGGTTTCGATAGCGAAACGCTTAAGCTTGTGCTTCGCAAGAAAACTGCCCAGGTGCACGAAATCTTGGGCAAAAACGTCCCTGATGAACTTATCCACAAGAACGACTTGGTAGTATTTTAGCAAATCTGAGCTTATGGCGGACTGGTCTAGTCCGCCTTTTTTGCATTTTAGGAATTTTTTATTTATATTGAATTAGATGGTTCAATGAGGTTCCGATGCCTAAAAAATTTTTAGCAGCCCTTCTCTTCCTTTCCACGATGGTCTTTGCCAACTGGGATGGTTCTGTAAAGAAACCCTCTATTCGCGAAATCGACGGCAAAGAATTTTACGAGATAGCGACTCCTGAAAATTTGGCATGGTTTGCGGTTCAGGTGAACAAGGGAAAACTGAATTATAACGCTGTCCTCGTGAATGATATTGTTGTCTGGGACAGTCCGGTGTCAAGCGAAACTATTGAATGGACGCCGATTGGCGTCGTTGAAACAAGTGCTTCCGACACGCTGGGGTTCAGAGGAATCTTTGACGGCGGTGGGCATAAGGTGTCGGGTATATATGTTCCTGCGAAAAAATATAAACGGAGCGGCTTTTTTTCTGTTTTAAACCGCTATTCTGTCGTTAAAAATCTGACTATTGAAAATGCCTTGATTGAAGGCGGTGGCAGTTCGTACATCACTCCTGGCGGCATGAGGGTAAACACGGAAACGGGTGGCCTTGCGGGTATTTTTGATGGGGATTCTATTGTCAACTGCGAATTTCATGGAACGGTTCGGGACTCTCTTGTTGGTGGTCTTGTTGGCAAGGCGAAAAGAACTTGCGGGAGTGGCTGTGGTTACGAATATCCCAAAACTCCCAAAGGGCGTACGGGGGTTATTGTAAATAGCCGAAACTATGGAAATGTTGAATCGTTCTATGTTGCGGGAGGCATTGTCGGTAACGCCTTGAGTGTTGATGTCTTTGCTTCAGAAAACTTTGGTAACGTGACTGGGTCTTTTTGTGGCGGTATTTTTGGATTTGTGGATGAATTCCAATCTACAATCGATGGGTGCATAAACCATGCGACCGTTACAACAACGTCCCCTAATGGAACTTCGGGAGGAATCGTTTCGGAAGTTGCCTCGAATACGCAAATTCTTATCCGCAACACGGTCAATGACGGCAATGTGTATTCGGGACTCACTCCGAATTATGGGTTTATCGCAGGCGGCTTTGTCGGCGTGTCTGACGGAAAGCTGGCTATAGAGAATTGCGTGAACAATGGAACGGTGACTCGATCGCCTCATGTTACCGAGGCTGGGTATGCGGGTGGCTTTGTCGGCTATGCCGCTCTTGGCTCAGTGGATATATCGGGAAGTGTAAACAAGGGCTTTGTGGATGGTAAAAAATATAGTGGCGGTTTTGTCGGCAAAACGACATGTGCTGGCTCGCTATTGAATAGCGTCAACGAAGGCAATCTAGGCTATGATTCTTCGGAGAAGGCATACAATGCTGGCTTTATCTCTTCGGTGGGCTATAAGGGAGAAAGTGCTTACAGTTGGAAACTTGATGGGCTTTTGAATAAAGTTGATGTCAAGGGACTTTTGGCCGGCGGAATAGTTGCTTTAGCGGAAGGCCCAATTTCTCTTTTGAATTCGGTAAACGAAGGCGATATTGAAGGCGAAACGAATGCTTGTCGTTTGGGGGGCCTTATTGCCGTTATTAGATCTGCGTCCAAGACGGAACATGAAATCAGGAATGTCGTAAACAAGGGTAATATTTCCTATAGCGGTGACAAAGAGTCTGCTTCTGGTGGAATTGTAGGAGTGGTTTCGGATTCCCTTCTTGTGATGGACTATGCTGTCAACTATGGAAACTTTGATATGACTGTTAATCCGTCTGGATGGGTCGATGTTTATGTAGGCGGCATTGTTGGGAATGGATATAGCAAGTTGAAGGTGATGCGGAGCGTCAACCACGGTAATATCCATTATGTCGAAAACGGCCCCAAAGATGCTTGGTCCTATATCGGTGGAATTGCTGGGTTCTCTACAGCTGTTGAGCAGTCTTCGAATTTCGGAAGCATTTATGCCAAGTCGCAAACTCCGTCTTCGAAGGTTTATGTCGCAGGTATCACTGCAAATTCTGGTTCGGTAAACAAATCTGTAAACGAAGGCCGATTGGAACTTGTCGGTAGCGAATTGCTTTCGGGGGCATCTGTTGCCGGAATTGCCACTGCGAGCGTCGTGACCCATTGCATAAACAAGGGAAACTTGATCCAACATTGGTCGAAATCTATAGAGTCTTCAATTGGGGCTATTCAATGTGGAAGTGCTAAAGGCGGTGGCAACTATAGCATTGCCGACACGGTGATGGCTAACGAAAAAATGGTCGCTGCGGTCAAGGGCTGTAACTTTGCCGATAAGAATAAATTAGGTCTTGAAGGGGATTATGCCAATGCTCTTACTACTAAGGAAATGCAGTCTATTGAGTTTGCATGGCATTTGAATACTTGTGGAGGCACTGCCTCGAATAGCGGTGGCTGGAGCCAAAAGGGAACGGACTATCCTGTTTTTTCGGATGACCAACATCATCCTATTTACAAAGTAAATTTCATTGATTCTGCAAAAGTCATTAACGTCAAGACTTATACTGTAGGGACTAGCTATACCGATGATTCAGGTCACTTCATTTATATGCCCAAAGAACCAAATCCAGAAGATGCTGGCGAAGACGACCTCAAATTCGGTTATTGGGGATCATGGGATAACAAGGCTATTTCTGCAGAATCCATAATCAATTCAGAAAGCAATTTGTATGCGTTCTATATAAAAAAAGAAACCGACCCCACTTTCATTTCGTTTGTTGTTGACGGAAAAACTGTTGCCACTTATGTGCTGAGTGGATCTAGCCTCACGATTACATTACCGGACGCGGCGAAGAATGGTCGAAAATTCCTAGGTTGGTACAATGGCGGGACTCTTGTCGGGGCTGCAGGAGTGAGCAAAAAGTTTACTACCGCTATGACGTTGGTTGCGCAATATGAAAATTTGTATTACTCGGTGCAGTTCTTGGATCAGGGGATTGTCTTGCAGGGCGATAGCCTTCGTTATGGAGCATTACCGGAGTTCAAGGGAGAAAAACCGATAAGCAAGGGTTATGATTTTGTGGGATGGACTCCTGAAATTGCGGTGGTGACTGGCGATGCAAAGTATTTTGCAAATTATGTTAATCAAAATGCGAGTTCTTCGAGCATGGTCTCCAGCAGTTCTGCGGCAAGCTCTTCTAGCGCTAGGAGTTCTTCAAGCACAAAGTCGAGTTCTTCGCAACTGCCTATGAGCTCGGGACCTCAAGGGGATAAATGGGTTGTCGATGCGCTTGGTGGAGTAGGCAACTTTGACAGTATAAAGAGTCTTGATGGATGGACGTTGAGAGGCGGAACCGAGTTGGTTGAAAATAATGATGGCGCTATTGTTCTTCAGGTCATGTCTGATTACAGTGGTAGAAAAATTTATGAGGTTCAGGCGAAGTATCCTGTGTATCTGCAAAAGGGGCATTCCTACAAGATTAAGGGAAGCGGTTACCCCTATGACGATTTGACTTGGGATACTGTCTATGTGGGCCTGATGGCTTTTGTCAAGTCTTATTCCAGTTATGCCGTTGGTATCCCGGACGAGTATCATGTTTACTTTGAACATGAATTCAAAATTGGAGGTGCTTTTGAGTCGAAGGTCTATAATCATTGCGAAGATAGCAAGTCCGGAGAATTCTATATCAATGGTGGCGCCCGCTTAGGAGGCTTTGCCATAGAGAACGTCGTTGTCGAAGAACGCGAAATCCAGTGCCCCGGTACGGTTTATGCTTCGCAGCTTGGATTCCAGAAAGACGGTTTCAAGGAACTTGTTGTCGAATATGGCACTGACGAACCTCTTCAATTTATCGACGAGTCTGGGAAAATCGCTTTGAGTGTCCCTGTTAGCGCGGTGTCGGGATATGCTCCTAGCAACCAGTGGCTTAGGCATGCTGATTTCTCGAAACTGACGGTGAATGGAACTTATATGGTAGTGCAGGGGAAAGATACTATTTATAAGGATTTGTCCGTGACTTCGAATACTTATGAAGAATTGCTGAAGGGTGTTCTCAAGTTCTACTATTATCAGCGTGCCTCGATGGATTTGGAAGAAAAATATGCCGGTGTCTATGCCCGTGCGGCGGGGCACCCCGATACGGCGGTCTATATACATTCTTCGACGGGCGACGAGGGCGTGATACGATCGTCCAAGGGATGGTATGATGCGGGCGATTACGGCAAATATACAGTAAATGCGGGGATTGCAACTTATACGTTGCTTTCGCTCTATGAGCATTTCCCTAAGTATTTCAAGGACCTTAAATGGAATATCCCTGCCGATGGAAATTTGCCGGATTTGCTTGCTGAAATCAAGTACAACTTGGATTGGATGCTGACTATGCAAGCAAAGGATGGCGGTGTTTATCACAAGCTTTCGGCGGTTGATTTCCCAAATACGGTGATGCCGGTTAAGGATGATTCCTTACAACGTTATATTATCGGAAAAAGTGTGACGGCGGCTTACGGTTTTGCCGCTGTGATGGCAGCTGCTTCGCGTGTGTATAAGGGCTTTGATGCGTCGTATGCGAAACGTTGCCTCGATGCTGCTGAATTGGCTTTCCGTTGGGCCGAAAATCACCCGAAGGCATTGTTCCTTGCAAATCCGGCTGGGATTAAGACGGGTGCTTATGAAGATTCGGATGCTTCGGATGAACAGCAATTTGCGGCTACGGAACTCTATGTGACGACAGGAAACCCTGCTTATAAAATGGATGGCTCGTCAGGTGTGATACCATCGTGGCAGAATGTCTATGGTCTGGCGACGTATGCAAAGTCTGTTTATAAGGTCGATTTTGGAACAGGGGCCTATACGGATTTAGTTGCGACCGCTGACAGGTTGGTTCAGAATGCTTCGACTGGTTTTGGAATCCCGATGCAGTCGAAATACTTTGTATGTGGATCTAATGGTGTTGCTGCAAATCAAGGAATGTGGCTCTTGAATGCTTATTATTTGACCGGTAAAGAAG
>JAEEGJ010008767.1_pt1 | contig 27645 bp, 27 predicted proteins | sample 8958761 | NCBI WGS metagenome assembly JAEEGJ01 (sample SAMN16246546, study PRJNA631951) | gut metagenome | biome: gut microbiome; feature: rumen; material: RS-attached | host: Bos | place: Iran: Karaj | collected 2018-10 | reverse complement strand
GGTCAAAGGTCAAAAGTCTAAGGACCAACGTCTAATCACTTTTTTCTCCGCACTTCGTGCTATCGAAAGGTTCACTGAACCTTTCTTCATCACAGTTCACTGATCACAGTTCACTGTTCACTGATCACAGTTCACTGCGCGCAGCGCACACAAAAAACACCCGCAACTTTGCAGTAGCAGGTGTCAAACAAAAACATTTATAGAACACACAAAATTTACTTTATCAAGAAGTCGAATCTGTCGAGGTTTTTGAGGGCTTTGCCTGTTCCACGTGCCACGGCGCGCAGGGGGTCTTCGGCCACATGAACTTTCAGCTTGGTACGCTCAGCTATACGGGCGTCGAGACCGCGCAGCAAGGCACCGCCGCCAGCCAGATAGATACCAGACTCGTAGATGTCGGCGGCCAGCTCGGGAGGAGTGTCGGCCAGAGCTTCAAGTATGGCACTCTCTATGCGACTTATGGATTTGTCGAGGGCGTTGGCCACCTCTTTGTACGAAACGAGGTGTGTCTCGGGGATACCGGTGGTTACGTGACGGCCACGGGCCTCGTAATCTTCGGGAACTTCTTCCTCTCTCAGCTCGCTGATAGCCGAACCCACTTTAATCTTAATCTGCTCGGCGGTACGTACGCCTATGTGCAGACTGTGGATTTTGCGCATATATTCGATAATATTCTCATTGAACTCGTCGCCGGCTATGCGCACCGACTTGTTGCGGACAATACCGCCAAGTGAAATAACGGCAATTTCGGCCGTACCGCCTCCGATATCCACAATCATGTGTCCCACGGGTTCGGTAACATCAATTCCGATACCTATGGCGGCTGCCATCGGCTCGTGAATCATACGTATCTCTTTGGCTCCAGCCTGTTCAGCGGCCTCGCGCACTGCACGCTGCTCCACATCGGTTATGCCAGAAGGTATGCAGATGACCATCTTAAGGGCTGGTGAAAGTATGCTGCGGGTAACGTCGGCCATTTTTATGAACTCGCGTATCAGATGCTGAGCCATGTCAAAATCGGCAATAACACCGCCTTTCAGAGGACGGATGGTGCGGATATGCTCGTTTTCGCGGCCCTCGTAGCGGGCTGCTTCGGTGCCGACGGCAATAATCTTGTTGTCTTTGTTGGTGTCGATAGCAACAACCGAGGGTTGGTCTATCACTATTTGGTCGTTGTACATCACAATGGAGTTGGCTGTGCCGAGGTCCATTGCTATCTCTTTGTTGAAAATTGAAAATAAACCCATTATATGTTTTTGTTCTTATGTGTCCTTAAAAAATTCTTCCTTTGTTACGATGATTATACCAATAGGTTACAAAAAAATCTAATTTTTTTATTTTTTCTTCACCTGATTAGTGTTTGAAGTGACGTTTGCCGGTTATCGCCATTCCCATAGCGTTCTTTTCGCAGTAGTCGATGGAGTCTTGGTCGTGGATAGAGCCTCCCGGATGTGCCACGGCTATGATGCCTGCCTCGTGGGCAATCTCCACGCAGTCGGGGAAGGGGAAGAAAGCGTCGGAGGCCATAACTGCGCCGTTGAGGTCGAAACCGAAGTTGCGGGCTTTTTCGATGGCCTGTTTCAGCGCGTCCACACGCGAAGTCTGGCCCGTGCCGCCTGCCAGCAGCTGACGGCCTTTGGCAAGGATGATGGCGTTGCTCTTGGTGTGTTTCACCAATATGGTTGCGAAAACCAAGTCCTCGGCTGTCTCTTTGCTGATGGGCGTGGATGTGACGCTCTTGGTCATCTCCTCAACGGTGGGCACCACGGTGTCCTTGTCCTGCACCAGCACTCCGTTGAGCACCGAACGGAACACGCGGTCGTTGTACTTGGCGTTTTTGCGGAGCAGTATTATGCGGTTTTTCTTGCCTTTCAATATGGCGAGGGCTTCGTCGGTGTATTCGGGTGCAATGCACACCTCGAAGAAAATCTTGTTCATCTCTTCGGCCACGGCTTTGTCGATGGTGCGGTTGGTGATGAGGATGCCTCCGAAAGCCGAAACGGGGTCGCCGGCAAGGGCGTCTTTCCATGCCTCGAGGACGGTGGGACGGGTGGCTATGCCGCAGGCGTTGTTATGCTTGAGGATTGCGAAGGTGGTGTCGCTGAAATCGTCGATGAGGTTGACGGCAGCCTCGATGTCCATAATATTATTGTAGGAGATTTCCTTGCCGTTGAGTTTGGTGAAACAGGCGTCGAAATCGCCAAAGAAATAGCCTTTCTGGTGGGGGTTCTCGCCATAGCGCAGGGTGTTGGCCTTGCTGCTGTCGTATTTGAACACGGGCAGGGCGGCCTCTTGGTTGAAGTAGTTGAAAATGGCGGTGTCGTAGTGCGACGACACTCCGAAAGCGTAGGTGGCGAAACGGCGACGATCGGCAAGCGAGGTGCAACCTTCGTTGTTTTTGTAGAGTTCGAGGAATTCGGCGTAATGCTCCATGGCAGGCACTATAAGCACGTCGTTGAAATTCTTGGCGGCGGCGCGTATAAGCGAGATACCTCCGATGTCTATCTTCTCGATGATGTCCTGCTCGGCGGCACCCGAAGCCACTGTCTTTTCGAAGGGATAGAGGTCGACAATCACGAGGTCGATTTCGGGAATTTCGTACTCTTTCAGCTGTTCGCCGTCCGAGAACATGTCGCGACGACTCAGTATTCCGCCGAACACCTTGGGGTGCAGCGTCTTAACCCTTCCACCAAGTATCGACGGGTAGCCGGTGAGCGACTCCACCGTCTGCACTTCCACGCCGAGGTTGCGGATAAAATCATAGGTTCCGCCGGTGGAATAGATTGTTACTCCATTGGCACTCAGTTCTTTAACTATCTCATCAAGGCCATCCTTATGGAAAACCGAAATTAATGCACTGTTTATGTGTCTGTTCATATAGATATGTCTTTAAATGTTTTCGTTGAAAAATATCGGGATTTTGCTCCCCACAGTACTCCTTGTTCGGGAAATGGCTATCCGACAATGTCTTACATCATACACCCCTTAAAAAAGCACAATTGCAAAGATAGCCATTTTTTGCGACTTTTGCAAGCGTTTTCCGCACTTTTTTCGCTTTTTCTTCATTACTTTAATTATAAACCCATATTGCATTGATTATCAATAGTAAACAAGTATTTATTTATAAAAAAACGGGGCTTTTCGCTCTTGCTAACGATTTTATTTGTATTTTTGCAACGGAAAAACGAACAAAATGAGGACACGCATAGTATTTCCCCTTATCGCCGCGCTGCTGCTCGGCACCGCACTTCACGCGCAGGACAACACCGCGCGCAAGCATATCGTGGCAGCCTTTGCGGCCATCAACAAAGGCGACTGCCGCGAGGCCGCGCGATGCTACAAGACATGGAAAAAACTTTCGGGCGAGACCAACGCAGAAATAGAGACGATGATTCGCGAGTGCTATGACCAGAATCCCGAGAAAGACCCCGAATACGAGCCAGTGCCAAACACCCGTCTGCTGATAACCAAAAAGCCTGTGGCAAAGCGCGTTACCTTCCTGAAAGCCATGGAGCTGTGCTCGGAACTCGACTACGGTGGTTTCGACGACTGGCGGTTGCCAACCACCAACGAACTTTTCGTCATCTTCGCCGCTGGCAAGAACCATGGACGTGTGTTTGCCGGCATGTCGTTCGACTCCAGCAACCGCATCATACGCGGCAATACAACAGTGAAGGAATACGACGTGATGCGTCCCGACGGCACTACCTCGCACCGAAGCACCTACTCGAAGGACAACCTGCCGTTCGACTGTTTCTGTGTGAGGGACACCATTCAACCCAACAACGATGACAGCCAAACGGAAAAACAATAGACATTTCTTTTCGCCATTTGAAATAAAAAACGTATCTTTGCAAAACAGAAACTAACACAAAAAACACATATTACAATGAATAAAGTTATCAATACCGACAAGGCTCCCAAAGCCATTGGACCTTACAGCCAAGCAATTCTGGCAGGCAACACACTGTACATCTCCGGCCAGATACCCATCAACCCCGAGACAGGAAAAATCGTCGACGGCGGCATCACCGAACAGACCGAACAGGTGATGAAAAACATCAAAGCCATCCTCGACGAGGCCGGCTACACTTTCGCCGACGTGGTGAAAAGCACCTGTCTGCTCAGCACTATGGACAACTTCGGCGCCATGAACGAGGTTTACGGCCGCTACTATCCGCAGAACTCGCCCGCCCGCGCCGCCTACGCCGTGCAGAAACTCCCCATGGGCGTGATGGTAGAGATTGAGACCATTGCAGTGAAATAATTGTTTAATCGTTGATTGTTTAATCGTTGAATTGATTTTTTTAATTATTTTGTAGAGACGTGGCGCGCCGCGTCTCTACAATTTTCAATCAACACGCAATATTATAATTCCGAAATCCGAATTCCGAAATCCGAATTCCGAAATAATATGAAAATACTGATGGTATGTTTGGGCAACATCTGCCGCTCGCCTTTGGCCGAAGGCATCCTGCGTAAGAAACTCGAGGAGTGCGGCTTGGACCACACCGTGGACTCGGCGGGATTCGAGAGCTGCAACGTGGGCGACTGTCCCGACTACCGCACCCTGGAAAACGCAAAACGAAACGGCTTGGACCTCAGCAACCTGCGGGCTAGGCTGTTCCGCACCGAGGACTTCGACCGTTTTGACAAGATTTACATAATGGACGACAACAACCTGCGGATGATACGCCGTTTCGCCCGCAACGACAACGATATGCGTAAGGTGGACTACATCCTCAACGCCGTGTATCCGGGCGGCAACTACTGCGTGGCCGACCCCTACTACTCAGGCTCCGACGCCTTCCAACGGGTGTACGACCAACTCGACGAAGCCTGTGAGCACATCTGCAACAAACTGAAAAACAACGAAGAACTATGATAGACGGATTATTTTCCACCATCACCCGTTGCATACTGCACAAGGTGAACGCCAAACCCGCCACCGACGACGACAACGCCCCCGCAACTCCCGACGACCACCAGGGTTATGTACTGTCGGACAGCGAGATAACGATAGACAAAGAGCATCACGACATTATGCGCGATTTCTTCCTCAACGCTTTCAAAGCCAAGGAATACTACAATCTTTCGTCGGAGACCGACACTCTGTCGGAGAACCCCATATACCGTTGTGTGTCAGATATTTTCGACAACCACGACAATTTCCGCCAGCAGTCGGAAGAGATTGTAAAACACATGTTCGACCAGAGCGACGACCGCACGCAGATTGGCTACGTGTTCGTGCTGATGTTCAAAGACCTTGAGGTAGACGGCTGCAAGACAGACGCCGTGGGTATTTTCAAGATGGAGAAACGCACCAATTTCATGAAAATCTACCACAACGAGGAAAGCGGCTTCGCCATCGGCTACGACGAGGGTGTGAACCTTGACAAAGTGGAACGCGGCTGCCTCATTTTCAACACCGAAAAGGAGAAAGGCTACCTCGTTGCGGTAAGCGAAAACCTCGGCCGCACGGCACATTACTGGATTGACAACGTTTTGCAGGCCACCCAGCGCAAGGACAACTATTACCAGACGCAAAACACAATAGCGCTGTGCAAAGACTTCGTAACCAAGCTGTTGCCACAGGAATACGAAGTCACCAAAGCCGACCAAGCCTCGCTGATGAACAAATCCAAACAGTATTTCGAGGAAAACACCGCCTTCGACATCGACAGTTTCACGCAGGAGGTGCTGCCCGACAAGCAGGTGGCCGACGATTTCCGCCAGTTCACCGCCCAGCACAGCGACGAGATGGAACTGAAAATCAACGAAGGATTCCAGATTTCGGAAGGCGCCGTGAAGAAACAGTCGCGAATGTTCCGCAGCGTGATAAAGCTCGACAAAAACTTCCACGTTTATGTGCACGGCAACAGCAAATTTATCGAAAAAGGCTTCGACGACGAGGCAAAATTGCAGTACTACCGCCTGTTTTTCAAAGAAGAGGAGTAAAAGCAAGCATCTGATTGACAAAACATTGCACGAACAAAATAATTTTTTGCCAAAAAACGTTGGCAGTGTGGAAAATTTTTAGTACTTTTGCACTCGCAAAAACGGCGGGGTAGCTCAGTTGGTTAGAGCGTCGGATTCATAACCCGGAGGTCACGAGTTCAATTCTCGTCCCCGCTACAAAAAAGGCCTCACAAACGATGTGGGGCTTTTTTGTTACAGTAGCTACACTACCTATAAGTTATTTTTATGAAAGCGGAATGGAGCGGCAAAACCAAGGGGCGGAATTTCGGGCAGAAATTCCTCTTTCGTGTGCTTAAAAAACACGACAGCCGTCGCCTCTACCCTCTCCTGCACTTGGTTACGCCGTTCTACATACTTTTCAACCCCAAGGCCGCCAGAGGCTCGTACAGCTTCTACCGCCGCGCGTTGGGCTTCGGCAAACTGAAATCGTTGCGGTATATGCGTCGCAACTTCCTCACTTTCGGCAAGGTGATACTCGACAAATTCGCCATCTGGGCGGGCAATTCACGGCAGTTCGACATCAGTTTCGAAAACGAGGAGCTGTTCACCGAGCTAACCCGCTCCGACAAAGGATTTATCGTAGCCAGCGCGCACATAGGCAATTTCGAGATGGCCGCCACCACAATGCAATACTGCCGCAAGCCGATAAACATCATCTTCTGGGGCAACGAGAGCGAAACAATTATAAACCAGCGTCTTGCATCGTTCAATAAAAGTGATTTCCATGTAAATATAATACGTATCGGCAACGACCTTTCGTATATCTTTGACATAAAGAACGCCCTTTCGCGAGGCGAGATTGTGATAACCAACTGCGACCGTCTGGCCTTCGGGCAACGTAAGACCACGGTGCGTTTTTTCGACAAAGAGGTGAGTTTCCCCACGGGTATCTTCCACATAGCAGTAACGCTCGGAGTACCAATGCTTTTCATATCCACACTTAAAGGAATAAAACAACGCTACGACGGCTTTGTGACACAGCTGAAATGCGAGGAATCGGCAAAACACGACGAAAAAACCGCACAGCTAGTGCAGCAATACGCCGGACTTGTGGAGGAAAAAGTTCGGAAAGAACCACTGCAATGGTTTAATTTATACGATTTTATGAAAGTTTGAACACCATGAACGACACTATCAAAGAAATCATCAGTCAGAGACAGAGCACCCGCAATTTCAGCGACAAACCCGTTGACACCGAGAAACTTGTGGAGATTTGCCAGCTGTCGTGCCTTGCACCTTCGTCGTGCAACTCGCAGCCGTGGCGACTGCATATTGTGCAACGCCCCAGCCCCAAAGTGCCTAAGATAACCGAGGCCTGCCAGACAGTGGGGTTGAACAAGTTTTTGAACAACGTGGGCAGCTATATCGTTGTGGAACAGACTTTTGGAAACATGAAGTCGAAAAGCGGCGGTTTTTTTGCCGGCAACAACCTCACCCCCATCGACATAGGGATACTGGCGGCCCACATCTGCCTTGCTGCTCAGGCCGAGGGCTTGGGGACATGCATGATTGGCTCGTTCCGCCGCAAGACCATACGCAAAGCCATGGGATTCGGGCCGCTGCGCAGAGTACGCCTCGTTATCGCAGTGGGCTACCCCTCGCCCGACGACAAACTTCGCGACAAAAAACGTAAGGATTTCGGCGAGACTATCACAGTAACAGAAGAATAACAAATAACAATTAGCGCAATGAAAAAGATTTGTTTATTTTTGATGGCAGCAATGCTTTTACTTTCCGCAACAGCGTTTTCGCAAGAAAGCAAAAGCCGGACAAAACTCTACGAAACCCACTACAACAACTATAGGATAATCCATAGCGTGATTTCGCCAAAAGGCAACATCATAGTTTTGACATACGGCGGAGTTTGGTATGCCAAGGACGAAAATTCTCCCATTGAGCGTGTTTTCAATTTCAAAGATGATACATATTATAAAGGCTTACATGAAATATTGTTTTTCAACGCCGACACCATTTTGATTGTTGGTGATTTAGTCAGCCATTCCATATATCACAACCCTATCTCTCTTGTCAGCAACAACGGAGGAAAGTCTTGGAAGAAACACAAAATAAATACAGAATCCCCCCATAAAGCCTACATCAACAACAAGGGTGAGTGCTGGATAACATTCAGGGATGGAGAGATTTTGTACAGCAAAGACTACGCCAAATCCTTCAGAAAGCTCGGCGACATTTTCACAAGCAATGAACAGGGCGGCGCCATTTTCATGGAGACATCGGAAAAAGGAATAGCGACTTCCACTTGCCGCGACAAAATTGTAGTTACCACCGACAACTGGAAATCGTTCAAAAGCATACGCACGCCGTTCAAAGACGGACATCTGCACAACCACGACAGCAGCAACGTGGGCTACGACAAAGTCGGCGTGTGGAAAAAATACTACCTGATACGCACCCGCAACCAATACAACAAAGTTTTCTACACGGAAAAAGACAATATTCAATGGAAAAAATTCCCCGTTACGGCAAACGACTTCAAAATAATCAACGATTCGCTGATAATCACCACCAGCAAAGGGACTTTCCTTTTCAACGAAAATATGTCGGACTACCAAGCCTATAAACCTCGTTATCAGAAATTTACCGACGGCGAAAAAGTATATACCATCAAAGGCGACGACACCATTACAACACAGTTATATACCACCTCACCCAACCAAAGGGCGAGTAGCAGCAGATTGGAAAAGAGCATAGCTCAAAAAGGTTTTCTCGATGGATTTCTTGCATCGGATATAGCGAGCGTACATTTCTGCCACACTTTTTTCGACATTCACGGTGATAACCAGTTTACAAACTTCGATTTCACCTACAAAGACAAGGATTCGCTTGTGTGCAAGAAGGAACAAACAAATAATTACGACAACAGCTTTGACCATCTTTTTCCTATAGTGATGCCTATCAAAGACATACGCAACTTGCTTGAGCATATCAACGAAGACCCCGGGCATTTTTCCACTTTAAAGGAAATCGACATAACACCTTCGGATATAAAAAGTTATCAGCTTTGGGTAAGGTCTCTACCTCTAACGTATCATTTTTGGTACTACAATCATCTATATGATGATACAAACTACTATTATAATTTTGGTAGTCAGCTCGACACCTTAAGCGAAGCCGTTTTCAAGGAATACCGGACTTTGAACTATGAGTCGCATTACATGATGCAACTTAACACTCAGATTGTCAACAAAAACGGCGACACTCTAATATTTTCCAACCTCATGGAGTGGCCACGGCCATATAGTCTGCCAATGTATATCGTTATCAACGGCAAATATTACACCAGCTACGACATAGACATAACAAAGTTCATCACTTATTACGACCCGAAAGTCGTAAGTATCCAGAAACACAAAAACGACCTGATACTGGAGCTGGCCGCTTTCATCAAGCACCTATATAATAGAGACAACTACTGATATCTTAAAATTCCAGACATAGTGAAAGTCAGGAATTCTTCAGCAGGTCGAGGCATTTCTCAACGGGGATGCCCAGACATTTGTCGGCTTGAGCGCGGTTGTTGTATATCAGCCGGCTAACTATGTCCATAGCGATAGAAGTACTGTCTTTCAATGTTTTGCCATTCATCAGATTACCTATAAGCACTGCCGAGAATATATCTCCTGTGCCATGGAAAGCCACCGGGATTTCATCGTATCCTATGCTGAAATAAAGTCCGTCGGATATATTTTGCCTGAAGCTGTCGGTCCTTTGGAAATTCCTGCGTCCGGTAACACATTTCTTGCCGTCAACGCAAGCACTTGTTACCACCACCGATCTGGCGCCCATTTCGGCAATCTTGTCCATCAGTCTGCACATCTCGTCCCACGGCAGCCCTCCTTCTCGGTATGGCACGTCGGCAAGGAAACAGGCCTCTGTGAAATTGGGGAACGTGAGGTCGGCCACACCGACCATTTTGCGCATCAGCTCTACATGTTTCTGCGTAATGCCGTTGTACAGCTTTCCTCCATCGCCCATTATCGGGTCCACGAAGATGGCCGCCCCCTCTGAGCGCAGGCGTTCGCAGTAGTCGGAAACCAGCAAGGCTTGTTCTTCGCTGAACATCAGTCCGGTACACACCGCGTCGAAGCGGAAACCCAGCTTGCGCCACACGGGGATGGTGCCACGCATATATTCGGTGGTCTCCAGCACGTTGAAATGGCCGTAGTCGAGGGTGTTGGACACCAGCGCTGTGGGCAGGTTGAAAGTCTGGTGGCCGAGATATGTAAGTATGGGCATCATAGCCGCCATTCCCACGTGGCTATGTCCCACAACGTCGTTTATCAGCAGTATCTGTTTCATTAAGTTTCGGACAACAAGATGTTTTTCAAACGGTTCTACTCTTTTCCTCGCACTCGGAAATGCGATTTTGCAGGTGCAAAGATACGAAAAAAAGGCGATTTTCGGACACCCACGGCCTGAATTTAGCGACACACGAACATCTACGCTTTTAGCAAAGATATACAAATCAACACTTTACAACGACAAAACAATTATTCTTGCATTTTTTTCAAAAAAAACGTATCTTTGCACGAAATGAATGAAAGGAAATATTATGGCAACAATAACAATAAATTACAATGCACGTAATCGCAAAGCGTTGAAACTGTTGGAGTTTCTTCGTTCGCTTGATTTTATTAAAATTGCCGAAAAACCGGCACCCACAAAACAAAAGAGCGGCTTGGAACTGGCATACGAGGATGTCGCCGCCGGGCGTGTGCATCGTGCCAACGATGGCGAAGACCTTATACGTCAATGTTTAGCCGATTGAGTTATGTACACCGTTGACTACACCAACCAATTCAAGCGATCGGTTAAACGGTGCGTCAAGCGCGGGCTGGACGTAAACAAGATTGCTGTTTGCGTTGATATTCTTCGCGAGAGCGGTACTTTGCCACCCCATTACAGACCGCACAAACTATCCGGTTTCAAAGGCGGAATGACGTGGGAATGCCACATCGAGCCCGATTGGCTGATGATTTGGGAACAAAACGACGAATGCCTTACCCTGCTTATGCTCGACACTGGCTCGCACTCCGATTTGTTCTGAAAACAAATACCGAAAATCGTCATCCACAGACTATTTTTGTTGCACAAACCGCAATGAACAACCTAACCGACAACCGCAAAACTCCCAAACAATCAATACTTTACAACCGCAAAACAATTATTCTTGCATATTTTTCAAAAAAAACGTATCTTTGCAGTTCATTTTTCATGTCAAAAATATGGACAGGTCGATACTGACAAAAATTTACGGAATACTCTCGTTTCTGCTTCTGATAGGAGCTTTTGTGGTATTTTTTGCGGTTAAAAACAGCACTTGGGTGCTTATCACCCTGATGTTCGCCATTTTTTTCCGTATGCTGATGGAACGTTCCAACCGCATCGCCATAGATCGTGAGAATCAAAAACTTAAGGACGACCTGCGCCACCTGACACACATCCTCGAATTTTCGAAAAAAGAAGACGAAGAAAAATAAAAAACACATTATAAACATCTAAAACACAATCAAATGGCAACAACGACCGACATCAAAAACGGACTTTGCATCAATTTCAACAACGACATCTACACCATCGTTGAATTCTTACACGTGAAACCCGGCAAGGGAGCCGCTTTCGTCCGCACCAAAATGCGCAGCGTGAAAACCGGCCGCACTCTGGAAAACACTTTCCCCAGCGGTGCCAAGATTGACATAGTACGCGTGGAACGCCGTCCCTACACCTATCTCTACAAAGAGGGCGACATGCACGTTTTTATGCACACCGAGACCTACGAACAGATCTACATCCCCGAAAACATCATCAACGCTCCGCAGTTCCTCAAGGACGGACAGTATGTTGAAATAACTGTAGAGGCCGACACCGAGACCCCTCTGGTATGCGAGCTTCCCCCCTTCATCGAAACCGTGGTAACCTACACCGAACCCGGTTTTGCCGGCAACACCGCCACCAACGCCATGAAAGACGCCACCGTGGAACCCGGCGTACAGATTCGCGTGCCCCTCTTCATCAAAGAAGGCGAACGCATAAAAGTGGACACCCGCACAGGCGAATATTCCGAAAGAATACGGTAAACAACCGCATGGTTGCGAAAAATTTTTGTTTTCATGCGGAACTGCGAAAGTCCTTTTGCAGTTCCGTTTTTTAATAAAAAACGACTATTATGGAAACAGCATTGCCAAACCAAAACAACCATTTGAAATCCCGACTGATACTGATGAGTTTTTTGCAGTACGCCGTTTGGGGTGCCTATCTCACATGTATGGGCAAATACTTAGGACACAGCGGATTGGGCGACAAAATAGGACTTTTCTACGCCATGCAGGGCATTGTGTCGATGTTTATGCCCGCACTTATGGGCATTGTGGCCGACCGCTGGATTCCGGCACAAAAAACGTTGTCGCTCTGCCATTTCATATCGGGCGGAGCCATGATTCTGGCCAGTTTCCACGGCATATACAACGCCCACCCCGATTTCGGCACGCTGTTCACCCTCTACTCCATAGGCGTGGCTTTTTATATGCCAACGATAGCATTGTCCAACTCCGTAACATACAACGCTTTGGAAAAAGGCGGACTGGACACTATCAAGGACTTCCCCCCTATCCGCGTGTTCGGCACTATCGGCTTTATTGCCGCCATGTGGGCGATAGACCTGCTGCAGCTGTCCGAAACCCCTTACCAGTTCCTGCTTAGCGGTGCTTTGGGCGTTATGCTCGCCGCTTACTCCATAACCATGCCCAACTGCCCGATATGCAACACCGGCGAGAAGAAATCCTTTGCCGAAGCCCTCGGACTCAACGCCTTTAAACTGTTCCGCCAGCGCAAGATGGCCGTTTTCTTCATATTTTCGATGTGTCTGGGCGCCGCCCTGCAAGTTACCAGCAGCTTTGCCACCCCGTTCATCTCGTCGTTCCGCGCCAATCCCGAATTCGCCAACACCTTCGGAGTCAAGTATTCCGTCATAATTTACTCTATATCACAGATTTCCGAGACGATATGTATTTTGCTGATACCCTTCTTCCTCAAGCGTTTCGGCATAAAGAATGTGATGCTTATGGCAATGCTGGCATGGGTTTTGCGCTTCGGGCTGTTCGGCATCGGCGATCCTGGCACCGGACTGTGGGCCATCATACTTTCGATGATTGTTTACGGCTTTGCCTTCGATTTCTATAATATCTCCGGCTCGCTGTTCGTCAATCAGGAGACCGACCCCAGCATGCGCTCGTCGGCGCAGGGACTTTTCATGCTGATGACCAACGGTTTGGGCGCCACTCTCGGCATTTTCGCCGCTCAGGCTGTGGTAAATAGCTACTGCCACTGGTCCGAGCCGCCCCACCCCACACTCGTAGGCGACTGGCCGACGGTGTGGTTCATCTTCGCCGCCTATTCCCTTGTAATAGCAATTTTGTTTGCAATATTTTTCAGGTACAAACACGAGAGGAATTAGAAATTCGGATTTAGGATTTAGAAATTAGGATTTTGAAATTGGGGATTGGGGGCTAAAAAATGTAAATTTGAAACATGAAAACAGCAATTTTCACTATAACGTTTTTGACTTTAATAAAACCATTATGAAGAACATACACCAACAAAAAAAACAGCCACTGCTGTTATTATTATGCCTTTTAGTTATAATATGCAACAGTTGCAACAATACATCATCCACCGAAAGTGAAATATTGAAAACTTGTGACTACTGTTATTCTTTCAGAGAAGGCATGGCGAGGGTTGAGAAAGACGGCAAGTGCGGTTTCATCGACAAAAGCGGCAAAGTGGTAGTTCCGCTGGAGTATGATTGTGTGTGGGATTTTAGTGACGGGTTGGCGGCGGTGAAGAAAAACGGCAAGTGGGGCTTTATCGACAAAAGCGGCAAGGTGGTTGTTCCGCTTGAGTATGATGAAGTTGGCGATTTTAGCGAAGGTCTGGCCATGGTTGAGAAAGACGGCAAGTGGGGCTTAATTGACAAAAGCGGTAAGGTAGTAGTTCCGCTGGAGTATGATTGGATTAATGATTTCAGCGAAGGTCTGGCGAAGGTGGTGAGAAACGGTAAGGACGGCTATATTGACAATAACGGCAATGTGGTAGTTCCGCTTGAGTATGATTATGTTTCCGATTTCAGCGAAGGCCTGGCGAGTGTGAAGAAAAACAGCAAGCGGGGCTTCATCGACAAGAGCGGCAAGGTGATAGTTCCGCTGGAGTATGATGGTGCATACAATTTCAGCGAAGGTCTGGCGAAGGTGGTGAGAAACGGCATGATGGGCTTTATCGACAAGAACGGCAAGGTGGTTGTTCCGTTTGAGTATAATTGGGTATACCCTTTCAGCGAAGGTCTGGCGGCAGTGAATAAAAACTGCAAGTGGGGCTTCATCGACAATAGCGGCAAAATAGTAATTCCACTGGGGTATGATTATGTTTACGATTTCAGCGAAGGTCTTGCGAGAGTGAAGAAAGACGGCAAGTGGGGCTTTATTGACAAAAGTGGTAAAGTGGTAGTTCCGCTGGAGTTTGATGGTGCATACAATTTCAGCGAAGGACTGGCGAGGATGGAGAAAAACGGCAAGATTGGTTTTATCGACAAAAGCGGCAAGGTGGTAATTCCGCTGGAGTATGATGGTGCAGCATCCAATTTCAGTGAAGGTCTGGCGTGGGTGAGTAAAAACGGCAAGCAGGGCTTTATCGACAAAAGCGGCAAATTGGTAGTTCCGCTGGAGTATGATTGGGTTGATGATTTCAGCGAAGGTCTGGCCATGGTAAGGAAGGGCGAAAGCCGTGGTTATATCAACAAACAGGGTGAACTAGTGCTCGGCTGGTATTGAACGCTGAGACAATTAATGTTTTCTTCCAAGAATAACAACTGTCATTTCACCGAAATTTCAGCACCATTTTCCTTACCAGAAGGAAAGAAAACTCAAAACTTTTCCTTTTTGGAAGGAAACATTTTGTAAAAAGTTTCCGTTTTAGAAGGAAAAGTTGTATATTTGCATTTGGAATTAATTATATTTTTTTATTAAAATGAACAGCAAAGAACTTGTAAAACAGACGATTATAAACAATCAGGAACGATTGGAAGAAATCAATTCTGTGGAAAGAAACGTCGTCTTGCCATTAAAAAGCGGCAAAATAATAACCGTTCCAGGTGTGCGACGCTGTGGAAAATCGACTTTGCTACTGTTAACCATCAAACAGCTGCTTGCCAAAGGCGTTAATCGCAGCAACATACTGTTTTTCAATTTCGACGACGAACGCATAAAATGGGACGGCAGTAACCTTGACACAATTATCACTGCCTATCGCGAACTTTATCCCGAAATACCTCTGCGCGAGACACATATCTTTTTCGACGAGATACAGATGGCTTCGGACTGGCAAAGTTTTGTAAGGAGAATATATGAGGATGAGTGTCGCAACATATATATAACAGGCAGCAACTCGCAGATGCTCTCGTCCGAATTGGCCACGTCGTTGCGTGGGCGTTCCTTGCAATACGAGGTATTCCCGTTGTCTTTCGACGAGATGTGTCGGTTTCGCAATGTGGACACAAGCGTGTACAGCGCAGTGTCTCGCGCCCGTCTGACAGCTCTTTTTGACGAATATCTGATGTGGGGCGGTTTCCCCGAAGTGGTTATGGCTGACGACAATTTAAAAATGAAGATATTGAGCGACTATTTTTATGTGATGCTATTTCGCGACATGGTAGAGCATTTCAACATCAATCCCGCTTCCGTTGCACGTTACTTCATACGTCGTGTTATGGAGAATATCACGAAACCCACATCCATAAACAAAATTTACAACGAGCTGAAATCGATGGGGGTGGCAATAAGCAAAGAACGGGCATACACCCTTGCAGAGCAATGCGAGGCGATATATCTGTTTTTGCCGTTGAGCAAATATACGGCCAGTGTACAGCTCTCAACAAAATCTGACACAAAATACTATTGTATAGATAACGGGCTGCGCAAACTGACATTGAAACCGCAAAGCGATGACAATGGAAAAATGCTGGAAAACACTGTTTATCTGCATTTAAGACGGAACCTCGACGAAATTCAGAAACTTTCTTATTTCAAGGCCAACGGCGAATGCGACTTTGTTATAAGCCGACAAGAAGAAGTTGAAAAACTCATACAAGTAACTTGGGATATGAGCGACGAAGAGACCTACAACCGAGAATTATCAGGAATCCTCGAGGCTTCTAAGGCCACAGGTTGTACAGATATGTACATTGTTACGCACGATGACGAAAGGGATATAGAAACAGATTGCGGCACTGTAAAAGTAGTTCCCGCTTGGAAATGGGCACTTCCGTTATAAACATATCTTTTCCTCCTCAACACCCCTCCCCTTCCAACTTCATATCGTACATCACTTTGGCGTGGTTCACACGTATGGTCTGCTGTTCGACGATGTTTCCTGTCTGTTTGTCGATGGTGTCGCGTACCACGGTGCCGTTGCGGTAGATGTTGCCGTCGTCCTCACGGGCGAAATACTCCCCTTCGGCGTGGATATGGTACGAATGCGGCAGTGGCTCCAAGGCTCGTATCTCGCCACGCAGATACTCGTCGTCGGTATATACAAAAAGTTGGTAGGTGTTGTCGGTATTGTTCTTGAAACGGTAGTCGATATAGTTGTACGACACACTTGTGCCGGTGCCGAAGGGTATCTGACGGTTGAAGTCGGGGAACAGGTCCACACGGTCGTGGTGGTGGTGTTCGGTGATGGTAAGGTCGGTGTGGAGCACCATCCAGTGGATGAGGTTCGAGAGCTGGCACAGGCCTCCGCCGATGCCGCTGCCCGTCCTGCTTCGCGATATGGTGAGCCCCTCCTTGTAACCTCGGCGGGCGGTGGTGCGTCCCACCAAAGTCCAGAGCGAGAAGGTCTCGCCGGGCTTTATCAGCACGCCGTTGATATGCGCCGAGGCCAGACGCAAGTTCACTGCCTTGTTCTCCTGCAACTGCATATCCACATTACCCAACCTGCGACGTATCAACGAGTTATGGTCGCATACCCGCACGGGCAGCTTGTCAGTTTGTATTGTCTTTGCAAACTTCACCCTATGCAACAGGTCGATAAGATGGCGTTTATGAATCTCCTTTTCACGTGAAATTTTGTATGTAAACGGCGATAACTCGCTAAAAGTCTTTCTTTTGTGGCTCATATTATTATAGTGATCTGTGAACTGTGATTTGTTTAATTGTTTATTTGTTTAACTGTTTAATTGTTTAACTGCAAACTCAAAACTACAAACTGCAATTAGTTTCTGTATATCTTTTTTTCTTTTCTCCTGCTCAGCTTCGCTTCGCGAGATCTTGTAAATTTATTTTCGCCTTCGGCGAAAGTATAGTTTTAACTATAAATAGTATATTTTAAATCATAAACTAATTTCATTGTCAATTGTTCATTGTTAATTGTTAATTGTTAATTATTAATTTTCAACAAGTTCCGAACTCCGCTCTCCGAACTCCGAACTAACCTTTCCATAAACCGCTTTCCTTACAAACGCCCCCTGCAGCACGCCCCTGAGCACGAGATAGACCATAAAGGCAATCCACAACACATTGTTTCTCAACGCAATATCATCGGGAGCGACATAAATCACTTTCGGCAGACCGTAATATACTCCGAAGAAAGCGAGGGTGGCAACGAACATGGCGTTACGCATTGTGCGTGAGGCCGTTGCACCAACGAAAATACCGTCGAACAGAAAGGCGGCGAAACCGCACACCGGCACAAGCAAAATCCAGAACAGGTAATCCTGAACTCCGGCAATCAGTTTGGCTTCGCTTGTAAAGATACGCAGAAACAGGTCGCCAAAAGCGGCATAAAGTCCGGTAAACAGCACGGTAAGCCCCAATCCCCACAGCAGCAGGTAGCGCACCGCCTTTTGCAGCAGAGGCTTGTTGCGTTCGCCTATGTATCGGCCCACCAGAGCCTCGCCGGCGTATGCAAAGCCGTCCATAATATACGAAAACAGGGTGAAGAACTGCAGCAGCAGTGCATCTATCTCCAAAATCTCGTCGCTTATCTTGGCCGAAGCCGAAGTGATGAAAGTGAACACCGCACACAGGCACACGGTACGCAGAAAAATATCGCCGTTGACTTTGAAGAATCCCATCATCTGACGGATTTTCAAGCTATTGCGAATGTCGAGATATTTGCGGAACAGCGCACCGTATTTTTTTAGGCAGATGACAAAACCGAGTACAAGCCCCGAATATTGTGCTATCACCGTGCCCAAGGCCACACCGGCGATATCCCAACCGAACACCAGCACAAAAAGCAAACTGCAAAGTATGTTCACCACGTTGATGAAAATGGCAATCCACATAGGTGCTCTGGAGTTTTGCATACCTATAAACCAGCCTTTTACGGCATAGAGACCGAGGGTGGCGGGAGCTGCCCAAATCCTAACGGAGAAGTAAATCAGCGCCAGCCGCATGATGTCGCCGCTGCTGTTGAGAATCCAGCAGGCAAAACGTCCCAAAGGTCGCTGAAAGACAATCAACAACAAGGCTATAAGCAGAGCTATGGCAAAAGCGCGAACGAAAATCCTTACCGCCTCGGCGAAATTGCGTGCACCGTAGGCCTGAGCCGTGAAACCGCTTGTGCCCATCCGCAGAAAACCGAAATTCCAGTAAATGAGGTTGAAAATGGACGTGCCGATGGTGATGGCACCTATATGCGTGCTGCTAAGATGCCCCACAATGGCCATATCCACAATGCCCAAAAGCGGCACCGTGATGTTGGTGATGATGTTCGGCAACGCCAGACGCAGTATATTTCGGTTCATCCTCTGTTATCAAAATTCAATTTAACAACCGCTTTGTCAATTACTTACACAACCAACAACGATTGTCGTTTCCTCTGCAAAGGTAGTGATTTTTTCTGGAATGGAACACGAATTGTTATCACATCGCCATTTCGTTCTATCTGTCTTCAAAAAAATATGTATATTTGTGCTATAATTACAATTCGACTTATCGACACAACTTATTAACAATAAAACGATTATGAAGAACAACACCATAAAAGTCATTGCTTTGGCACTGACATTTTTCATTGGCATCGCCGCTGTTTCGGCACAGAGCAAGAAAGTTTATCATTTCAAAGTTGAGGAAGAGATTGCCAAACCCGCCGTGATGCGCGTGGAGAAAGCGTTGGCCGAGGCCGCCGAGAAACACTGCGACCTTGTGGTGATGCAACTCAACACATTCGGCGGCGAACTGGAGTCGGCGGACAAGATACGCACCATGCTGCTGCAGTCGAAACTGCCGGTCTATGCATATATCGACAACAACGCCGCCTCGGCAGGTGCCTTGATATCAATAGCTTGCGACAGCATCTACATGCATTCCGGCTCAAGCATAGGCGCCGCCACCGTGGTTAACCAAAACGGCGAGGTGCAGCCCGACAAATACCAGAGCTACATGCGCTCGCTGATGCGCGCCACCGCCGAAGCCCGTAACCGCCGTCCCGACATAGCCGAGGCCATGGTGGACCCCGACATCGAAGTACCGGGCATCTCCGACAAGGGCAAAGTACTGACTTTCACCACCGAAGAGGCCATCCGCAACGGCTACTGCGAGGCACAGGCCGAAAATCTGAAGGAAGTTCTGGAACAGGCCGACATCGAAGAATACACCATCGTTGAGCAACGCTACTCGTTTATTGAAAAAGTGGTGGGATTTCTCGTAAACCCCGTGGTCAGCGGACTCCTTATCATGCTGATTGTGGGCGGATTGTATTTCGAACTGCAGTCGCCGGGCATAGGCCTTCCCCTTATCGTGGCGGCAACGGCAGCGGTACTCTATTTCGCACCCCTCTTCCTCGAAGGCTTGGCGGCCAACTGGGAGATAGTGGTGTTCTTCATCGGCGTGATACTGCTGATCTTGGAAATTTTCGTTATCCCCGGCTTCGGTTTTGCGGGTATTGGAGGCATAGTGCTTATAGTTACCAGCCTCACACTCAGCCTTGTAGGCAATATCGGATTCGATTTCTCCGGCATTCCCGTGCGTGATTTCTTCACCAAGCTGTTTGTGGTGATAATAGCGGTAACAGCCGCCCTGCCTATCTCCGTGTGGCTCAGCCGCAAGCTGTTCGAAGGCAGGACTTTCGGTCCGAAACTGGCCCTGAACGAGGTGCAAAACGCCTCGGAGGGCTACACGGTTTCGGTGCCCGAAACGGCGTCGCTGGTGGGAAAGACGGGCGTGGCCATCACCCTGCTACGGCCGTCGGGCAAAGTGGAGATCGACGGCGAAGCCTACGACGCCGTGGCCACCGTCTCCTTTGCCGAAAAAGGCACCGCCGTAAAGGTTACAGGCTACGAGAACGGGACACTACTTGTTGAGGTTGTTAGGAGTTAGGAGTTAGGAGTTAGGAGTTAGGAATTGGAATTTAACGACAAACGACTTCACATTTCAAATATTTTTCAAAAAAAAACACGACAAATCGGGAATGAATTCCCGAAAAATATAAACTTTTCGGGAATATATTCCTGAAAAGTTGAAAAAAAACAAAAAGGCTTGCGTCATATCGACACAAGCCTTTAGTTTGAATGTATTGGAAAAACACGACAAACAATACTTCCAATTTTTTGTATAATCTATTTATTCGTTAATCATAAATAATCGACCATTCTTAAATGAAAGACGCTTGTATTGGGGGTAGTGCCAATGTTCAAATTTGTCATTACCCATTGTTGTTTTGTTCACATCTTTCGGTTCTCCCCAAATTTTTCTACACTCATCCATAGTCATTCCAACAGAGACTTCGCCTTGAGTACCTGACACCAATGGAGGCTGCACAGAATTCGTATTCTTTTCGAGGTGTTGCCTAATAACACTACCCATTTCTTCTAACATTTTGTCTGACACAGCTCCGCTAAGTTGGCGCGTGTGTATTACCATTCTTTCACCTGAAGCATCATGATGTACCCAGAAAGCATTTTGGGGACCTATCTCATGAGCACCTCCGCTCATATCAAAAGTCACATCAAAAAGTGTATCAATCTCTCTACGGTCGCCGAAGTTTACTATATAATCGGAACATGCAAGAACTATAACCTTGAATTCCTTAAAATATGGATGTGCAAAAAATGAACGTTTGCGAAGAGCTAACATTTCTTCAAAGCCATCGTTTTTCTTACCCTCGGCCGTTGTCACGGCTGGCGTGGCACTCATTTCTGTAACGAATACTCGCTGTTCGAAATTCATGGTGCCAGGCTTGGCAGCTTGTTCCGGGAATATCGCATCATGCAATTTCTGGTATTTGTTCCATGTGTGTCCCTCTTTCCATATCGGATCATTTGGATTGTCGGTTTTGTTGCGGTCAAAAAAGATTGGCAACGATGTCATCCAATAATATGTACTGCCTAATCCACATTGCAATTGCAGCATTCCTGTAGCCTCTTTACCGACAAAGCATATTTCGGCATTCGGATTACCATAACCTATATACTGGTCTGAGTTACTTGTCAAAAGATTTTGAAAACTTCTCATAATTTGAATAATTAAATTTTATAACTAATGATTTTCTTTATAAATAACATGGCCTGCTATAACAAAAACGAAGGCAAAAAACATAATTAACATTGATGTTTCAAAAGTTTTATTACGAATAGCATCAATGGCATTGAGAAAGACGATAAATAATGTTGTTAAAGCCAATGCTGCATATAAACCCCATATACTAAAAATCATAGACAATATCCTACGACGCTTTGCCTTGTCCTGACTATTTTGGTAATATCCCGCCATTGGATTTGTGGGGTATTTTGATTTAAATATTATCAAAGCTTGACAATATTTATCGTACAACGCATTAGAATACTGATTATGAATCCTACCTTCTTTAGAACTATATCTCCACTTGGTTGTCCCGAGTTGAGCAGATCACATAGACAACAAGTCCACCAACTCTTTCTCATCGGTTGGGATATTAGTCTGCAGAACTATATCTGCATTTCTCAAAACTGCAGCATTCAAGTTATTCAAATCAGCCTTTCTCTCCCTTTCTATTTTTGCCTCCGCATTTCTTTCGGCAATTGCAGTTCTACGTTCTCGGTTATTACTGTCAACTCTTCTGTATGGAGTCGAATGACTGTCACCAAATATTAAATTTGAAACAGCCTTGCCTGCATTTTTTCCAATTTCCCGTTTAAAAGAATTTCCAATTCTTCCCATATATCTGTTATATTATGTAATGGCCATATAATTTGGGTGGCCCTTTGCCCATAGTTCCGGTTTCCAATACATAAAAAAAGCGTGGAACCTTTTAGTCTTCATTGGTTTCCTGAGGCCTTCGACAACCAAAATCTCCCAATTACAACAAGTAAAGCCCACGCCTATTGGCGGGAGCGCCGTTGCCTTACTCTGAGAGATTAATGTGAAATTGTCGAAGATTTCAGGAATTCAGTGTAAGCTACTTCGCTTTTTCCTATTCTATGATGTGCATAATGTCAATCTATGCGCTATGTTTCATTGGCAATTGTATTCGTTTATAATCCGTTTATTTGTTCTGCAAAATTACGATTTTTTTCTTGTTCGGCAAAATTTTATTTTTCATATCAATTATTTTGGGATGTCGTTTGTCCGTAGAGACGATGTGCACATCGTCTCCACAAATTCCGAAATCTGAAATCCGAAATCCTAATTACCAACTAACCAATGATATTCCATACGTCCATTCGAGGAACTGGGCGTGGGCGGCATGGGCTTTGATGGATGCCCCGACGTACTGCCGCACACGTTTGCCGAAACTGTAGTACACCCCTATCCTCTCGTAGAACGGCAGGGCGAAATCCGAGCCGCGCCATGCATAATACCCCACTGCTCCGCGCAACGAGAAACGTCCCCAGTAGGCCTCCAGCAGTCCGTAGGCGGAAACGGCGAAGTCGTTGGTCGGGGAATGGGGCTCCTGCGCTATCTCCAACGAACTGTCGTACATCAGGTCCACCCCGCCGCCGTAGGCGAACACCTTACCCCAGCCCATCCGGCGGTAACCTATCGACGCACTGGCGGAGAAATGGTGCTCCCACGTCTTGCGCGACGAGTTATACACCGGCGAGAGGTTAAGAAAAATGCTGTTGCGCCGAGGGTCGTTAACCACCGCATCGGGCACCACGGTGCGCTGCGAGCTGGTGGCGGAATTCGGAGCGTCGTTGAACCGTATCTTCGCACCAAGCTCCATCCGCGCTATGTTCACGCCTTTGTTGGGCAGCTGCAAAGTGCCGTTCGACGAGTGCGAAAATGCCAGCTGGGTGTAAAGGGCGGTGCGGTCGGTAACATGCCAGTTGGCCTGCAAACCAAGCGAAATCAATGCGTTGAGATGCGAGCCGATAAACATATTGTCGGGATTCGTCACCGAGTCGTAAGTGTTTGTAAGATACGACAATCCAAAATCCAAGAAAGACAGAAACTCCCAATGTCGGGTTGCGGCAAAAGGTATTCCCAAATATGCTCCAAACGCAAACCTGTCGCCAACCACCTTGCTTGTAATATGTTCGTAGCCGAATTTCAGTCCGAAATGGGGACAACGCCAGAAAAATTTCCAGTTCTCCGACTCGTCCATCGGTGTCATCCGTGCGCCAACGCCAAGATTGATGCCTGTGGTATATACGCCGCCAAGCACCGGACTGTCGCTGGGCTCGTTGGGGATAACCCCTCCCCCGTTGACACCGAGGAAATAATAACCTTCGTCGCGGAAATCGGCCAAACGGCTTTGTGCAAAACACCTCTCGGGCAGAACTGCCGTCAAAAGGAACATGACGGCCGTTGCTTTCAAAACTTTGCAAAAAAATCGCATAACGTTCTGCCGGAGAGGAGTTTGTAAAAATAAAACCTATTCTTCTTTGGTCATGTGAACCTGCACCTGCGGGAAGGCAATTTCGACGCCTTTTTCTTTGAAAGTACTGTAAACCTGTTCGTTGAGACGGAAGAACACTTCCCAGTAGTCCTCCTGTTTCACCCAAGCCCACAGGCAGATGTCCACCGAGCTGTCGGACATGGCCTTGCACACCACTTTGGTGGGTTTTATGTTGTTGACCACCTTTTCGTCGGCATTGGCCAATTCTATCATCAGGTCGCGGGCCCTGTCGACAGACTGGCCGTAGCAGATGCCCACATTGACATCCACACGTCGGTACTGCTCGCGGGTATAGTTCACCAGCGACTTGGTGGCGAGGTCGGTGTTGGGCAGTATTATACACTGGTTGTCGAAAGTGGTGAGGAAAGTGTTGAAAATACGTATTTCCTTCACAATACCTTCGTAACCGGCAGTGGAGATGTAGTCCCCGACTTTGAACGGCTTCATTATCAATATGATAACTCCTCCAGCAAAGTTCTGCAACGTTCCCTGCAGGGCAAAGCCGACGGCCAGACCGGCGGCGCCCAGTATGGCTATGAACGAGGTGGCTTTGATGCCGATGATGTCCATCACCATTATCACGAGGAGCACTTTCATCAGCACATCCACAAACGACGACAGGAATCCGGTCAGCGACTTGTCGATGTTGCGTTTGTCCATCATCCTAACGATGGCGTTTTTGAGCCGTTTCACAAGTTTCATTCCAATCCAAAGAATGAAAAGTGCTCCAGCCAATTTCAGCAGGAACGGTATTCCGCCTTCTATAAGCGTTTTGAAAATGGTGCCTAGGAAATTGAACACGTCGCCTACCGAGTCGATGTCCTTGACCTGTTGGTGCAGAGCGTTGTGTGTCGAATCCATTATAGAGTCGGTCTTGCTCTGCAGCTGCGCCATGTCTTCGGCCACTTTGGCCGTCATCAAATCTTTGTCAGTCTGAAACATTATTCAGTTTTTTATTGTTCAAAAAAGAGCCGATGCTCCGTAAAAAGAGTGTCGGCTCTTCGGTTATTGAATCAAAATTCTGTTAGCAGAGTTCGTGGATAACGAGTCCCGAACGCAGTTTCGGCTCAAACCAAGTGGTCTTGGGAGGCATGATGTTGCCTGTGTCGGCGATGTCGATAATCTGTTTCATGGAAACGGGATAGAGAGCGAAAGCCACTTTCATCTCGCCGTTGTCCACGCGACGTTTCAGTTCGCCCAGTCCGCGGATACCGCCAACGAAGTCGATACGTTTGTCGGTACGCAGGTCTTTGATACCCAGGACTTTGTCAAGAACGAGGTTGCTGAGGATGGTAACATCGAGAACTCCGATGGGGTCGTTGTCGTTGTAGGTGCCGGGCTTAGCAGTCATTTTGTACCAGTGACCGTCGAGGTACATGCTGTGTTCGTGCAGCTTGGCAGGTTTGTAGATTTCGGTGCCCATATCCTGCAGGTCGTAGCTTTCGCCAACGGCGGCGATGAACTGCTCCTTGCTGAGACCGTTGAGGTCCTTAACCACGCGGTTGTAGTCGATAACATTCAGCTGGTTGTCGGGGAAAATAACGGTCATAAAGTAGTTATATTCCTCTTTGCCAGTGTGTTTGGGGTTCTGTTCTTTCTTCTCCTGTCCCACGAGGGCGGCGGCGGCACTGCGGTGGTGACCGTCGGCGATGTACATGGCGGGAACCTGTTTGTCGAAGATGTCAACGAGTTCGGCGATGGTGGCTTTGTCGTCGATAACCCAGAAACGGTGGCCGAAGCCGTCTTCCTTGGCGATGAAGTCGTAGATAGGTTTCTTTGCTGTGATGCCGGCAACAATCTCGTCGATACGAGCGATGGCGGGATAGGCGAAGAACACGGGTTCCACGTTGGCATTGGTGATACGCACGTGTTTCATGCGGTCTTCCTCTTTGTCCTTGCGGGTGAGTTCGTGTTTTTTAATCACCTTGTTCACGTAGTCCTCGCTGTAGGCACAGGCTACGATACCGTACTGCCATTTGGCGTCGGCAGCGGTGGGGTTCATGCTCTGGGCGTAGATGTAGAGTTTTTCCTCTTCATCTTTCACCAGCCAACCGAGGTCCTTGAACAGGTTGTAGTTTTTCACCACCTGCAGGTACACTTCAGGCGAGTGTTCGTCGGTGCCTTTGGGGAGGTCTATCTCGGCCTTGGTCACGTGGAGAAGGCTGTAGGGGTTGCCCTCGCATTCAACGCGAGCCTCTTCGGAATTCAGTACGTCGTAGGGACGTGAAGCCAGTTTTTCGACGATGTCGACGGGCGGGCGAAAGCCCTTGAAAGGTTTTATTATGCTCATTGTTTTTTTTAATTATGATGTTTATTATTATCTTTTTGAATACTATTTTCAGCCTGCAAAGATACGATTTTTTACTTTACTATTTGACAAAATCTTTCGGAGTGAAAACCGGTATGCGCGAAGGAGAATAATCTGCCACATTTCTTGTAATAATTGCTTCTGCTCCAAACGAAAGGGCGGAATAGTATTGTATCGCGTCTTCCAAATCGCCAAATTCACTTTGAAGCATCCGATCTATAACCGCCTCATTTACAGTAGTAATAGTGCAAATAGATTTCACCACAGAAAGTTTAGCGACTATTTCACTACGCGTATATTTAAAACGTTGCATCAAATAGATGGCTGTTGAAAAAGAAAGCGAACAACACAGTATTTCCACTTCCTTACGGTCGGCCATACTGAAAAGCACAGCGGCATCTTTGGCCCATGGCTCGCGTTCCAACAGCAAGTCCAAAAGAACATTGGTGTCTATAAAAACCTTTCTCATAGATACTTTTCTTTTAAGTATTCTTCTCGAGCTGCCTCCAATTGTTCATCGGTCACATCCACCGAATGACCTGTAAACAGACCTGCCACCAAAGGCGTTATTCTGGCCTCTCCGCTCTCTTTTCTCCTACGAAGCAAGCGAACATAGTCGGCCACAATCCTCAGCATATCAGGCGTAAAAGTGTTGAGGTCGTTGTTTATAGCTGTTCTAATATCTGTTGATGCCATATTATCTAAACCATTAAAAAAGTCCTGCAAAGATACGATTTTTTCCTGACATAGAGAAAACATTTTTTCCAAAGTAAAAAAAACTGTCCTTCTCCCCTATTTTTCCATGGCCTCCGAGTCGCCCTCATCGGTGTCGTCGCGCCTGAAAATCTTGTACCCCAGCATCGCCACGGTTATCGACATCAGCGGCGAAATAAGGTTGAAGAAACAGTACGGCAGGTACTCCACCGTGGCTACTTTCAGCACCACCGACTGTGTCATGCCGCAGGTGTTCCACGGCACAAGTACGGAGGTTACCGTGGCGGAGTCCTCGGTGCTGCGGCTCAGCAGACGCCCCTCGAAGCCTTTTTCTTTGTACAGTTTCTTGAAAATATTGCCAGTAAGCACTATGCTCAGGTACTGGTCGCCGGTAACCATGTTGGAGAAAAGTCCTGTACCCACCGTCGTCGACACTATGGAACGCCGTCCGCTCACGCCTTTGGCAAGCGCCGAAGTGATGCTCTGTATCATCCCCGTTCCCGAAAGGGCTCCGCCGAAAGCCGCGGCACAGAAAATCAGGAACACAGTGCTGAGCATCCCCCTCATGCCGCGCGTCTGCACCAGACCGTCGAGCACCTCGTTGCCCGTTGACAGCGACGTACCGCTGTAATACGACAGCATCAGGCCACGGAAACCGCTGCCCTCTCCTACCTGCGTCACAATGTCGGGCTGGGCGAAAAGCATCACCACTCCGGCCACGAGCGCCGAAAGGAACAGCACCATTATTGCGGGCA
>JAEEGJ010008765.1_pt1 | contig 27648 bp, 23 predicted proteins | sample 8958761 | NCBI WGS metagenome assembly JAEEGJ01 (sample SAMN16246546, study PRJNA631951) | gut metagenome | biome: gut microbiome; feature: rumen; material: RS-attached | host: Bos | place: Iran: Karaj | collected 2018-10 | reverse complement strand
TCTGGTCCCACTGATTCAATTGTAAGTCCAACAACCTTCACAACCTTGCCAAGAGATTTAAAATAATCCTTCTCTATCAGCTGCATTAATAAACTCTGGTCCAAAGTTCCTCCTAGCTCAAGGCTCTAATTTCCCTGATAAGATTATCTAACTCAGTGTCGATGCTGCAATCAAAGATTCCACCATCTGTCTCGATAATACATTGACTATCATTTAAAAGCGGGTCAGCAATAATATCAAGCCCCACTTCTGCTCCAACCTTACCCTGTATCTCGTCCTTCTTGCTCTTGATATACTCGGCATTGGCGTCGCTAACCTTTATCTGCATCTGGCCAGTGCGCTCAATCTTCATGATGCAATGGTCAAGCAAATGATAAAGTACATCCTTCTTGCCTGAAAGCTCTGCCGAAAAGACATGCTCAAATACAGGTAAACACATATCTATAAGCTCTCTTTCAATAGTGAGCTGCTTTTGCATATATTCATTGGAGATGCGGTCAATCTCTGCCTGCATCTGCTTTTGGGAATCTACAAGCTCCATGGCCGCTCTTTGAGTACCCTCGTTGTAGCCTTCCTTCTCGCCATCCTGTCTGGCGATGTTCTTGAGAGCCTCTGCATTAAGCTGGGCAGCCTGAAGGATTTCATCTGCCTGGGCATTGGCATCGGCAATTATTCTGTCAGCCTCCGCCTGAGCGTCAGCAAGCAGCTGCTCCGCCTCTGCAGAATCCTGTGGCTGTTCCTGCATTATTGTATCTGCAAGTCCCAAAAACTCATCTGGATCCATACCCTCAGGAATTTCAGCCCCCGACTCTTGCATAGCTTCTAGGCGCTTTTGACGCTCTTCCTCAAGAAGCTTTGCCTTGTAGGCCTTCTCCTGCTTCATAATGATTTCTCGAGCTAATTCATTTGAATCAATAATGAGCTCGTCCGACTCTCCGTTTTCATCCTGAGAGTTGGGAGCAACCATAAAACCATATATGATGTTGTTACTAGACAATAAGCTCATCTGCACCACCTCTTGAAATTACGATTTCTGCAGAATCCTCCAGCTTTCTAATGATACCAACGATCTTCTGCTGAGCTTCTTCTACGTCCTTCATTCTAACAGGACCCATGAATTCCATATCTTCTCTAATCATGGCTGCCAAACGAGTAGAAAGGTTCTTGAATATTGCTGCCTGAACCTCGTCATTGGCACCCTTAAGAGCAACTCCAAGGTCTGAGTTATCAACGTCTCTAAGCACACGCTGAATAGCTCTGTCGTCCAAAAGCAAGATATCCTCGAATACGAACATCTTCTTGCGGATTTCCTCTGCAAGCTCTGGCTCTTCGATTTCCAAAGACTCCATAATACGCTTTTCAGTACCACGGTCGACTGTATTAAGGATGTTAACAACTGCATCAACACCGCCGGCAATTGTGTAATCCTGATTGATAAGAGATGAAAGCTTTCTCTCAAGAACGCGTTCAACCTCTTTGATAACCTCTGGGCTTGTTCTATCCATCAAAGCAATACGCTTTGCAACATCAGCCTGCTTCTCTGGTGGAAGGGCGCTGATAATAAGAGATGCCTGACCTGCTGAAAGATACGACAAAATCATGGCAATGGTCTGTGGATGCTCTTCCTGAATAAAGTTCAACACCTGAGCAGGCTCTGTCTTTCGAATAAACTCGAAAGGACGCACCTGTAGTGATGCAGTAAGCTTGGTAATAACATCCTGCGCGCGATCGTCGCCGAGAGCCTTTTCCAAAAGCTCTTTAGCGTATCCGATACCACCCTCTGCAATGTACTGCTGAGCAAGACATACCTGATAAAATTCTTCGATTACTTCTTCCTTTAGCGCTGGAGAAATACTTCTAGTGTTGGCAATCTCAAGGGTAAGCTCTTCGATTTCTTCTTCCTTGAGATGCTTAAAAATCTGGGATGATTTCTCCGGTCCTAAGGCAATTAAAAGTATTGCAGCTTTTTGTACGCCACTAAGTTCTTCTGATGCCATAACCTTATCCCCAATCCTCGTTTAACCAATTTCGTAATAGTTGAGCTACAGCCTCTGGCTTCTCGTCAACAAACTTTTCTATAAGTATGCGGGCCTCGGACTTCTCCGAATAACCGATATCCTCAAGCTCCTCCTCTTCCTCTTGAGTTGAAGCAATAAGATCGTCAATTGTAAGCTCCTGCTCCACAGGCTCCTCTTCCTCGGAACGAAGGCTGCGGAATACAACAAATCCAAGCATTGCAAAGATAAGCACTGCAAGAACCATCTGTAAAATATCTGTAACACTAAGTCCTGTTTCCTCAGAATACTGGAACATAGGAATCTCGTAAGCAACAATCTTGACATTGGCTGCAGGCATACCAGTTGTTCTTGCAACCACCTGAACAATGTCGTCTGTAACCTCCTGCTGAACAGGATCTGAGTTGGCCTTTACAAACTCGTCGAAGGTCTGTCCCAACTCTTCAAGAGTGCCGTCAGCCTCCATCTTGTCCTGATTGTATATAGCAAAGGTCTTGCAAGTAACGGAGATAGATGAATCCTCCAATACCTGCTTGCCGATTTCATCCTTGTGTGTGGTAATTTTTTCGTCTGGAAGATAATCCTTTTGGAACTCCTCTGTAGAGGTACGAATCGTATTGTTATCCTCCAAAACGTAGGTTGTATCATCGTCGTTGGTATCAGTACCTGGCACACCGCCGGAACCGCCAACTGACTCGGAGTTGGAACCGGACTCACTGTCTAAGTAGCCCTCTGTTCTACCCTCATCGACTGAATAATCGTAATCAACATAGCTGTGCTCATCAAAATTCATGGAAAGATTAACGCCAACGGAAATGTTGTCATATAAATCTGTTCCCTCTAAAACATTCTGAACACGCTCTGCGATTTCTTTTCTGGCGCGGTCTCTAACATCCTGGTTTGCAGATGCATTTCCTGCAGCTGTTGTCTCGTCGCCGCCTGAGAAAAGCATATTACCGTCAGTATCCATGACAACGATATTTTTGGTGTCATCATTACCCATGTTGACTGCAATGTACTTGGCAATACCGGCAGCTGTGTCACCATTCATAGGTGATGTAAGCTTAAGCTCAACTGTTGCATAACCATCAGCATCTCTTGCGATGATAGTACCGTCATCCTCAGGAATATTTAAAGTAACTACTGCTGACTCAACCATTGAAAGATTTTCAAGTGCTTCAGCATACTTTTCCTCAAGGTATAGCTTGTATTTCTTTTGCTTGTCAGCCTCTGTTGTAGAGAAGCTGCCATCTATAGCATCATTGATGCCGTAACCTGAACTTGGAATATCGTTAGAACCTAAAAGAATGTTGGCCTGAGCCTCGTCCTCCTCATCAATGTAGAAGGTGAACCCATCCTGGCTTGTCTCGTAATTGATGTTGTTTTCCTCAAGAATTGTCTTGACTGAATTGGCCTGAGTGCCATCCTCGCAGGCAATGAGCTGAACCATTGTAGGTCTGGTGATGACCACTCCCAAAATAATGAAGGACACAATAACAACAGCAGTAATTGAAATAATTAAAACCTGCTGTCTTCTTGTGAACTTTCTCCACCATTCCAATATTCGATTTAAAATAGCTTGGATTTGCTCTGGCATATTTCTCCCCTTGTGAAATTATATCTTTTTTGCCAATGACAAAAAGCGCCATTGAAATATTTGCTCCGCAAATGGGCACTTTTTTGCATAATTTTAATTGCGCTTTGCTAATTAAAATTATGCTACACCTGCATCTGCATGATCTGCTGGTAAGCCTCCAGTACTCGATCACGAACAGCAACTGTGTACTGCAATGCAATATTAGCCTTTTGCTCTGCAATCATTAAATCATGGGTGTTATCTGTCTCCCCAAGCATAAATGCAACTTCTTCCTTGTGGGCCTGCTTTTGAAGGGAATTGGTATCCTCTAAAAGCCCCATAACAGAATTGAGCATGCTTTGAAAGCCCTGATCCGCATCAACCTTTTGCACATCTGAAGTAACAGGGGTTGTACCATATAGTCCTTGTATTGAAGTAATATCCATACTGTCCTCCTAATTAAAAGCCCCTTTATCTCTCGCCGATTTCAATACCTCTGGCCGCCATAGACTTAATGGCATTAAATGCAGTAACATTTGCCTCATAAGAGCGGCTTGAATCGATAAGATTGGTCATCTCAGTAACTGTATTTACGTTTGGATAAGATACGTATCCGTTTTCATCAGCATCCGGATGAGATGGGTCGTAAACCATAATAAAATCGTTTTCAGTATCCTCTGAAACCTTTACAACCTTAACACCGTTGCCTTTATACGCAGCAGTGCTTTCCTTCAAAATATGCTTGAAGGAAGGAACCCCTGACTTAAGCTGCTTTTCCTGGAAAGTGACCATCTTTCTACGGTATGGCAAGCCCTTTTCTGTACGTGTAGTACTGACATTTGCAATGTTCTCAGCAATGATATCCATTCTGAAACGCTGAGCTGTCATACCTGTAGCAGCAATATCAAACGGTTGAAATAATCCCATAATACAACCTCCTGGTAAACTAAGCGTGATTAAGAAATAACATCCTTTAATCTATTAAACTGATTGGTGATGCTTGTGGTGAGCGCTTGATATCTAAGCTGCTCAGATGCAAGCTCAACATTCTCAGTGTCCATATCAACATTGTTACCGTCAAGTCGATATGAATAATTCTCGTAATCAGTGTACTCGATTCCTGCGACACCCTCTCCAGCCTTGCCGTTCTTTTCGTCGTACAGGTAATCCACTGCTCTATCAAGAGTCCTCTCGTGTGTGCTAATCAAAGCATTACGAAGGACGCTCTCAAACTCTATATCCTGTCTCTTGTATCCCGGAGTATCGTTGTTGGCAATGTTGTTGGTGATCAACGTCTGACGCTGCCAGCTAACATCCGCGGTATTATCTAATAAATTCACATATCCAAAGGCATCTGAACTAATCATTCTCAAAACCCTCCTAGACTACTTTAATTATAAATTATCTATAAAAAAACACAAGAAGTATTTTACAAAATATAGTGTAATCCTCAAATCCAATCCACTACAGTTAGTGGGGGTCTCTTTTTGAAAAAATTTACACCCTATTTTTTGCTATAGATATTCATATCATAAAATATTTATGTGTTAAAAAAATGTTCTCATATCCCTTGAAACATCAAAACAAAATAATTTTAAATAATTCAATCTTGACTGGTGCCCATATCTTAAAACTCATTTTTGTGATTTCACTTGATGAATGTAACATGAAGGTAACTAAGGAGTCACAATACCAAGGGGATTTCAATAACCCTAATAGTCTGAGCTATACTATGAAGTAAAAAAGCCCACCATGTGGTGGGCCAAAAAACTTTGAAAATTATTTATTCTTTTTGATTTCAGCAAGCTCATCAAAAACTACATCGTTGAGAACTTTGATGTAAGTACCCTTCATACCTGAAGAACGTGACTCAATAACGCCAGCTGACTCAAATTTACGAAGTGCATTAACGATAACCGAACGTGTAATACCAACTCTGTCAGCAATCTTAGAAGCAACAAGAACACCCTCTGTTCCATCAAGCTCATCAAAGATGTGAATGATAGCCTCAAGCTCTGAGTATGAAAGTGTTGAAATAGCACTCTTTACAACCTGAAGCTTACGATTCTCCTCAGCAGACTCTTCGTTAACTGAACGCATCATCTCAAGACCAACTACTGTTGTACCATACTCTGTAAGGATGATGTCATCGATATCATACTGCTTGTCGAATCTGTAAACAAAAAGTGTACCAAGTCGCTCACCTGCAATATCAATAGGAGCGATAATTGCTGAATACATATCAATATCAGACTTTTCAAAACCAAGTGTCTTAAGATTTACATTCTCCTTTGTTGAAAGGATTGATAATAATCTCTCATTCAAAAGAGGATCGATAAATCCACCAACCTCATCAACAATAAGCTCACCAATCTCTGTAGTTGTAGGTATATGTGAAAGGCCAAGAACCTTACCCTTCTTTGAAATAACAAGCACTGACGAATCAAGAATCTCAGTTAAAACAGAACAAATATCATTAAAAACTACCTTTGAAGAGTTATTATTGTGAAGAAGCTTTCCAATCTTTCTTGTCTTGTCTAATAACTGTACGCTCATTTAAACTATGTCCTCCTATATCTAAAACAATTTATTCAAATTTAACATAAGCACTTTTCCCCATAAAATCTCACCAAAAAACGAACTAAACAAATCAAAACAGCATTCTGAGGGAAATTTGCACAAATTATAGCATCTATTTGAACAAATTACAATAGAATTCAGAATATTTTATATGTTGCGTATAATTTTTGATATTTTAAAAGTTATTTATCATCTTTTGTGATATTTTGAACAAATCTGCAATCATCGTTTGCACATACCAACTTGTTGCCTTTTTCCACCATGTAAGTGCCACACTTAGGGCATTTCTCAGTAGTTGGCTTAGACCAGCTGATGAAGTCACAATCAGGATGATTTGCACAGCCGAAGAACTTTCGGCCCTTTTGCGACTTGCGAATTACTACATCTCCACCACACTTAGGGCATGGAACGCCAACCTTCTCAAGGAAAGGCTTGGTGTTACGGCACTCTGGGAATCCTGGACAAGCCAAGAACTTGCCGTGAGGGCCAAACTTGATAACCATATTGCGACCACATTCCTCACAGATAACATCTGTAACCTCGTCGTGAATCTCAATTTTTGCCAATTCTTCCTCAGCAACCTCAACTGCCTTTTCAAGGTCTGGGTAGAAGTTCCTCACAACTGACTTCCATTCAACTGTGCCTTCCTCTACTCCATCTAAAAGCAACTCAAGATTTGCTGTAAATTTATCATCAACAATTATAGGGAATGAATCCACCATAATAGAATTGACTACCTCACCAAGCTCAGTAACAAAGAGATTCTTCGCTTCCTTTGTAATGTAGTGACGCTTTAAAAGCGTTGTGATTGTTGGTGAATATGTACTTGGTCTACCAATGCCAAGCTCCTCAAGAGTCTTAACCAATGAAGCCTCTGTAAAATGAGGTGATGGCTGTGTAAAATGCTGCTTCTCCTCAAAACTATTGAAGGAAAGCTTTGTATCCTCAGTAAGCTTCGAAAGTGGATGAGTCTTTGAATCAGCCTCATCGTCAGCAGAAACATATATCATCATAAAGCCATCAAACTTAATAGCTGATTCAGATGCAGTAAACACCTGATTCTTGGCATTAACATTTAACGAAATTGTGTCATAGATAGCATTTGACATCTGGCTTGCAACGAATCTCTTCCACACAAGTTGATAGAGTCTATACTGGTCGCGAGTCAAACTATCCTTAATCTCAGATGGAACAAGCTCAATATTGGCAGGTCTAATTGCCTCATGGGCATCCTGTACCTTGCCAGAGTTTTTCTTGCCGTTTGCAAGTGGCTTTGAAAGATAATTATCACCATAATTGCTAGTAATAAAACTTTCAGCTGCTGCTCTAGCCTCGTCTGAAACTCTTGTAGAATCAGTACGTAAATACGTAATAAGACCAATTGTACCGTGGCCCTTTACGCTAACACCTTCATATAGCTGCTGAGCAACACTCATAGTCTTTTGAATTGAGAAATTCAAAGCCTTTGATGCCTCTTGCTGCATTGTAGAAGTTGTAAATGGAAGTGGCGCCTTCTTTTCTCTTGTGCCACGCTTAATTGAACCAATAGTAAAATCAGCTCCTTTAAGCTCTTCCATAATTTTATCTAAGCTTGCCTTATCAGAAATATCCTTCTTTCCTGACTTGTCACCATAATATTTGGCAACGATAGGCTTTTTAGCACCCTCTGTGTCAAGCAACACATCAAGTGTGTAGTACTCTTGAGGAATGAACTGTTCGATTTCCTTTTCTCTGTCACAGATGATTCTAAGAGCTACCGACTGAACACGACCTGCAGATAACCCTCTCTTAACCTTTGCCCAAAGAAGTGGAGAAATCTTGTAACCAACCATTCTATCAAGCATACGTCTTGCCTGCTGAGCATCAACTAAATCCATATCAATTTCTCGTGGATTCTTAAGTGAATTCTTAACAGCAGTCTTAGTAATCTCGTTGAATGTAATTCTGTAAACCTTTTTATCTTGTAAATTGAGTGCGTGAGTAAGATGCCAAGAAATAGCTTCTCCCTCACGGTCGGGATCAGTTGCGAGAAAAATCTTATCTGCCTTCTTAACTTCCTTACGAAGTGAAGCAAGCAACTCTCCCTTTCCTCTAATTGTTATATATTTAGGTTCAAAATCATTTTCAGGGTCAAAACCCAACTGGCTCTTTGGCATGTCTCTAACATGTCCTTGGGAAGCCATAACCTCGTAATTGCTTCCTAAAAATTTCTTTATGGTATGCACCTTTGCAGGCGACTCTACTATAACAAGATTTTTTGCCATGTAATATTTGCTCCTATTTTTGTCATATTTAAAATCGAAACTCACTATACAACATAAATTTTTTATTTTCAAGAAAAATATTACATATTGAGAAAACAATTTCACATAATTGCTCAAAATCCCACAACATTTTAATTAGGTTTTACATAATTATTTTTAAAAGCTTCAAATATCAATTCCTTCTTTTCTAAGGCTAAAATCACAGATAACAGCCTTAGATAATCCATATTGCTCTCCTCTAACAAAGTAGAAATATTCTTTGGATAATAATCTATCAAATTATAAATTTTCTTTTCGTCAGCACTAAGTTTTATCTTCTTTTTCGCCACCGGTTGGATTATCTCGCCAGCCAATCCATATCTGTCAGACAATTCTTCCACAAATTTATTAACATCTGTTATTATTCCAGCACCTTGGCTAATAAGCTGATTGCAGCCCTCACTTAAAGCATCTCCGACCCTTCCCGGAACAACATAGATGTCCTTTCCCTGCTCTAACGCAAGGTCTGCTGTTATCAAAGATCCCGACTTACTTCTAGCCTCAACTACAATTACAACATCAGAAAGGGCTGAGACTATCCGGTTTCGCCTCGGAAAGTTAATAGCAAGCGGACCTGTACCAATAGGATATTCAGACATTACAACTCCCCTGCTAACTATTTCTTCATATAATAAACGGTTCTCCTTGGGATAAATCACATCGCAACCACACCCTAGCACAGCTGCAGTATTTCCCCCACCATCCAAACAACCTTGATGGGCATAAGCATCTATCCCTCTAGCCATACCGCTTATCACTATAAATCCCGCTTTTGCCAAAGCACTTCCAAGCTCTAATGCAATGCGTTTTCCATAAGCGCTACACCTTCTTGCACCAACTATTGATACGCAGTTGGTAAAGTCCAACAGCTTACCGTTATAAAACAAACCATAGGGACAATCATATATGTTTTTAAGCTTCTCAGGAAATGTCGAATCCTCCATGGTAATAAAAGAAAATGGTAAGTGGCAAAACTCCTCATAATCTTTTTGAATATCAGTCTTCTTTTTACTTTCTAAAAATTTATCTATAGCCTTCTCAGTCAACAAGCCACTGTTTAATAGCTCAGATTTGCTAGCGTTAAAAATGTGATAAGAATCATAAAAATATTCCAAAAGAGCGTGCTTCTTGTCATAGTTTAAATCCGAGTTGTTTAAAAACCAGTGCTGATAGATTATCTGATTCATCACATAGCCCCTTCCCAATATTTTTTGTCTAGACCTCGGTAAAGAAGCGCCTCCTGTAAATGTTTTGTTTTAATATCGCAACTTCCCTCTAAATCAGCAATTGTGCGAGCCACTCTAATTACTTTATGGAAGGTTCTTGCAGTAAGCGAATACTTCTCATATTTTTCCTCCATAAAGGCTGTTTCCTCTGTTCCAAGGTGACAAAACTTATCCATTAAATTACCAGGAATTTGACTGTTAAACTTGAATCCAAATCCTTCAAATCTTTTCCTTTGTATGTCATGACAAGCCATAACTCTTGCTCTGATTGCCTCGGAACTTTCATTGTTCTGATGTGATGAAATCTGATTAAAATTTAAAGTTGGTGCCTCAACACAAATGTCGATTCTATCCAAGAGCGGCTGAGAAATTTTGGACATATACCTTTGTATCGATAACTTGGTGCATCTGCATCTATTCAAATCAGGATAATAGCCGCATGAGCAGGGATTCATGGCAGCAACTAGCACAAAGTCAGCAGGGAAAGTAAAACTTCCAGAGGACCTTGCTATATTTACAGTCTTATCCTCAAGGGGCTGCCTCATTATCTCCAATGTACTCTTGTTAAACTCCGTAAGCTCATCTAAAAATAGCACTCCTTTATGGGCTAGAGATATCTCTCCTGGCTTAGGATTTAATCCGCCGCCAACAAGGCCTTGTGCAGTAATTGTGTGGTGCGGACTTCTAAAGGGCCTATTCTTAATCAACCCTTTTCTTTCATCAAACTTTCCTGAGACAGAATAAATCTTTGAAAGCTCAAGCTGCTCCTCGTTATCCATGGGTGGCAAAATTGATGGAATACATTTGGCTATCATGGATTTGCCAGCACCAGGTGGTCCCACCATCAAAAGATTATGCATACCGGCAATAGCAACCTCGCAAGCTCTCCTTAAGGCTTGTTGCCCATTTATCAATGAAAAGTCATACTCCTGAATAAAGCTTTCAACATCTTTATCAAGGGAAATATTCTCCATCTCAAATACACCGCTATTAATAAGCTCTATTACCTCAGAAAGCTTTTCAACGCCGATTGTCTTTATTCCTTCAACAAGTCTTGCCTCTAGCAAATTGGCCTTTGGAACAATCACAATCTCGATACCCTGATTTCGAGCTTCCATTACCATAGAAAGCACGCCCTTCACAGGCTGTATTTTGCCGTCTAAAGAGATTTCCCCCAATAGACAAATATTTCCCAACCTGTCGCTTTCCACAATGCCTATGGCCGATAATACAGCGATAGCGATAGGCAAATCAAAACTGGCTCCTGTTTTTCTAATACTAGCTGGTGATAAATTGACGGTGATTCTCTTTACCGGCAAAGCATATCCTTCATTTTTAAGAGCTGCACGGACACGTTCCTTTGCCTCTTTCACCTCTGAAGAAAGGTAGCCAACCATATCAAACATTGGCATACCGTCAGATATATCTGCTTCAACAGATATAATTTTAGAATCGATACCAAAAACGGTAGCGGTATTTACAATACTATACAATTAATCTCCTAGGAATAATAATAAAGAATTAAGAAAAAAGACAGGATGTATATTATCATACTCCTGTCTTTATTTCAAATGGCTAACGCCATATATATTCAATTGAACATACTAGCGGATACGCTCTGTAAGACCAAGCTTTTTGTGAACCTTACGAAGTGTCTTGTTAGCAAAATAAGCAGCCTTTTCTGCATTTTCCTTGATGCACTCGTTGATGTAAGTCTTGTCGTTTTCAAGCTCAGCACAACGCTTGTGGAATGGGTCTAACATATCTGCCACTGTCTCACCTACAGCAAGCTTGAAATCGCCATAGCCTTTGCCTGCAAACTCGCTAGCAACCTCATCCATGGTCTTTCCTGTAACTACACCATAGATTTCCATAAGGTTTGAAACACCAGGCTTGTTAGCAACATCATATCTAACCTCAGCGTCGGAATCTGTAACAGCCTTCTTAAACTTACGAATGATTGTATCTCTATCATCCACAAGATAGATTGTAGCATTGGCATTCTCGTCAGACTTTGACATCTTCTTGGTAGGCTCAGCAAGTGACATAATTCTTGCTCCTGCCTTTGGGAAATATCCCTCTGGGATAGTAAATACATCGCCGTAAATATTGTTGAAACGCTCTGCCACGTCACGACAAATCTCAAGGTGCTGCTTTTGATCTGCTCCAATTGGAACCAAATCAGCCTGATAAAGTAAAATATCTGCAGCCATAAGTGCAGGATATGTAAATAGACCTGCATTGATATTATCAGCATGCTTTGCTGACTTATCCTTAAACTGAGTCATGCGGTTAAGCTCGCCCATATAAGTAAAACAATCAAGAATCCAACCAAGTTCAGCATGTGCTGATACATGTGACTGGAAATAAATACAGTTCTTCTTAGGGTCAAGACCAGCAGCCACATACTGTGTGTAGATGCGTCTTGCATTCTGTCTAAACTCTGTAGGGTTTTGTCTAACTGTAAGGGAATGTAAATCCATTACACCAAAGAAGCAATCGTAATCCTCGTGAAGATTAACCCAATTCTTTAAGGCTCCAATATAATTTCCAATGGTAAGCTTGCCTGTAGCCTGCATACCAGAATATAAAACTTTTCTCTCTTTTTCCATCTTAGTATATCTCCAAGTTTATTTTTTATTATGTAAAATTTCTTTACGGATGTATTCGTTGGTTGCATCTTCGCCATATTTTGCCAAGTGATTAAGCATATCCTCAAGAAGTGCAGCCGTCTTAGGGTGCATCATATATTTTGCCCTACCCTTTTCATAATATTCGAGGGCGCTGGAATCTGTGTAAGCGTCCTTTTGATAATTCTTGCAGGCAGCCACGCGGTCAACATACATTTCAACCACATATTTAACCGGCATCTCCATACCAGTCATATGACCAGTACCGTCCATAGAATAATCAATCCAATATTCAAAATGATGCTTGTTTCTGCCCTTGTGATGTAGCCAAGCGTAGGATAATCCTTTGTCCTCTCGCTCTGCATTATTAGGACTCTTATATCCTTGATAATACTTTGCTCCAACTGAAAACTCTACCCAAGAGTACTTAGATAAATCGTGGAGTAGACCTTGCATATATAATCCAACCGCAAAGCAGCCTTTCATAACCAAATGTCGATGATGCGTGATTGTCTTAAAATGTTCTAGAACTTTCATGTATTACTCCTATTGCTCTTTTCTGGCTTTATGCCAACCAGGACACTAATTGAACTTCCTGGCACCTTGATAGATTGTTGGTCGTGGATTGGCTTTGGAGTGAAATCACTTTTATCGTCATATTCAGCTGTGTTAAAGCAAAGACGCCATCGCTTTCCTGGCGACAACAGTGGAAGTGCCATATCCACCGAATCATAGTGGAAATTATAGCACACAAAAACATCTTCCTTCTCATGAGTATATGCTCCATTATAAAGCACACCCAAGGACTTTTGCTCTTCGCCAATTGTCATCATCCAAGGTTCAGAACCATGGAAAGACATATCCGGCAAACCAAGATGCTTGTAATCATTCATCAAAAATGGACTCTCAACTCTAAGGCACTTGTGGTTTTTTCTAAACTCCGCAAGCTCCATAACAAACCTTTGCAAAGTTGACTTGCTCTTGGTCTTGGTAAAGACTGTATAGCCCACCTTGTTATCCTGACAATAAGGATTGTTGTTGCCCATATGGGTAGCCGCCACCTCATCACCAGCGACCATAAGTGGAATCGCCTGAGAAATAAACAATGCTGTAAAGGCATTACGCATTTCCTTAAAGCGATTGTTGTTGATTGTCTTGTTGTTGGTCTTGCCCTCTACTCCGTAGTTAAATGAGTAGTTGTTGTTGGTGCCATCTCGATTGTCCTCGCCGTTGTCGGCATTATGCTTTTCTCCGTAGGAATAGGAATCCCAAAGGGAAAAACCATTGACATTGGCCATATAATTAACAAATCCATAGGCCTGATTTTGCCTACGCATGTGATTAGCAAACTGAACCATACTTCCATTCATGTGATTCTCGATTTGACGAGTAACGTTCATGAAGGAATCATTGTAAATAAATAAGTGCTTCTTTCCAGCCTCCTTGCAGAGAATCTCCTCCGGAATAAACTCATAGAAAATCTTGGTATCTGCAAGATAAGGCTCTGCAGCAATACGTGCGATTGGCGCATTACAGCCAACAATATGAAATCCATCTATGTGGAAATACTTAACATAATGCTTTAAGCAATTTATGATAACATCGTCAGAAGTCTCATAGGCAAAGGCCATCTCCATAACCACTTCCATGCCTTTGGCATGAATAGTGCTAACCATGTTTCTAAGGCCATCGCAAGCTGCACTAGCTCCGCCAAAATAAGATGCCTTTGGTGCAAAATAATTAGCCTGACCAAACCCCCAGTAGTTGGTTTTGCCAGTATGAACTGTAGCCATAGACCTGAGGCCCTTAGGAGATATAAGCATCTTCTCCTCTAATATAAGCTCCTCAAAATCATATATAGGCATAAACTCTATTGTTGTAACCCCAAGCTTTTTAAGATATGAAAGCTTGGAAGTAACACCCTTGTAACTTCCGACTTTGCTAGAAGACATACCAAGACCTGCGGTAAATCCCCTAACATGAAGCTTGTATATAAACATATCGGAAGGCGCAATATCAACCTTGGCATCCTTCCAGTCTTTATTGATGTTGGAAATGCCAGAGTAAACTTTAAAAGCTGTCTTCTCTCTGGCTGATACGTCTGCCCACTTATCCCTGCCAATAACAGCACAAGCATAAGGATCTACGTATTTACGGTCATCCTCTTGAATCAAGTAACAAGTGTTATCTAAATTAACTCCTGAAATCTCTACTGAATAAACTAGGCCAACGCGATGGTCGTCTGAAAGCGGACATACCTCTACACGCTTCTTTGAATCAATCTCATACAGGATAATAGCCACCTTAGAAGTTCCTGGCTTGGCCTCAAAAGTAACTGTAAAAGATTCACTACCACTGATACGTGGTCCAAATTCTCCAAAATTTCCTCGCGAAATTCTCATACTAAAAGCCCCATTCTTGTAGTAAAAAGGATGAAATGAACTAGGATTAATATTTATTAAAAAACTAAAAAAACACTAGACATAATCACTGATGAATTATATCATAAGGGCAAGTCTTAAACAAATAAAAATAACGAAAAGGAGTGCTAAATGGACGAGAATCAGGTTTTTCCAGTTGATAACGAAGACGATGATGTAGTCGTTACATTAAATTTAGATGATGGCTCAGAAGTCACATGTGAAATCCTCACAATCTTTGATGTTGACGACCAAGATTATATAGTTCTACTTCCAGTCGATGAAAACGGCGAGCCTAACGAAGAAGGCGAAGTTTACATCTACAGATATTTCGAGGATGAAGATGGAACTCCATCCCTTGATAATATCGAGTCTGACGAAGAGTACGCAGCTGTTTCAGATAGATTCGACGAAATCTGTCAGGAAGAGCTCGGAGACGAATAATCTAATTTTAATTCATCAATAAATCGGGACTTGTCCCGATTTATTTTTTTGTTATAAGAAATATAAAGGTTCCTCTTGCATCTAGTGATTCCCACATAAAAGAGCCTTCTCTCCGACTCTAAATCCTCTGTGGATTCAACTTTATTGGTTGGAATAATTCCCTCATTTGCTTGGATTATAAATACATTTTCAAACTCTAACCCCTTGCTTGAATGAAGCGTATATAATCCAACTTTTCCATCTTTCGTATTCTCCTTATTCTTGTTATCAAAATCCACCTTAAGTCGCATATAGCTGATTTTATCAATGGCTTGATTAATGGTTTTGCAATCCTTTACAACCTCAAGCAAAAAATCTAACACTCTTTTATTTTCTAAAAAATCATCATGTTTTTCCATGGATTCTAATTTGAGAAAACCCTCGTAACCCATTGCCTTTCTAATATAGTTTATAGCTGCAAATGGAGTCATTTTAGAGATTAACTTTATATCTGCCATAAGGGCTTCAACAGTTCTTCTTGCCCCAGGATTATCCTTATAGAAATCCAACATTCCATGTAAGCCTGTAGTCTCCACGCTTCTGCGATGAAGGTATCTATTTGGTCTATTTAATATCCTAAGAAGTCTCGCTCTCGTGCCATTACCAATAGCAATTTGAAAATAACATTCAATGTCTTGAATAATAAAATGAGAGTAAATATTTGGCATTTTATCCTTTAAATAAAATGGAACCTTTTGATGAATCAATTCATTTATAACAAATCGTACGTCAGAGTGATTGCGATATAAAATTGCCATATCCTCTAAAGGCTTTCCCTCTTGGGACAATGCCTTTACCTTAAGCACAATCCCTTTTGCTTCCTCCTCGGAGCCTTGATACATCGTTACCTTGATTTCCCCATCGTCTGCCGTAGCCTTTATCTCCTTTTCAAATCGATTCTCATTGAAAGTCATTAAAGAGCCCGCTGCCTTAACAAGATTCTTAGGATTGCGATAATTTACATCAAGAATAATCTTTTGAGCCCTAGGATATATTTCCATAAAATCTCTCATAATCCCTGGGTCAGAGCCCCTAAATCCATATATAGACTGGTCATCATCTCCAACACAAAACAAATTATCAGTGCCTACCGAAAGCATCCTAATTAGCTCAAACTGTAAGCTATTCATATCCTGCATTTCATCCACAAGAAAGTATGTAAATCTATTCTGCCATTTCTTTAAAATCTCAGGATGATTAACAAGTAGTTGATGTGCTTTTAGCAAAATGTCATCAAAATCAATTACCTTATATTTGGCTTTCAGTGCTTCATAGCTATTAAATAACTTTACAAGTTTTTCTGTCTCCACATATTTGGATACATACTTTTCACCAAAGCTTTTATTGCAATAAGCTGAAAGCTCTGCTGAATATGTATTGAAAATATTGGCATCATCTGTTTCAATGCCTGCTTTTTCCATAGCTTCTTTTAAAAGCCTAGTCCTAGCATTTCCTGAAATAATATCCGATGACTTATAGCCCCTCTCCTTTTGCAAAATTCCCCAAAATAAAGAATGGAACGTTCCAAAGGTTACAGGGCTATTGTCCCATAATCTGTTGAAACGTTCCTTCATTTCAATTGCTGCAGCCTTGGTAAATGTAATTACCAAAATCTGCTGAGCTGGGACCCCTGACTTAATAAGTTCACCTACTCTAAGAGTAAGCACCGCCGTCTTGCCACTACCTGGACCTGCAACAACAAGACATGGTCCATCCTTGTGACAAACTGCCGCTTTCTGCATGGCATTAAGATTCATAAAACTCCTTTTGCCAAACTCACTTTAGGTTCCCCAACCTAATATTTATTAACTTATGACAACTTCTCAATAGCTGCCTTGATACGCTTGATTGATTCATCCTTTCCAAGGAGTTCCATAAGCTCTGTTGCACCGCCAGGTGTCATCTGTTTACCAGAAACAGCTGTACGAACTGGCCAGAGTACGTATCCATTCTTGTATTCATGCTCTTTAGCAAATCCTGAAAGGAGCTCATAAAGAGCGTCATTTGAATAATCATCCTGAGCCTCAAGAACTGGTAAAAGCTCCTTGAGCACTGCAAGAGAAGACTCCTCGTTAGTCTTCATCTTTTTGTGAGTATACATTGAGCTGTCATACTCAGGAACTGCATCAAAGAAATCCACATGATCCTTGATGTCTGGGAAGATTTCAATTCTAGTCTGAACCATCTTTGCAATCTTCTTTAAGTCGAAGTCACCCTTAATGTACTCCTTAAGGTAAGGAAGAGCCATCTCGTAGAACTTGTCTGGGTCCATGGCCTTCATGTACTCGCCGTTCATCCACTTAAGCTTAGTGATATCGAAAACAGCTGGTGACTTAGTAATACGGTGATAATCAAACTCCTTAATAAGCTCATCAAGAGAGAAAATTTCGTTATCATTTGCTGGAGACCAACCAAGCAAAGCAACAAAGTTGACAACAGCTTCTGTAAGGAAGCCCTGCTCGATTAAATCCTCGTACGAAGAATGACCCGAACGCTTAGAAAGCTTCTGGTGCTCCTCATTGGTAATAAGTGGGCAGTGAATATACTTTGGTACTTCCCAACCAAATGCCTCATAGAGACGATTGTATTTAGGTGAAGAAGAAATATACTCATTTCCACGAACAACATGTGTGATACCCATAAGGTGATCATCTACAACGTTTGCAAAATTGTATGTAGGATAGCCATCTGACTTGATAAGAATCATATCATCAAGCTCTGCATTATCAACTGTAATCTCGCCGTAAAGCTCATCCACAAATGTAGTTGTGCCTGTGCGAGGATTGTTCTGACGAATAACATAAGGCTTGCCAGCAGCAAGATTTGCCTCTACCTCTTCCTTTGAAAGATTAAGACAATGCTTGTCATAAATATAAATCTCTTTGTCACCGATTACCTGCTTGCACTCTGCAAGACGCTCGTCATCACAGAAGCAATAATATGCCTCGCCCTTTTCAACAAGCTTCTTGGCGTACTCAAGATAAATGCCTGCAGCCTGACGCTCAGACTGTACATATGGTCCACATCCCTTGTCCTTATCTGGACCCTCGTCATGAACAAGACCTGTAGCAGCAAGTGTTCTATAAATAATATCAACAGCACCCTCTACATATCTCTCTTGGTCGGTATCCTCTATTCTAAGAAGGAAATCTCCGCCCTCATGCTTGGCAACCAAGAAAGCATAAAGGGCTGTTCTAAGATTACCAACGTGCATACGTCCTGTAGGTGATGGTGCAAAACGTGTTCTAACTTTACTCATTTATATGACCTCTCAATAATAGTTTTTAAAATCTTCAACCGTAAAATATTCTATATCATTTTGCATTTTTTTCAAGGTCAATTCTATCTGTTATTCTTAATTGTATTGGCAGCATAAAATACCACACAATCAATAAGCACTCCAACAATGCTTCCAACTATGCCACTAGCGCCCTCAGAAATCATTAGAACTAATCCTACAACACCAAATACTAATGCAATAATCGAAAATACCCAAGCTGGCATAATCTTTGCACTGTCTTTGGCTCCGCGAATTGATAAAACACCCTGAATAAGAGCAATCAAACCAATAACTAAAACAAAAATTCCAGGAACAATTGTAAAAGCAAAATCATTAGCATCCCCTAGTTCAGGATTCATAACCATGCCCGTAGCAGCAACACAAATCAGTAATCCAACCAATGTTCCCAAAGCTCCAAAGATTACACTTATTACGCCGAATACCTTTAAAATCATTTTACTAGTTTCAAAACTCATACAATATCCTCCACAAATATTATTTTTCATTAATCAATGATTAATTATCCAAGTAAAAATTTTAACATTTCCACGATGCAAATAAAAGAAAATCTGCACATCCCCTTGTAAAATCAGTAGTTTTCGTTGAGACTAGTAAATTCATAATGTATAATTATTCTTATGATAAACACTAAATTAAATCCTAATGAACTAGATAGCTTTTATCAGTCTAAATTTGACTATTACAAGATGGTCAGTGGATATAGCGCCATTTTAATTGGACTTTTAGAGATGACCTACTTCATCTCCGATTGCCAGTTATATGGTAGATTTGCATGGGAGACTTTTATCCCTCGCATGTCGATGGTTATTCCACTGCTATTTTTCATGTTCTTATATCCACGAGTAAATAATTACAAAGTTGGAGCTATACTTTACTACATGATTCCCCATGCTGCCATGTGGTGTAGCATTTGGGCTTTCTACAATTTAGATAACAGAGATTTTGTTCGAGAAGGATTCATCATAATGCATTTTGCATTTCTTGCAATCGGATTGGCCATGCCAATTAAATATCATGCTTTATTCCATGGTTTGATGATATTAAACATTATCATTTCCAATATGTTCATTCATTATGAGTATTTTTCAGTAATAATCTCATTGGCTCTTCCAGTATATTTTGGTGTTTTGGTAATGATGTTTATTTTGGAAAACTCCTACATAGACCAATACTTGATCAAGCGAAAGCTCGAAATCAACTCCGTCTCAGACGAGCTTACCAATGTTTATAATCGCTATAAGCTAAAGGATATTACCAATTCCAAGACTGAAGCCTTCACTATAAAAGGCAACGTCTTTATCATGATGTTAGATATAGATTTTTTCAAAAAAGTAAACGACACCTATGGTCACGAGGCTGGTGATGAAATACTTAAATTTATGGCAAATGAAATTAAAGAACACCTTTCTAGCCTGGATTATGTAATACGCTGGGGCGGCGAAGAGTTTGTGATTATTCTTGCTAACCAAGCTCCAGAATCAGCCCTAAAGTTTGCCGAAACTCTACGAGAGGACATCAAAACCAAAGATAATGGCATATGCCCTATTACCGTATCAATAGGATTATATAAATACCAGAAAAACGAAACCTATCACAATGCCGTGGATAAAGCAGACCAAGCACTATACTTTGCAAAGGAGCACGGCAGAAATCAGGTTGCTGACTACGCAAATATTAATTTATAATTTTTTTAAACTCAAAAATGAGCGGCCGCATTATGCAGCCGCTCTCTTATTTTATAAATCATCTATTGCATCTTTAATCTTATCTGCAAAGCCCTTCTTGCGCTTCTCCGCCTTTACTGACTTGGGTCCACCTGTTGCAGTGTTTCCTGTTAGTTCATCAAACTTACGAAGTGCCTCCTTGGCATCCTTTGAAAGTGATGTAGGTACTTGAACAACAAGTGTAACGTAGTGGTCACCACGCATATTTTTATTTCTAAGAGAAGGAATACCCTTTCCTCTCAAACGAATCTGAGTATCTGTCTGAGTACCAGGCTTAACCTCATAAGAAACCTTGCCATCAAGTGTCTCAATAATCACCTCGCCACCAAGTGCCGCCTGTGCAAATGAAATAGGCGCATTAGAATAAATATCATAATCCCTACGATGGAATGTAGGGTGATTAGCAACTATAACCTCTACAAGTAAATCGCCTCTTGGGCCACCGTTTCTACCTGGCTCACCCTTCTCGCGAATACGTACGCTTTGACCGTTATCAATTCCTGCAGGAATAGATACAGAAATCTTCTTCTTGCGTGCAACATAACCTGTACCGTTACAGTCTGGACATGGTGTATCAATAACTTCACCAGTACCACCGCAATCAGGACATGTAGTAACATTTTGAACCATTCCAAAAAGTGATTGCTGTGTAACAACAACTCGTCCCTTACCACCACACTTGGTACAAGTACGCTTAGATGTACCTGGCTTTGCGCCAGTACCGTGACAAGCTGCGCACTCATCTTTGAGTACAATCTCTATCTGCTTCTCACAACCAAAAGCTGCTTCCTCAAAAGAAATATGTACAGCTGCACGAAGGTTAGCACCTCTCATTGGACCATTGGAAGCACGGCTCGCACCGCCTCCTCCAAAAAAGCTTCCAAAAATATCGCCGAATATATCGCCAAAATCCATACCAGAGAAGTCAAATCCACCGGCACCACCACCGCCATTTTCAAATGCAGCGTGTCCAAATTGATCGTACTGACGTCTCTTATCTGGATCAGAAAGAATCGCATAAGCTTCTGAGGCTTCCTTGAATTTCTTCTCAGCCTCTGCATCACCTGGATTCATATCTGGATGATACTTCTTTGCAAGCTTTCTATATGCACTTTTAAGCTCACTATCTGAAGCTGACTTGGAAACTCCAAGCACCTCATAATAATCTCGTTTGTCTGCCATGTTCTTAATCCTTTATTATGCTTATAGCTCCCTCTATCTTAGGGAGCTATTTAGTCTTATGTTTTAAAAATCCTGAAGGATTTTTTAAACCTCCTTAAAATCCGCATCAACTACATCGTCATTTGCTGCACCTGCATCAGCTGCTCCAGCGCCTGCACCCGCTCCTGTGAACTGGCTCATATCTGGGCCTGCTCCAGCTGCACCAGCGGCTGCCTGTGACTGCTCATACATCTTTGCAAATACCTTCTGTGCTGACTCTGTAAGCTTCTCCTGAGCTGCCTTAAGCTCACCAATCTGAGAATCACTCATCTCTTCAGGAGTTGTGTACTGATCAAGGAGCTTCTGAGCGGCCTCAATGTCAGCCTCTACTGTAGACTTGTCAGCAGCATCAATCTTGTCACCGACCTCATCAAGAGCCTTCTTTGTCTGGAATACAAAGCTCTCAAGATCGTTTCTAGTATCAACAGCCTCTTTACGCTTCTTATCCTGTGCCTCGTACTCAGCTGCTTCCTTAACTGCCTTATCGATATCTTCATCAGACATGTTAGAACCAGCTGTAATTGTGATGTGCTGCTCCTTGCCTGTTCCAAGATCCTTAGCAGAAACGTTTACAATACCGTTTGCATCAATATCGAATGTAACTTCAATCTGTGGTACACCTCTCATTGCTGGTGGAATACCATCAAGTCTAAACTGTCCAAGTGACTTATTATCTTTAGCGAACTGTCTCTCACCCTGTACAACGTTGATATCAACGGCTGTCTGGTTGTCAGCTGCTGTAGAGAAAATCTGGCTCTTCTTTGTAGGGATAGTTGTATTTCTCTCGATAAGCTTTGTAGCAATACCACCCATTGTCTCGATTGAAAGTGAAAGTGGTGTTACATCAAGAAGAAGGATATCGCCTGCGCCAGCATCACCTGCAAGCTTACCGCCCTGGATAGAAGCACCGATAGCTACGCACTCATCTGGGTTAAGAGTCTTGCTTGGTTCGTGACCTGTAAGAGCCTTTACCTTATCCTGAACTGCTGGGATTCTTGTAGAACCACCAACAAGAAGTACCTTTGAAAGTTCTGAAGCATTAAGACCTGCGTCCTTAAGTGCCTGGTTTACTGGGCCTGCTGTTGCTTCAACTAAATCATGTGTTAACTCATCAAACTTAGCACGTGTAAGGTTCATATCAAAGTGCTTTGGACCTTCTGCTGTAGCAGTGATGAATGGAAGGTTAATGTTAGTTGTTGTTGCTGAAGAAAGCTCCTTCTTAGCCTTCTCTGCAGCTTCCTTAAGTCTCTGAAGAGCCATCTTGTCTGTAGACAGATCTACGCCCTCAGCTGCCTTAAACTCTGAAAGCATCCAATCTGTAATCTTCTGATCGAAGTCATCTCCACCAAGTCTGTTGTTACCAGCTGTAGCAAGAACCTCGATAACACCATCACCAATCTCAATGATAGATACATCAAATGTACCACCACCAAGGTCATATACCATAATCTTCTGCTCCTGCTCGTTATCAAGACCATAAGCAAGTGCAGCAGCTGTTGGCTCGTTGATGATACGCTTTACATCAAGACCAGCAATCTTACCAGCATCCTTTGTAGCCTGACGCTGAGCATCGTTGAAGTAAGCTGGAACAGTGATAACTGCCTCTGAAACTGACTCACCAAGATAGTTTTCAGCATCGCTCTTAAGCTTCTGAAGAATCATAGCTGAAATCTGCTGTGGAGAGTACTTCTTGTCGTCGATGATACGACCATTGTCTGTACCCATATCTCTCTTGATTGAAGCAATAGTCTTTTCAGCGTTTGTAACAGCCTGACGCTTTGCTGGCTCACCAACAAGTCTCTCGCCTGTCTTAGTAAAAGCAACGATAGATGGTGTTGTTCTAGCACCTTCTGTATTTGCAATAACGGTAGGCTTTCCACCTTCCATAACAGCTACACAGCTGTTAGTTGTTCCTAAATCAATACCAATGATTTTTCCCATGATTTTATATCCTCCTACTTAAATAAATCTTTATTCTTAGTTTGCAACCTTAACCATTGAATGGCGAACTACTGTATCTCCAAACATGTAGCCCTTTTGGAATTCTTCAACTACAACATTCTCGCCTACTTCCTCATCCTCCACGTGCATAACAGCATTGTGGAAATCAGGATTGAATTCCTGCCCTACAGCCTCAATTGGTTTAACACCAGCCTCCTCAAGTGTAGTAAGCATTTGCTTATATATCATGAGCATTCCATCTGAAAATGGATCTGCTCCTTCCTCAACTGTAGCAAGACCTCTCTCAAAGTTATCTACTACAGGGAGAATCTTTTCTATGATGTTCTTTGCACCCATGTTGAACATCTGCGACTTTTCCTGCTCAGTACGGCGTCTGAAGTTTTCAAACTCAGCCATCTGACGTGTAACTCTATCAGTGAGCTGTTCAATCTGCTCATCCTTTTTGTCTTTTTTCTTGTCCTTTTTCTTGAATGGCTTTTTATCAGCCTTTTCATCGCTGGCTGGCTTATCTGTATTAACTTCCTCAGATGCAGCATCCATTGTCTCTTCTGTCATCTCTTCAGCGTTTTCAACAGCTTCTTTCACTGCTTCCTCTGTAGAGAATTCTTCATTCTTAACTTTATTCTCTGACACTAGCTTATCTCCTTATATTATTTATCTTTGCCTTCTTGCTTTAACAGCTTATCCAGCTGCCCCTTAAGGCTTTTAATATTATCAACAACATTTTCATAGTCCATTCGCTTAGGTCCAACGATACCAATTGTACCTTTGACACCATCGCCAAGTTCGTATGTTGCTGTAACAATCGAGCAATCCTTCATGGTAGAAATTGGTGTCTCATCACCAATGTAAACCTGAATTCCAGTATTATCACCGTCACCACTGCCTTCAGCAAGCAGTTCCATAAGTGATTGTTTTTCTTCAAAGGTATCTAAAAGCTCTGATGCCTTCTTGGAATCTGAAAGCTCTGGATATTTGAAAATATTGGTAGCTCCCGAGGTATAAACCTGTAAATCCTGGTCCTCAGTGATTGTCTCAGCCACTGTATCCAAAACCTGAGCTACAATCGCATCATGCTTTCCAGCCTGATCCTTAAGTCTTGTGATTAACGCCAAGTTAATCTGGTCAACTGTAAGGCCGTTTAAGTTGGTATTTAAAAGCATGTTGAGTTTGAGCATTGTCTCGTTATCAAGTGGCTTATCCACGTTGATTATTTTGTTTTTAACGATGTTGCCATCCATAACAACTACCGACAACACCTGATGCTCGTCAACAGCTGAAAGCTGAACAAACTTTAATCTATTTGAAACAACCGATGGAGCGGAAATCATTGTAGCGTACTGAGTGTTTGTTGCCAGTACCTTAGCTACATTCTTAAGAAGGTTCTCCATCTTTTCGGTCTTTTCAATCATCCATTCCTGCATCTGGGCCACTTCCTGGTCCTTGGCAGCGATAAGATTGTTTACATAAAATCTGTAACCCTTATCAGAAGGAATACGTCCTGCTGAAGTGTGAGGCTGAACAATGTAACCCAAATCCTCCAGGTCAGACATCTCATTACGAATGGTGGCAGAACTCAAATTTAAATCTGTATATTTAGAAATTGTACGTGAACCAACAGGCTCGCCTGTCTCTAAGTAGTTTTTGATAATAGCATTTAAAATCTTAACTTTTCTCTCATCAAGCTCTGTTCCTGCCATACATTCACCTCACTCCCTATATTATTGCTAATGAAGCTCGCCCATTAAAAAATGCTTCACATTGGACTCGCTGACACGATAATTTTCATTGCTTACTCGAAAATTATTATGCTATTAGCACTCACTCAATTTGAGTGCTAATCATTTTCTGATGTTAATTTACACCTACATAAATGGTTTGTCAACAGACTTTATACTTATTTTAGATTTTTAATAAACATAAAAATTGTTATTTCCTTCAGCCTTTGGTAATATATGAACAGAATTTTTTTGAGGTGAATTAGATTAATGGATCAGAGTAAAATTAGAAATTTTTGTATCGTAGCACATATAGATCACGGCAAGTCTACTCTTGCTGACCGCATCATACAGATGACAGGCACTTTGACAGACCGTGAGATGCAGGCCCAGGTCCTTGACAACATGGATCTTGAAAGAGAACGTGGTATCACAATCAAGTCTCAGGCCGTACGTATTATATATAAAGCAGATGATGGACAAGAATATATTTTCAACCTTATTGATACTCCTGGCCACGTGGATTTCAACTACGAGGTTTCCCGCTCCCTTGCCGCTTGCGACGGAGCTATTCTTGTTGTTGACGCTGCTCAGGGAATCGAAGCTCAGACTCTTGCCAATGTTTATCTGGCTCTAGACCACGACCTTGATGTTATCCCTGTTATTAATAAGATAGATTTACCTTCTGCAGATCCAGAGCGTGTCATTGAGGAAATCGAGGACGTTATCGGTCTCGAGGCACAGGACGCTCCACAGATTTCTGCCAAGACAGGTCTTAATATCCATGATGTTTTGGAGGCAATCGTCAATCAGCTTCCTGCACCAAAGGGTGACCCAAAAGCTCCACTTCAGGCACTTATCTTTGATTCCCTTTACGACCCATACAAGGGTGTTATCGTCTTCTGCCGTGTTAAAGAAGGCACACTTAAGGTTGGAGACAGCGTAAAGATGATGGCTACAGGTGCCCAGTTTGATGTTGTTGAGGTTGGATATTTTGGCGCCGGTCAGTTTATTCCTTGCGATGAGCTTCCAGCCGGAATGGTTGGCTACATGACAGCTTCCATCAAAAATGTTCGCGACACCCGCGTTGGTGATACAATCACCCATACCAATGCTCCAGCTGCAGAGCCACTTCCAGGTTACAAAAAGGTTAACCCAATGGTTTACTGTGGTATGTATCCTGCAGATGGTGCCAAGTACCCAGATTTACGTGATGCCCTAGAAAAGCTTCAGCTTAATGATGCCGCATTACAATTTGAGCCAGAGACCTCTGTTGCTCTTGGCTTTGGTTTTAGATGTGGTTTCCTTGGCCTTTTGCACTTAGAGATTATTCAGGAGCGTCTTGAACGTGAATACAATCTTGACTTGGTTACTACCGCTCCAGGCGTTGTTTATAGAGTACACAAAACCGACGGCACTATGATTGAGCTTACCAATCCTAGCAACCTTCCTGATCCTAGCGAAATCGACTACATGGAAGAACCAATGGTTGAGGCAGAAATCATGGTTACCAGCGAGTACATTGGAGCAATCATGGACCTTTGTCAGGAACGCCGCGGTCAGTATATCAGCATGGAATACATTGAGGAGACTCGTGCTCTTATCAAGTACACTCTCCCACTTAATGAAATCATCTACGATTTCTTTGATGCATTAAAGAGCCGTTCAAGAGGATATGCTTCCTTCGATTACGAAATGAAGGGCTACATGAAGTCCGAGCTTGTTAAGCTTGATATCCTTATTAATAAAGAAGAAGTTGACGCACTTTCATTCATCGTATTTTCCGGCACAGCCTACGAGCGTGGCCGCAAGATGTGCGAAAAGCTCAAAGAGGAAATTCCACGTCACCTTTTCGAAATACCTATTCAGGCTGCTGTGGGCTCTAAGGTCATTGCCCGTGAAACAGTTAAGGCTATGAGAAAAGACGTACTTGCCAAGTGCTACGGTGGTGATATTACAAGAAAGAAAAAGCTTCTTGAGAAACAAAAGGAAGGTAAAAAGAGAATGCGCCAGATTGGAAACGTAGAGATTCCACAGGCAGCATTCATGAGCGTACTTAAATTAGACGAGGATTAAAATGACTCCTATCGAAATCTATATCCACATACCTTTTTGTGTTAAAAAATGTTTATATTGCGACTTCCTTTCAGGAGTCTTTGATGAAAAAATGCAGCGACGTTATGTCGCTGCTTTGTGCACTGAAATAAAATATATGGCACCTGGATTCAAAGAATCTGAGGTGGTTACTATTTATGTTGGCGGTGGCACACCTTCATGGCTGTCTGAGGATTTGATGGATGACATTATCACCACAGTCAAGCAGAACTTCCACGTCAATCCTTTGGCAGAAGTTTCTGTTGAATGCAATCCTGGCACTCTCTCATCTGAAAAGCTCAACCTCTATCGCTCAATCGGCATCAACAGATTAAGCATCGGTCTACAGTCTGCCAATGATGACGAGCTAAAGGAGCTTGGACGCATCCACGATT
>JAEEGJ010008762.1_pt1 | contig 27658 bp, 26 predicted proteins | sample 8958761 | NCBI WGS metagenome assembly JAEEGJ01 (sample SAMN16246546, study PRJNA631951) | gut metagenome | biome: gut microbiome; feature: rumen; material: RS-attached | host: Bos | place: Iran: Karaj | collected 2018-10 | reverse complement strand
GAGCTGTACTAATTGCCCGAACGCTTTCGCCCTGCTCAGTCCATTGACCATTAATCATTGACCATTGAACATTGAACATTGATCATTGAGAATTGACCATTGGGCTGCGCGCATAGAAGTCATATTTTCAGGTGTTGAGTTGAATCGACATCGACAGCTTGCTTGTGAAGATTGTCACCTTATACGTTGACATGTTGATTGTTGTCATTGCCCTGTAATGGTCAATGTTCAATGGTCAATGTTCAATGAAGAATCTATCAGGTGGTTATTGCGGCGGGGTCCCACCTCTTCCCATTCCGAACAGAGAAGTTAAGCCCGCTTGCGCCGATGGTACTGCAATGCAATGCGGGAGAGTAGGAGACCGCCACTTTTCAAAGTGAAGCCCTGAGTCAGAAATGATTCAGGGCTTCTTTTATTTATTCATTTTCTTTTATTCATCAATAATGCATTTCCACTTTGAAATGATGTTGTTTATGTTGAATCGATTGGCGATTTGAAGCGCTTCTTGTGATTTCTGGGGCCAGTTGATTAGTGTAGCATTCATCAATTGTTGAGCCAAATTGTTTATATCACCAATTGTGAAATAGAGTCCAAAATTACCCATTATTTCCCTACTTGTTGGTAAATCGGAAGAAACGATAGGCAATCCATGAGCCATTGCTTCTACCAATACTAGTCCGAATCCTTCCCATCGTGAGCTGAGTACGTAGACTTGGGCATTGCTATAGAAAGATTGGATATGGTTGGTAAAAGGATGAATTGTGATACGTTCCTCTAAATGGTATTTCCTAATTAATTCCCTATACAAAGATTCTTCTATACCTTCACCAACAATATCAAGCGTCCATTCGTTGTTCTTTTTTGCAAAAATATTGAATGCTTCGATTAGGAGGTCAAAGCCTTTATGAAGATGAGAGAACCGTCCTACTGCCAAGAATCTTTTGCTTGTTCCCGTTGATGGTTTTTCTGGTTTCACCGTCAATGGATTGTATATAACAGTTGTTGGAAAATGATATTGTTGGGCGTCGTATTGGCAGAGCACTATGGTCCTGTCTAGTTTCTCCAATTGCCACTCATAATGTGATTTAAGTTCAGGTCCGATATAAGTTGAGCCCTTTTTGAATAATGCTTCATATGAATTGTGAATCCAGCCTATGAGTTTTATTTGTGGCAATAATGGCTTGCAAGCAGCCAGCCGCACGGCTAATGGGGCATGTACCCCTATGATGACATCATAATGACCATCCATCAGCTCCATAGCCAATGCATCCCGTTTTTCTGAAGGGAAGGAGCTATGGGCATACCAGTTGGAAGTTAGACGACATTGTGGCAATATCTTTCGGTAGAAATAGCTATATGCCTTACACATCCTGTCTTTCCATTTAGGCAGAGTGGGATAATTGAAAAATCGATAATTGATGGGAGTGGTATGAAGATCATAGATAGAAGTGTCTTTTTGTTTGGCCTCATCCATAGTAATAATGGTAATGTTATAGTCTTTTGCCAATTCCTTGGCAATAACCGCCGTAACCCGTTGTACTCCGCCAAACGAGAAAATGGAGTCCATTAAGAAGCAAATTCTTTTGTTCATGATGCAAAAATACGTATTATTCTTGATTATTCCAAATTTTTATAGTAAATTTGCCAACAAATAATACTATTGCATGAGAATACTGTTTTTAGTCTACCATGGTTTCTCTGAGGTTAGTGGTATTTCCAAAAAGATTCACTACCAGGTTAAGGGACTGCGTGAGAATGGTCATGATGTTCGTTTATGTTATTATGGTTTTGCAGATAACGGGCATCGCTGCCGTTATGTCGATGACATAATCATTCAGGACTATGGTAAAGGAAAAATGTCGGGCATTCGCCAACGAGTCAGTTATAACTGTATTTATGATTATTGTATTCGTGAAAAGATTGAATTTGTCTATGCCCGTTGTTTTCAAAATGCCAATCCTTGGTTGATAAGATTATTTAAAAAATTAAAGGATGCAGGTGTTCATGCTGTTACGGAAATCCCTACATATCCATATGATGCAGAGTTTGTCGGTTTCCCTTTCCAAACGCGGATGAATCTGAAGATTGACCAAATGTTCCGCAATAAGCTATCGGCCCAGATGGATGCTATTGTCACTTTCTCAGATGCCAAGGAGATCTTCGGTCAGCGTACTATATGTATCAGTAATGGTGTTGATTTCGATAGTATTCCATTGCATGAACCATTAACCTTTAACCATGAATTGCATCTTATTGGTGTTGCCGAGGTGCATTATTGGCATGGATACGATCGTCTGATAGCAGGTATCGGAGAATACTATAAGAAAGTAAGATGTAAGAAGAAAGAAGGAAGAGAAGTTTTTTTCCATATTGTCGGTGGAGTTGGTCCGAGTGAAATGTACGACTCTATGCATGCACCGGGTTTTGAAGAATTAATGAATAAGTACGATATCAAAAATCGGATTATTTTCCATGGTCAGCTATTTGGTAATGCACTAACGGATGTCTTTAACCAATGCCAATTTGCTATTGGCAGCTTAGCTCGTCATCGAAGTGGTATTACGAATATTAAGACATTGAAGAATCGCGAATATGCAACTCGAGGCATACCATTCATTTATAGTGAACAAGACAGTGATTTTGACCAACAGCCGTATGTCGTCAAGGCACCAGCTGACGAATCTCCTATTGATATTCTACAGCTAATATCATTTATTGATAATTTCACTATGCAGCCAATCGATATTCGTAAGACTGTAGCGCACCTTTCATGGAAAAGACAGATGCAACGTGTTATTGATGAAGTGAGAGATAACTGATACGTTTCTGTTTCAAGACATTTTCTATTACTGCTTGGTGTTATCGTTGGTAACCTGACAGGATAATGGCTTGTATTCATTAATCAGATACGTCGGTCTGCCTTTTGATTCATTGAAGATCCGTGCAATATATTCGCCAAGAATACCAATGGCAATCAGTTGTATGGCACCTAAAAAGAGTATGACTGTCATAATCGTGGGATAGCCTTGCACAGGGTCACCCCAGATTAAAACCTTGGCAATAATCCATCCCATATATCCTAATGCCCAAACAGCCACAATGAGTCCGATGAATGTCGCGATACGGAGAGGGGCTGTTGTAAAACTGGTTATACCTTCAATTGCGAGGTTGAATAGTGCATGATAGCCCCAATTGGATTGGCCTGCCACACGGTCTCCACGATTAAACAGGATTTCTTTCTTCTTATATCCAATCCAGCAGAATAGTCCCTTCGTATATCGTTCGTTTTCACGCAGTTGTTTCAACGCATCAATACATTTACGGTCTAACAGGCGGAAATCCCCTACATTTCGTAACACTTCATATCGGGTTGCATGGTCGAGAATGGTGTAGAACAGCATAGAGAGTTTTCTGCGCAACCAACTCTCCTTACCTCGGGAGTTACGTTTTGCATACACGTCATCGTATCCCTCTTCCCAGTATTTCAGCATATCAGGTATCAATGAGGGGGGATCCTGTAGGTCAGCATCCATAATAACCATACAATCTCCCTTAACATAGTCAAATCCGGCTAACATAGCATTCTCTTTGCCAAAGTTTCTTGCCAAGTCCACATAAGAGATGCGATGGTCTTTCTCATACAACTCTTTGATGATGTCAATGGTCTTGTCACGACTGCCATCATTGATGAAAAAAAGTTCCCAGTCATAATTGGTTTCTGAGTCCATCAACTTGCTTACTTCCTCATAGAGTTGGGGTAGTGATGCCTCTTCATTATAACACGGTACAAGTATGGATACTAACTTTTTCATATCATTATTTGTTTTCCGAATGCAAATATACGAAATAATTTTGATTAAAGAAAAATAATTCGTAATTTTGCACACTATTTATTTATTACGACCTGATGAAAGATATTATTATAAAGATATTTGTCGTTTTGACGTTTGTTTTTGCCTATGTCATCACTTCACGTACTCCAATAATGTGGGAGGACGTTGTGTATACCCTAAAGGCAGATCAGGCTTTGGGTGCGGCTATGAGTAATTCCGCTGTGGCCGATACCATTCAGTTGGGACGATATGAGCGTGTGCAGAACCTGTCTGATTTGGCAGAATCCACCTATCACCATTACATGAATGCCAATGGCCGTTTGTTCCCCCATCTTACCAGTCAGGCTTTTGGCGCATTGATAGGCAAGCCCGTCTTTGACATCCTCAATGCCGTGATGTTCGTCTTGCTCGTTACTTTTGTTACATTACTGGTGGCAGGCAACCGTAAAAGCTATTGGAAATGGTGGGTCGTTGTTCTCTCTGGTTTGTGGTTGATGATGCCAGAATCCAATACAGGTTTCTTCTTGATGACCTATGCCTTGAACTACCTTTGGAGTTCTGTTTTCTGTGCTATTTTCCTATGGCTTTATTTGCTTCTTGACAAACACAAATGTACAGGATGGTTATTGCCATTTATTTGTCTGTTTGCTTTTGGTGCAGGATGGTCGCATGAAGGATTGACCGTTGGCATTGCTGCCAGTATTTTTATTGACAATGTGTGGGATATTAGGAATCACCACATGAATGGTCAAAAAACAACGGTAGCCCTGTTCTTCTGTATTGGTGCAGCCTTTCTATGTCTGTCTCCTGGCAATTTCAATCGTACTGATGCCGCATTACCTTTATACAATCATCTTCTTTCTTTTGCACGTCTGCGGGTATTCTGGCTTTTCCTCCTGTCATGGTGTGTTTTCTCTCGTAGCATCGATTATGTTCGCAATAATCGTATCTTGCTCATTGCTCTTGTCGTGCAAATGTTCTTTATGTTCTATGTCGGCTATCGTAATGCCCGTGTACTGTGGGGGACGGAGTTTTTCTCACTTATCTTATTACTAAAGATTTTTGTAGAGCGGGAAAGCAGAGGATGCATCCTTGTATATCTGTCTTATATTTTATGTCTATTGCTTGTCATTCATTTTGGATGGCTGACATATCGTTCCGCTGAGGTTCGGAAACAATATGACGAGGTTATAGCTCTTTATCTTCAGAGTCCGGATGGTAATGTCTATTATGATATTCAGCCAGAATCGAAATTGGTTCTTGGTTTTATTCCGACACCATTGTGTTATGATAAGCCTTTTGAACTGCATACTATTTCTCTTTATTATACCAGGAATAAAAAAGTTCTGCAGATTCATCCGGTTTCAAAGAAAATTAAAGCGGATTAATGATATTATTATCATTTGCTTAACTCGTTGCCTACATCTTCATATAGCTTGAGTAATTCCTCGGTAGTTTTTCTCCATGAGAATAATTTGGCACGCTCTAAACCAACTTCTTTTTGTTTCTGATAGAATTCATCATCTGTTTCCAATCTTAGCATGACATCAGTGATTTCATCGCTGTTTTCCGGATTGATAAGGATGGCATCTGTTCCTCCGATTTCTGGCATTGATGATGTGTTACTAGTAATGACAGGTACTCCACAGGCCATGCCTTCCAATAGCGGTATTCCAAAACTTTCACGTAGGGAAGTATAGAGGAATGCAAAAGCACTATTATATATATAAGGTAAGTCGCTGTTTACAATATAGCCAGGCATGACGATGTTTTTGCGAATATTCTCAATGTGATTTCGTTCGATAATAGCGTTGAGGTATTCAGGGTCAAGGTCTGCCATCAGTAAGCGTCGCTTAATGTGTGAACGATTCAGATAACGAGAATATGCCACTAAGGTACGTTCCGTATTTTTCTTTGGGTCGGTGTTTCCAAGAAAGAAGAAGAACCCTTTTTCTGCTATGTACTTCTTATATACTTCTTGAGTGTCGTTCATTGGTCGGAACCACTCGTTGTATCCGTTGTATATCATGGCCATACGTTCACGGGGAATCTGCAACTTTGAGATGATGTTCTCCATCTCAAAATTAGATACCGTAATAATGCGTCGACATTTGTCAAGAATGCGAGGCACATCTAATCGTCGATATAGCCAGCCCATGTTTTGGTAGAGAGAGTGGTTCTGCTTATCTCGTGGCTCTAGGAAAATGATATCATGTAGCGTCAGCACTAAAGGAATGTTGCACCATATTGGAGCCGTATTACTGGTACAATGCAGTAACTCTATTCCGTATCGTTTAGTTGCCCTAGGCAGTGCCCATTGTTCCCATAGTGGGTAGGAGGGACATGACAGTTCAATGACATGAACGTTCTTGGAATTCTCGACACAATGATCCTCGCCAGGTTTTACAAAGACGTAGAATTCATGCGCTGTTTCCATCTTTTGTAATTCCTTGATTTCCTGCAACACAACATAATCCATGCCGTGCTTGTTCTTACGGAAAATGCGTTGTGCTTCAATACCTATTTTCATAAAAACTTCAGTTAGGACCTATTAGAAAGCAAATTCTCTTGTTCAAGATGCAAAAATACGTATTATTCTTGATTATTCCAAATTTTTATAGTAATTTTGCCAACAAAACTCCAATATATGGACAAAGCTCCTCTGAAAATAGTCTATTTAACTCCAGCCCTTTATATGGCAGGAGGTGTTGAGCGTGTCCTGTCTTTAAAAGCAAATTATTTTGTTGAGCATTATGATTATGATATTACCATCATATTAACTGAAGGAAAAGATAAACCACTTTTCTATGCATTGTCAGATAAAATCAAAGTCATCAATCTGGATATTGGTTTCGAAGAATTGTGGTCATGTTCATTTCTGAAAAAGATTTATATATATCTTCGTAAGCAGAGAGTGTTTAAAAAGAAACTGACGGCAGAACTGATGCGTATTCGTCCTGACATTACCATCAGTCTTTTACGAAGGGAAATCAATTTTATCAATGATATCAAAGATGGTAGCAAAAAAATAGGAGAAATGCATATCAATCGTGCTAATTATCGTAATTATAGTACGGAAAATGTTGGAATTGTTAAACGATTATTCTCTTATTTGTGGTCTGCTAATCTTGTAAAGCATTTGAAGAAATTAGACAGAATGGTTGTCTTGACAGAGAAAGACAAGGAAGCATGGCCAGAACTTCATAATGTTGTTACTATTCCCAATCCATTATCGTTGACGTCAAGTTCTATAAGTACCTTATCACATAAGAGGATTGTAGCTATAGCTCGTTATTCTTATGAAAAAGGTATAGACTTACTATTAAAAGCATGGTCAGAGACGGAAAAGCACGTCGATGGTTGGCGATTAGATGTTTACGGTGATGGTGATAGGGGACCTTATGATCAATTGATTGATAATTTGAGGATAGACAGGAGTTTTTGTCAATTACATCCAAGAACGAATGATGTTGAACATGAGTATTGTAATAGCAGCATTTTCGTACTAAGTTCACGTTTTGAGGGTTTTGGCATGGTTATCCTTGAAGCGATGGCATGTGGTTTGCCTGTTGTCTCTTTTGATTGTCCATGGGGACCTCGTTCTATTATTTCTGACGGTAAGGATGGCTTATTAGCGGAAAATGCTAATGTGAATGACTTGTCTCAAAAGCTTTTGGCATTAATCAATGACGAGGATTTACGTGTTTCTATGGGCAAAGCTGCCATTGTTAACGTTCAGCGATATGGTATAAGTCATGTCGCTAAGCAATGGGTCTCTTTGTTTGAAGCTGTTGTTACTGTGATACCAGATTCCTAAACAAGTCGGTCCATTGTTTCATAACGTTATCTCGTGAGAATCGCTTGATATTCTCCTTGGCTTTTGCTCCATACTCTTTTCGTAACTCGGGATGTTCAATCAGCTTACATATATTGTCAGCTAACGCTTGGGAATTCAGATAATCTACTAAGATACCGTCTTCTCCATTCTTAATGATATTGCGGGGACCATGTGGGCAGTCAAATGATACAACAGGTACACCACATGCCATTGACTCCAAAATAACCATCGAGAAGCCTTCGTATCTTGAACTGACGACGCAAATGCTACTTTCCAAATATTTATCTTTAATATTGTCCGTAGGTTCATGCATCAACATTGTTTCTTGTAGTTGATACTTCTCAATCAATTCCTTAACCTGGTCTTTTAATTCTCCTGAACCATAGATGTTTATAGTCCAATCAGGATATCTTTGGTGGACGATATTCCATGCCTCCACTAGATACTTGTACCCCTTAGCATTATTATATCGTCCTACAGCAATAGCTTGGCGGTTTTGTAGATTGCTGGAAGCGTCTGGTTCAAAAGGCAGAGAGTTGGGGATTACGTATGTCTTTGTTGTTGTTCCCCAACTTTCTTCATCCTCTTTTGTTAATAATACAATGGCATTCAGTTTACTCACACTTTTCTCCATTTTTCGTCGCCAATACCATGCGATTTGTTTGTGTGGGAATCCTTTTTGTTCCAGTAGATGAAAGTTTCGCATGAATTGTTTAGTTGTATGAGCTTCCCCGATAATAGCACCGTCATGATACAAATCTGGTAGAAAGTCAAGGTCGCGTCCCATGGTAGTAATGACTATATTTGGTTTTTCGGTTTCCAAGATTTCTTTCATCTTCTGCTTGTATTCAGCCATTAGCTGATAGTAGAGATATGTTCTCATTAGCAAGTTGTGTCCGTATTCTTTTGCAAAATCGATATCAAGGTTAATCATTCTTACTTTTGGTGAAAGAGGAAACACGGGAGGACGTCCCATTTGAGTGTCTGTGACAATTCCAACTTCGTAACCATGCTCTGCCAGCCAGTTAGCTTTTTCGGTGAGTACACGATCTGCACCTCCTTTTGTCAGCAGCGCTGTATAGATATAGAATATTTTCATCTTTAGTTTTCTTTATTTTGCAAAAATACGTAGAAAAGTTGATATTTCAAAATTTTTTCGTTATATTTGCACAAAAATTGCAAAAATGGCAAATTGGTACGATAAATATATGACAATCTATGGGAAACCTTTCAGTGATGTTCCCGAGGATATTATTGAAGGTACTCGCGAGAGATTGGCTAAACTACAGAGTTCTGAGCCGTTGGCCAGTATTGTTGTCATTGGCTATAACGAAGAGACGCATTTGCAGGCTTGTCTATGGGCCATCAGTGAGATACAATGTAAGTATCCTGTAGAGATTATTGGTGTTGATAACGACTCCAAGGATCGAACGGCAGAAATCTACAAGAAATCAGGTATACCTTATTATACAGAATTTCAACATAGTTGTGGTTATGCCCGTCGTTGTGGTTTGCAGCATGCCAAGGGCCGTTTCTATTTTAATGTAGATAGTGACACGCTCTATCCGCCTCATTATTATGAGCTGATGTTGGATGAGTTACTGAAACCAGGGGTGTCTTGTGTCTCTGCCACTTATACTTTCTTCCCTGACGAGAACCACTCACGATTATCGCTGAAGATGTTTGAGATGGTTCGTGATTTGTTCCTGTGGATTCAGCATTTTAAGCGTCCAGAACTTTCAGTTCGTGGATTGGTCTTTGCCTATAATGCCGATTATGGTCGCAAGGAACCTTATCGGGTAGATATCATCCGTGGCGAAGATGGCTCAATGGCTTTCAATCTGAAGAAATATGGCAAGATAGTCTTTGTTCGTGACCGCCGTTGTAAGGCTATTACTGGTTATGGTACAATAGGTAACCAGTCAATGTGGCAGAGTTTCGTGGAACATGTTAAAGTGCAGATGAAGGGCATTTCCAGGATTCTCCATACCACTAATCATTATGAGGATACTGACGATAACCTTGTCGAAAAGAAAGGTAAGGCATGAAGATAGTATATGTCGTAGGTGGCTTGCTCGCTCCCAATGGAATGAGTTCTGTGTTGAGTGCCAAAATCAACTATCTGGCAGAGCACACGGATTATGAGCTCTATATGATTTTGACGGAGAAAGCAGGACAGGAATGGTACTATCATATTAATCCAAAGGTTCAATGGGCAAACTTTGATGTTAATTTTGATGAACTAGATACCATGCCTTTTTATAAGAAATATTTCTATTATAAGTTGAAGCTACGTCGATATAAGAAACTCTTTACTGATTATCTCCTGCAGATTCGTCCGGATATCACGATTTCCACTGTTAGACGTGAAATCAATTTTATCAATGATATTCCTGATGGCAGTAAGAAAATAGGAGAGATACATTTTAATCGGACTAATTATCGAGAGTTCAAGAAGTCGTGGTTGCCTGATTTCGTCAATCGTTTTATTACTAAGCAATGGATGAATAGTCTTCTTAAACAGTTAAAACGCTTAGACCGTTTTGTTGTCTTGTCAGAAGAGGATTATCATAATTGGCGAGAATTAGACAATAAGGTTGTTATTCCTAATTCCCTTACTTATTACCCAGACTTCCAGTCTACATGTGAGAACAAACAAGTAATAGCAGTTGGTCGTTATACAAAGCAGAAAGGATTTGATCTTTTATTGCAAGCATGGAAAATAGTTTGTGACAGGCATCCAGATTGGCATTTGAATATATATGGAAGTGGTGAGCGTGAAAAGTATGAACATCTTGCTGATAAATTGGGACTCTCTTCTGTTGTCCATTGTCATCCGGCAGTTAGCAATATTTATGAGAAATACCGTGAGAGTTCCATTTTTGCATTTAGTTCTCGCTACGAAGGTTTTGGTCTGGTCTTAGCCGAGGCTATGTCTACAGGTGTTCCTGCTGTTTCTTTTGCTTGTCCTTGTGGACCGTCGGATATTATTCATAATGGTGAAGATGGTATTTTGATTGAAAAAGGTAATTTCCAACAACTTGCAGATGGTATTAAATTACTGATTGAAAATCCTGAAATGAGAATAGAGTATGGCAAAAGAGCGATGGTTAATGTACGCCGATTTAGCCAAGACAATATTATGAAGCAGTGGATTGCTTTGTTCCAAGATTGTTTCTATAATAGGTAATACGAATGGGAAAAGAAAGGCTTGATAACATTGATATACTCAAAGGAATTGGTATTCTTTTGGTCATTTTCAGTCATTCTGGAGCGGAAAATGATGATTCGATGTTATTTGTTGGCGGGGTTTTTATCCCTCTTTTCTTTATCTCATCGGGTTTTACGTATCGTAATAGTGATGTACCTTTTTGGCCTCAATTTAAAAAGCGCTTAAGACGTTTGTTGGTACCCTATTTCTTCTTTAGTGCAGTATTGCTATTGTTGTATAAGCGGTTTGCCTTGATGGATGTTTTAGGTGTGCTTTACTCAAGATTTTGCATTTATCCATATAATAGTGAGGATAATATCTTTCTAATGGGTGGTGGCAATCCTCCTTTATGGTTCTTGACATCCATGTTAACTGCCTTTATCCCTTTTTGGTTGTTGATGAAATATCCATCAAAAGCCAAATTATTATTCTTAGTGTTTTTGGCTTTTACAATTGCTTGTCAATTCCTTCCAATTTTACTTCCATGGAGTATTGATACAGCTTGTTTAATGGCAATTTTTATGTATTTTGGATATGTCCTTCAAAATAACATCAAATTGTTAGAAAGACCATTTTATTTGTATCTTCTACTATTATTAGTCTATGTTTTATTATGTGTTGCTAATGGTGGATTAAATGTTTCTGTCCGTGAGTATGGACTATCTGTTTTGTTGTATATTCTTACTGGTTGCATTGGAACGGTCTTTTTATTGTGGTTGTCAAAACGGATAGAAAAGACATTCATGTGTAAATATTTAGTAGCCATAGGGCGTCATTCACTCGTTATTTTTTGCATCCAGATGTTTTTACTTCGTATTTGTCATATGATTCACGGTTTACTACATTTGCCAATTGAAGGCGTTATTTTCTATGTCGTCAGTTTTATTAAGGTGTTGTTGGTTGCTACAATAGGATTATATATTTCAAAAGCGATGAACAAATATATGCCATGGCTGTTTAAGTAAAAGCATTTTTAAGCGGTAGTTGTATCTTTTTCACCCAATGCCTTGAAGAAATCCTCGGCATACCGCTCCTTGTTGTAATATTTGGAGTGGGTGAGGGATGCCTCTCCCATCTGTTTCCGTTTATCTGGATGATCATACAAATCTTTGATAGCAGCAGTGAGATTCTCAATAAAATGCTCGTCGGTGTTAAGAAGGATGGCATTCTCTTCGGTCACTTCCTCAGGGATACCACCTCGGCGGGTGGTGATTATGGGCAATCCCATAGCTTGTGCTTCAAGGACTGTGTTTGGACATGGGTCATCCCAAAGTGAAGGAATTACTGCTATATCAGACATCTTGAGATAGTCTGGCATTTGTTGATAGGGGATAAAGCCTGTAAAATAAATGCGGCTTTTAACTGATTCAGCCTGTTGTTTCAAAGATTTCACGAAGTTATCTTCATTAGCAGTGTCACCATAGAATGGACTGCCAATAATGAGAAGTTTAATCTTGGGGAGATTATTGAGCCTAATCATTGCTTCAATCAATTCTGAGACGCCCTTTTCCTTGGTAATCCTTCCACTGAATACCATAACGAAATCATTGTCAGAAAACCCAAGTTGTTTTCTGGTGATGGTAGGTGATATGTTGGGCGAAAATGCCTGTAAATCGATGCCATTTAGTATAGAGATGCATTTTTGATCATTAGGATTGATGGTTTTAACGCAACTTGAGATGTAGTCTGAAACCGTAAGAATACGGGACGCTTTATCATATATCTGTTGGTATTCTTTTATGTTGTAGTTCAGAAGATCATTATGTAAATAGAGGTATAAAAGTGTGTCCTTGGGTAAATTAATGTTTACAGCATATCCTGGCCTGTTATCAAGAAGGATAATGTCGTAGTGTTGCTTTCGCAGTTTTTTCCATGCTTCACGGAAGTAGTATTCTATTGTATAATGGTAATATCTTTCACCGTAAATTATGTGATAAAGATTCTTTCGGAATTTGGCCCATATACTTTTAGTTTCAATATACTCGTAGTGATTGATATTCGAGTTTAGAGCAGGATGCCCCTTAATTGCATCGTTCCATACACTGAATACTGTCATATCATGGAACTTATGTTCATCGTTATACTTCAGATAGAAGTCAATATGGTTTTCAACAGCTCCGCCTTTAACGGCAGGAACGGGAAGAATACCTGATGTAAGAATTGCTATTTTCATTTTTGGGGGAGTTTTTTTAATTCTTGTAGTTTATGTTATTTTTATTATTTTTTCCAATAGTCTACAGTATTTTCGCCAGTCTCAAAGTGATAGAAATCTGTTATTATGGAAAAACTATCATTTAAAAACTCTTGGCCTCTTTCTTTTATACAACAAAGAGGAACTTCGCCAATAAATGAAGCCCAACGACTGTATGTACTCCAAGGACCAACAATCCTATCACAGATAGAAAGAGTAAACAAATCTAAAATGTCTCCAGATTTTTCTTTTCCAAATCTGTAACAATTACAATCAACGAATATGTCAGTCGTAAAATTTTCATTGCTACTTATAAAGAAAGCAACCTTTTGGCTCTTAAACAGTTGTTGTATTTTTATCATGAAAGAATGATATTCTTCTAACGTATAATAATAACGTCCATTTTTAAATGTTTTATAGTCTCCATGCCGTATATGTACACCAATTATAATATCAGCCTCTTTCCTGATGTTGGCAATCATAGCTTCTGCTTTGTTGACAATTTCCTGACGCGGGCGGAAGATATATTGTAACTCCTTTTTTACTTGATTTAGATAACGTGTGTCATCCATGGTGTCCCATCCTTTTTTGAAACCAAGGAATTTAAAAATCTTATCCCACTTTTTATTATGCGTCACCTTCCAAGTCAGTCCCTTGTAGTTATTCCAGCCGTTGCCGCGTTCCAAGTACCATTTATGCCAAAGCGGGAAATAGATAAAAGGACAATGGAGCAGGTTAGGGAAATCCTCAATAGTCCAGTCGAAGAAGATAATCACCATCTTCTTGTGCTCAGCAATACACTGGGCAACACTGGCAACGTATGTCCATAGACGGTTACACGTCTGGCCGGGGGCATCACAAATCACTCTCATAACTTTTATTGCAAATTTAATCATTATATTTATAATAAAATAGTTTTTGACTATCCTTTTGGCATTATTTAACGTATTATCTATTCACTTTTCACTTTTCACTTTTCACTTTTCACTTTTTTTTATTATCTTTGCACCATGCTATTAGGTGATAGACGAGAATATATAGGACAGTTCATCCGTTTTGGCATTGTTGGCGTTATTGCTACAGCAGTACATTATGGCATCTATTATCTGTTGTTGCCACTGATGTCGCATAACTATTCCTATACCATCGGTTATTTCCTGAGTTTCATCATGAACTATCTGCTGACGACAGCCTTTACTTTTAAGGCTCAACGTTCGGTAGGCAACGGCATAGGCTTTGCCGTCTGCCATGCTATCAATTACCTGATGCAGATAGGCTTGCTTAACCTATTTATATTTATAGGCATTAACAAGGTCTGGGCTCCCATTCCCGTTTACTGTATTTGCATCCCTACCAACTTCCTACTTGTCAGATATGTGATGAAACACATTTAGAGGTAAATGTTTTTGTTATTTCAGTTTGTTTATTAGACCAGTCCAGTCTTCTGAAGTAACAAACAATCTATTCAAGTGATGGTCTTCATTGTCTCTGGCAGTATAGAACAAATAGAATTTACCATGTACTACTAATGCTGTTGGCTTATATATTCCGCTCATGCCAATCGTTTTACTAGTCAGTAGAGGCCTCTTGAAGAAACAAAAATGTTCACCATTTTCACTTCGGGCTAAGCAAATGTCTGCAAACTTGATGCTACTTTGCACAATAGCATAGAGTGTGTCATTATCATTTTTCATGTCTTCTGTGAATAAGTCCATGTGCCATGGTTGATATAGGCTACTGACATTCTTGAATTTGACAGTTTTCATATATTGGAAAGTTTCTCCAAGAGTTTTTCCTTCCCAGATGGCTACTCCGCGGTTTTTAGCACTGTCATAGAACCCCAGCCCTTCCGCTATAGCAAGCAGATGATGTCTGTATATCAGGCTTCCGATTCTTCCTGGTAGAAACTTGATGAATTTGGGCATGGGTGTACTTAGGTGCATGGCATAAGCAGTAAATGCATGCTTTTTTGCAATAATAGTAGGACATACTTCTTTGTCGTCAGATGGATTGTCTTCCGTCATCAGAGGCTTCTCAATATATGTGACGGTCCTGTTTTTGACGTAACACCCCATGGTCGCATGGCTGCATCCAAGCTCTTTTGTTTTGGGAGTGTCACATTCTCGCCAGAAAATATATAATTTGTCATCTTTGAAAAACATGGTTGGATCAGAATTGTAACCATGCTCAGGCTTGTCTTTGATGAAACAATAAAACTTCCAGTCTGTTGGTGCTTCGCCATCTTCTGCATCAGCATAGCATAATCTAGGGTTCTCAAGAGAATCATCTCCTGCATAAAGTGGGGTATAGACCAACCACCATTTGTGTCCTTCGAATCCTTCTTCGATAAATCTCACACAGGGATGAACCACATCGCCATGAGTGGTGTCTTTTGTGGGGTCGTCTATTTGACATTCTGTTCCGGCATTCATAATGCCTTTAGTCGATTTCCCATGGAGCATATATAATATTTTTCTATATCTCTCCGTAAAATTCATGAATAAGTTTAACTTGTTCATATTGTTAGTTTTTTAGAGTGAATCCATTTTCCAAAATGGTATATGTGTACCGTTGCCATTTATATATGTTATAGGAGTTGTAGTCAACCGTTTGTTATAAAATGTCACTTTCTCACTTTCACAATACAACACCCATAGAGGGCTTTTTGACTTTGGAAAGTTCATAGCTGTTTCTTTGTCAACTAAACCCAAAATACGGCCAACTCCTTTCTTATTTATAGTTTTTACTAAATAGTATTTTCCAAATATTTTGATGTGACATATTCCCTCACATTGTTTCAACCACCATAAAGCATATTGTTTGTCTACTATACCAATGTCGTTCTTATTTGATATCCCAGGGAAAAAGATTTTTTTTCTAAGTATCCTCACTTGCCACTTCTTTTTGATTAAACGTGGAAAAGAATTGGTGTTGGGGAATGTGTATATTAGAGGGTGGTTCCTTTGTGCGGCAATATCAGTTCTTGCTTTGAGCATGGCACTGTATATTCCCTTTCCTTGATACTCAGGTAAAACACAGGCATCCGCTGCAAGATATGCTTCTTCTCCTTCAAGATCATTTCTCCATAGTGAGCATGCACCAACTGGCATATCGTTTGAATAGGCAAGAATCAGCACTGATGAGCCATATATGTTATTAATATACTTTAATTGGAAATGCTCTTTTGTACAAAAGGGACCAAATACTGAATTCACCACATATCGGAAATCTTCTATTGTTTCCTTTGTGATGTCATTCGTCCAAAAAGACCTAATAATGATATCAGCCATATATGTTCTTTTATATTAATATGTCAAATTGCCAGCACCAGTTGCTTGTTGAGTCACGTAGGTTGCCGCGGGGACCATGTAATCGTCCACTTTTCCCTTTTTCGCCATTAATGGCGTAACGGACGCGACAGCCGTCGGGACGCTCTGAACACAGAATATGTATACAAGTGTCCTGTATCGTGATATTTTGAGCGATGTCCCGGTTGTCTGGAGTGATGACACTAAACCCATAATTTTTCACCTTATTTACCTGTATAGTGTCGATAGTCAAATCTGGTGAGGGTATGTTAAAACTGACAACAATTTCATTTCCGTTGCATTCAGCTTTCATGGGCACCAAACCTCTTAATGTGTTGCGTCCTTTAAGAATGTCCAAAACAGCTTTGGCAACTAACAGACCGTGTTTCCGTTGACTCTTGCCGTCAATATGTATGGCCTCGCGGGCAAAATCGTAAGGGTAGGTAGGGCCGCTGGCATAGAAATGAGGATTATCGCGTACCAACTCCATTAGTGTTTGGGGTACTTCTGTCTCAGGGCAATTGAAAGCTAATGGATTAAAATTCCTTGCTCTGCTGATAGGGTTTGTCTGGTAACTGATGATTTCTACGTCCTGTTGTTGGCCGGTGATTTGTTTGACATCTTCGTTGATGTCCTTGGCAAACTGCAACAAAAGTTGGCGATAGTTCGTGCCAGGGTATTCTTCAATGTCGCTTTCTCCCTGCATCCAGCAAAGTGCTGGCATCATAAAATCCCAGCCACGTTCCTTTGACGTGTCATATGCTGTCTGAATGTTTTCAATGAATTTTTGATAAGCTTCTGAACCTTTCCCCATCTGGGAGATAACTGTAGTCCCTTGGCCTCCGGGGAATATGCAAATAATAGTGTCCTTGCCAATACTATCAGCCAACATCTCTGCCATACTGTATAATGTCAGCTCGAAAGACCGTTTTTGGTAGTGTGCCATTTTCTTGGCAAACCGTCTCAGATCGTCGTTGTCAAAGTAACCGAAGTTATGGTCCAAATTTTCTGTAACAATACGCCCGTCAGCATAGTTGGCTAATGAGTCGAAGTTGGTAATTCTGATGGCTTCTTCGCCTAATGCCAGACTTTGTCCATATACAGGAATGCACATGACGGTTTTGTGTTCATATGTCTGATGGCAAGAAACGAGAGCCGCCAACAGGGAGAATAATATGAATATCTTTATCTTCATAGTGCAAAAGTACAAAAAAATAATGAATATGATTGCTTTCTCACTTATTTTTTGTACTTTTGCCGGATAAAACTATATTTACTATGCAGTCATTTAAGCAACTAAGGAAGAATTGTAAGAATAGTGAGGTCCCTGCCGGTGCGCCTCGGATGGCATTAGTCGGTGATACTGCCACACAGTTTTTGGCTACAGCTTTGCAGGGGGAGGCTATCAGTCGTGGTTATAATATCAATTTGTTTGAGGCTGAATATAATCAGGTAGAGAGACAGTTTCTTGATCCGACGAGCGAATTGTATGGCTTTGATGCTGAATATGTTGTGCTGTTTCAGTCAACTCATAAGTTAGGAGAGCATCATGGCATGTTAGCTGAGGATGCCCAGAAGCAGTTGGCCAAAGAACGGTTGGATTTCATCGCCTCGGTTTGCCAGAATTCTCAGTTGGCGGGCAAGAAGATTATCTGCATGAACTATCCTGAGATTGAAGATACCGTTTTTGGTAGCTATGCTAATCAGATAGAGTCATCATTTACTTATCAAGTCCGTAAATTGAACTGTGGGTTGATGCAACTGGCTCAGGAATATGCTAATCTGTTTATTTGCGACATTGCCGCAGTTCAGAATAAAATCGGCCGTGACCGCATGTTTGCCTCTAATGTATATGTCAGTACGGAGATGGTGCTGTCGGTGGATGCTTTGCCATATGTGGCATCACGCACTATCGATATTGTCAGTGCCTTGCGTGGACAGTTCAAGAAGTGTTTGATACTTGATTTGGATAATACCGTTTGGGGCGGTGTCATTGGCGATGATGGGCTGGAGGGTATCCAGCTTGGTCATGGACTCGGCATAGGAAAGGCTTTTACTGAGTTTCAGATGTGGGTTAAGAAGCTGAAGCAGCGTGGCATTATCATCTGTGTAGCATCGAAGAATAACGAGGCTACTGCCAAGGAGCCCTTTGAAAAACATCCTGACATGGTGTTGAAGTTGGATGACATTGCTGTGTTTATGGCAAACTGGGAAACCAAAGTTGACAACATCCGTGCCATTCAGCAGATATTGAATATCGGTTTCGATTCTATGGTATTCCTTGACGATAATCCTTTTGAGCGTAATATGGTGAGGGAGAATATCCCAGGTATTACGGTGCCGGAGTTGCCTGAGGATCCTGGTGAGTACTTGGAATTTCTCTATGGTGAGAATTTGTTTGAGACTGTATCCTATAGTGGTACCGATAAAGACCGTACTAAGCAGTATCAGGTGGAGGCACAGCGCGTATCACTACAGAAAACCTTTGCTAACGAGGCTGATTTCTTGAAGTCGCTCAATATGGTGTCTGTTGTCAGTGGATTTACGAAGTTCAATACGCCGCGTGTTGCTCAACTGTCACAGCGTAGCAATCAGTTTAACCTGCGTACGGTTCGCTATACCGAGGCTGACATTGAGGCGATGGCTGCTGATAAAGACACGATAGATCTCAGTTTCACGCTGGAAGACAAATTTGGCGATAATGGTCTGATAGCTGTGGTCATCATGAAACGTCAGGATACTGAAACGTTGTTTGTCGATACGTGGTTTATGAGCTGTCGTGTGTTGAAACGCGGTATGGAAAACTTTACACTGAATACCATGGTAGAAGAGGCCAGAGTCCATGGCTATAAATATATAATAGGTGAATATCTGCCTACTGTAAAGAATAAAATGGTAGAGCTGCATTATCCGGGTCTTGGTTTTGTTAAGGTTGATGATGCTTCGACTGCACAGTATGTGTTGGATGTAGAGAAGTACCAGCCGCGTGAATGCTATATAGAAGTGAGAAGTGAATAGTGAATTATGCATTATGAATTGTACGTTAGATCATGTCGGATATATTACCGACAATATCGAGAATACTGCTAAGGTATTCTGTTTTTTAGGTTATGAGGCTGGCGAAGTGTTTAATGACGATACCCAGCGTACTCGTATCTGTTTTCTTCGTAAGCAAGGTGAAACCAACATTGAACTGGTGGAACCCTATGAAGATAACAAGACCATGCAGAAAATGTTGAAGCGTGGCGTGTCACCCTATCATACCTGCTATATGGTAGATGACATTTTGACTGCCTACGAGGAGATGCTCGACAACGACTTCACACCACTGTTCAAACCCGTCGCCGCTCCAGCATTCAACAATCGGCTGATATGTTATTTCTGGAAAAGCGACGTAGGCTTTATTGAGCTGGTGAACCGATAATTGTTTTCAGTTCCTTTCCTATCTTGGCAGAATACTTCTCAGCTCCTTCTCGATTTAGGTGTCCAAAATCGTAGAAATATTCTGAGTGGCTAACAAATGCTGTGTCACGGTAGTGGTCAATGAATTGTATTTGGTGCTTAGCTGCTAATTCACGGGGGAATTTAAACACATCCTGTTGTGAGCAGACATACATAGGTGATTCAATCAATATGAGTTGTATGCTGTGCTGTTTACAATCACTGATGAAGCGCTCCAAGAGCGCCACACGTTCAGGATCGACAGGGAATGGGTATTCTTCAGCTTTTACGCCGATGGTATCTAGGATGCCACTCATGGGCTTCCAGCCTTTTAAGTTCCTATCCATGGTACCGAACTTACCAGTCAGCAAGCTGGGCAGACTACCAGAGAACCGATAGACTGTTGACAGTTGGTAGAACCAGTATTTGCCAGACAGCTTCAACATCTCGTCACAGGCATCGCTCATGCCGCAATATGGGGCTAATGATGTAGCACGTTCCTTTCCCGAGAATGGTGTTGCTAACCAGTCGCAGGGATGAATTTCGAAGATGATGGTTTTGGGCGTATAACGTGAAAGGATGTTTCCTAAAAGTCCGTAGTGATAGTAGATGTTCTTAATGCCCCAGTCTGCCGTGTTGTAACATTGGCTGCCCAATTCCTTTTCAAAAATAGCCGGTACATAGTGGTGCAGACATCGAGAACTGCCAAAGAACAGTAATGATGCCTCTGTCGATTCATTGGAATAGCTGATTTTGTATTCATCAGTGGCATTCGACCGATTATACAGGAACTTCAGCCCCAGTCCCAGTGTCCTGTCAAATACGAAGAATAGACACATGATGATGGCAATATGTATGAGTAGTTTCTTCATAGATCGTCAGAACTGGAAATAGATAAACTGGTTACTGTCAAAGATGCCGAAGAGTAGGATGGCAATGATTTCCACTGCTATTGTCAACTCCCAACGCCACTTCTCAGCAAAATGCGGCAAATAGATTTTCTTTTTGGTAAACCACTCTTCTTGAATGTCTACGTAGATAAGTGCCATCGAGCAGATTGCTGCATTCACGAGAGTTGGCATTTCAAAGAACAGACCGCCGTTCCATGCTTGCGGGATACGACATAATACGGCCCAAAACTCACTGATATTAGCGGAGTGGAATAGCATTAATCCAAAGGTTACTACCAGATAGTTACCTGCCATTTTCCAAACGAATGGTGCTGTTGGCCACCCTTTGCTGTTTACTTGAATCTTTGTTTTCTTGAAGAACTGGCCACTTACCATTAAGGGAATGTACCACAGGCCATGATAGATGCCGAATAGGAAAAACGTCCAGTCTGCTCCGTGCCACATGCCGATAAATGTCATGTTGAGCATAATGGCAGCAATAGTACCATTCGTACCCCAATCGCGTAGTTTAATGTTCAATGGCATAAAGACGTAATCTGTCAGCCACGAGGTTAACGACATGTGCCAACGGCTCCAGTATTGCGAGATATTGATGGTAAAAAACGGCCGTTTGAAGTTTTCTGCAACCTTGAAACCCAGCATCAGCGCAACTCCAATAGCCATCTCACTATAGCCGCTGAAATCGGCATACATCTGGAAAGGGTAGAGTAAGGAGGCAAAGATGATGGATAAGGCTGAATGATGCTCGAAATTGTTCCATACTGCGCTGATGTACAAATCCAGACGGTCGGCAATACACATCTTCATGAACATACCCCACAGCACACGCCTGAATCCCAGCATCAAGTTGTCAGGATTGAACAAACGACTCTGTGTCAGCTGTTTCAAAAACGGTTTTGGACGGTCGATAGGACCAGAGAGAATGGTTGGAAAGAAGGCTATGAAATTGGCAAAGTTCAATACATTCTTCTCATGGTCCATCTTTCCGTGGTATATGTCGAGCGTATAGCTCATCAGTTTGAATGTGAAAAAACTTAGACCGACAGGTACCACCAAATGCAGTGCCGTCCATGATAGGTGCAGGCCAACCACATTGGCTGCTTTCACAAAAGACCCGATAAAGAAATCGAGGTATTTGAAATAAAACAATGCACCAATACCGACTATGACACTGAGTGTTGTCAAAAGTGATGCACGCCGTTCTCTTTCCTGCTCGATGGCCTTACCTATGGCTTGCCCCATCAGCCAGAAAGCCAGTGTCAGTATGGCCAATAGAGCGGTCATACCCCAATCTATCTGGGCATAGAACCAATATGAACATACTAATAGAAATATGTTTTGAACTTCCTTCTTTTTCTGGCAGAGATAGTAAATCGCCAGTACTATAAGGAAGAACCATAAAAAGGCAAGGGAATTGACGACCAAAGCGGTTTACGTTATAACGACTAATTATTTACAGCTTCTTGCCAATACAATCCACGAGATCACCTACATTGTCCCATGAAAGAATTTCACGAGAGGTGAACTTGATGCCGAAAGCCTTCTCTAAAGCCACTACTAATTGAACGTGGCTCAATGAATCCCATTCCTCTACGTCGTCGGCAGTCGTCTCGTCATTCAATACTAAGTCATCTAACTCTAACTCGTCGCGGAATACTTCCTGTACACGGGTCAAAATATCACTTCTTTCCATAATATTTATACCTTATTATATAATTATAGACATCAAATTTGTTACAAAGGTAGTCATTTTCTATTATTCGGCCAAATGTTTTACTCAAAAAAATCAAAACAGAAGCCAATCTCCTTGGCCATCATCAATACTTCTTGTGTTTTTTCGGCAGAAAAGCTACATGGCATTGATGAATGAGTGCCAAAGATGACAAAGGCTTTTCGCTTATGAGCCTTTTCCAATAATTTGCGCATTTCGTCTAAGTTTGTCTGGGGCGTTACATCGATACGTCCTAACTGAAACACCTGTCTGTCCGGGTTAACAAGACTGGCTCCTGTCACCATCTGACATTTCTGTTCTTCAATAACCGTTCGTATGGCTTTTGTATTGCAGGCATGGGGTGGGACAATGATTTTTAAAAGTTTGGTGGTATCAAATCCTAATTTCTGAAGTTTTTTACGACTTAGTTCAATGTCTTCCCTAATCTGCTGTTTATCCCATTCTTTCCACCGTTCATGTCTCAAACCATGAAGAACAATGCCTGCACCTTGCTTCTGCCATATGGCGAGTGACTCTGCTACTTCTGGCGACATCTTGTCAGCGATGACAGCAAACACAGGTTGTATGCCCACTTCATCGCATATCCGCTTGATAGTGAATACTCCTTCTCCACTGTCGTCGTCTATCAGCATGGCATGTGCTTCATCGTCTCTTGACATGCCATACCATGCGTCTGACATTCCAACATAGACGGTCTGCTTATTCCATGCGCCAAATGTTATAGGTGACCGCCAAATGGTAACAGCCAGTATAATGAAAAAAGTAACGAAAAGCATAATGACCGTTTTCATCCTATTGATATTTTCTTTATTATAATCAGACTGCAAAGATAATAAATAATTCATAATGTATAATGTGTTATTCATATTTTTTTTGTAATTTTGCAGCCATGGATAAGATATTTCAGTTAAAAGACATCTCTACCTATCGTTCCGAATTGATGGGGTGGTCCATTGTATGGATTCTGATGCTTCATTTCGGTTTTTATGCTTTGAAACCTTTGGGATTTGTGGCTCAGTATGGATATGCTGGCGTGGATATATTCTTCTTCGTTTCGGGATTTGGCCTGTTCTTCTCGTTGGATAACAAGCCCTCTCTACTGGCCTTTTACCGAAAACGACTTGTCCGCATCTTTCCTGCCTATTATATTGTTGGGGCGTTTGCCAGTTTTCTACTCTTTCATGATAACATATGGCAATATCTGTTTCGCTATACCACCATAGGCTTTTGGACTGGTGGGCTATATTATGAGTGGTATGTCCCATCCATATTGTTGCTTTATCTTTTGGCACCTCTCTTGAAACGATTCGGGTTGACTGGGCAATCCGTTTTAGCAGTTTTTTTTGTGATAGTTGGTTACGTGATTCTTGGCCGTGAAGATTTGATAGACGGTGTTCATTATTTTTTGTTATATCGTATTCCTGCATTCCTGTTGGGTATGATATGTGCCCAGTGGCTTAAAAATAGCAATGACAAAAAGTGGTTCTTATTGATTGCAATAGCAGGAATCCCCTTCTTTGTTTGGTTATATCCAAAGTTTCATCAGGTCTATTTGTACAAATATTATTCTGTATTGTTTTTAATGCCAGTTTTTATTATCATCTTTGTCGGCATTTCAAAATGTATAAGGGTAATAAGTGTTATGATGAGCTGCATTGGCCGTTCTAGTTTGGAAGTTTATTTGATACAGAAAGTGTTTTTTTGCCAATTAACTACAGGCCAGATTACACGTTCTGATATAAATACATTGTTAATAATGTTTATCTCAATTGCATTGGGTATATTGTTGCATACGGGAATCGAAAGAGTTATAGGCTTAATATATGAGAAAGATAGTTAGAGTTATCATCTTGATTGTAATCATGTTTGCTGGTGTTGTGCTTTGGTATGCTTGGAAATGGCAACCCTTTTTTAAGCCTGTTAAAGAACAACAAGTATATATGGTTCAAGGACATAATTCTGACACCTTGTTGATAGGTATGATTGGTGATAGTTGGACAGGGTTGCATAAAGCGTGGCATAGCGACTCGTTGGTTTCAGATGAATGGACGACTCAATTGGGAAGACCAGTACGTTTCGCTTCATGTGGTAAAGGTGGCGCAAACAGTGGTGATATTTATAGGCTAATGTTTCGTCAGAATCTGCCTATCGATTCATTTACGTCACAAGATCTTCTCATGCAACGTCCAGACTATTGTGTTTTGACTGTGGGTATCAATGATGCTAACCAAAATGCAGGTACAAAGTATTATTGTGCAAACTACCATCTCATAATCAGACATTTGCTTAAATGTGGTATACGGCCTATTATTATTGAGGTACCCGATGTAGACTTAGAACACGTTTATGGAGATAAACCATTGAAAGATAGAATATCGGATGCATATAAATCAATTTTAATTGGAACAAAGCTCTATAATGTATCAACCTATCGTCAGGCATGGAAAAATTATCTTGATAAAAGCGGATTGATTGACAGTGTTATTTATATTGGACATAATTCGTGGAATCCAAAAGGGTTTCGTGACTCTGCCTTATATTTGCAAGACCGTATCCATTTGAACGGTCAAGGCTATGCCCGGTTGGACTCATGTGTTATATCTATCATTCAATCAGAACAACAATGAATACAGCACGATTACATGTCACCAGTCGAATTAACTGGATAGACTGGGCAAAAGTTATTGCAATAGCCTTTGTTGTTTTTGGCCACATACCTCAGGAACGTGGAAACTTCCTGATAGGTTATATTTGTACGTTTCATATGCCTTTTTTCTTTATGCTTTCTGGTTATCTATCAAAGGGCAGTACCGATACAAGGGCTAACATGAAGAAACATTGGCATTCCCTGATATTTCCGTATCTTTTTTATAACATCATATTCTATCCCTATTGGATAGTGCGTTACGTACTGAACGGGCAAGGTGAAATGTCATTGTTTGAAATGTTTGTAAAACCCTTTATAGGAACATTTTTCCTTCAGATAGAGACACCGTTTTCCGCGCATTTAAATGGTGTTACCTGGTTTTTGGCTGTCTTGTTGACTATGCGCATCATGTTGAATATTTGCCATCGGTTCAAGCACACTGATAGATCGTTGCTGCTGACAGCTATAGGTATGATCTTGCTGAATATTGTTGCCACTTACCATCAGACGTTTGAAAGTTTTTACATGAAGGGATTATTACGGTGCTATCCTTTTTATATATTTGGATATTTCCTGAAAAAAGGCAGTTTGCTAGAGCGCTACGTAATTAAGAACGATACTATCAGTGCTCTGTCCTTTTATATGTTGAGTATTTCTATGTATCTCATTGGTGTGACTGAATTGTTAAGCGGATATGAAAGAATCCTATTGACATATCTGATAGAAATCTCAGGCTGTCTTGCTGTCATTTATACATGTCGGTTGTTCGACAATTATACATCAGATTTTCTGGTGACCCTGTCGTCTGGAACAGTAGCCATCATGGGACTTCATTGGATATGCATTGGAATAATTAATTATCTATTGGAGCATTTGTTGGGCATTACTGATATATGTTACAGCTGGTATGTAGCTGTACTGCTGTCCGTTGCGATCTGTGTGTTGATTTATCCATTTATAGTTTTGGCAAAAAGATATTTCCCCGCTGTTTTGGGGAAAAATAAGTGAGGTAAGAATAATGCTAATTATTATTAATAATGATATGTCACAAAGAATATTGCAGTTAGACTATCTTAAAGGAATCATGATTGTTCTTGTCGTCATGTTCCATATTGTAATTTTTGACAATACTTATCCCACTTTGAGAACAGCCGTCTATACTTTCCATGTGCCAGTGTTTTTAATTATTTCTGGTTATCTGGCAAAAACAGATAGACAACCGGCAGCTTTTTCTAAAGTGTTGCTAAGGTTGCTAATCCCCTATATTGTTTTTGAAACATTGTATCTATTAGTTCTATATGCCATGGGAGATGTCATGCATTCCACTCTTGCCATGAATACTCTGTCGTTGAGGGATATTATCATTCGTCTAGTGGCCTATCCACTCGGCGTATATTGGTATTTGCATGCCTTGATAGTCTGTAATGTGGTATACTATTTGGTATTCCATTATCTGAAACTGGACATTGCCTCAAAGTTTATCCTGATGGCGCTCATCTGTTATGCTATTACCTATGTTATAAAGGAAGTTTGGTGGACTCCTATTCTCGCCGGTAGTGGTTTTGTATGGGAAAGTATCATCTATTTTCTGATAGGTGTGTTCATCAAAATTATGGGAAACTGTATGCAATGCTCTGATCTTCAGGTCGGAGTTACCTTTCTGAAATTGATTCCAGCATCTCCCCTGTCAATAATTCCTTTGTGTATTCTTTTTTCATCGACAAGCTATTTCTATCGTGGTTCATTGTCAGGTATTGCTATAACTCTATTAGTTATCAGTTTCCTGTTGTTTGTCTATAACCATTTAGGTTTGTGTGTTCGGAATTTTTGGTGTTATTTAGGTCGTAATTCTCTAGCTGTATTTGTTTTTGCTCCGTTCTTCATCCCATTGACGAAGTTTGCTATACCATTGTTTTGTTTCGACAATACAGTAGTTCTATTTACTCTCTTTGCTATATTTGTAGCCATTGCAGGAAGTCTTGTCTGCGCTTGGCTATCAGATAGGATTCACTTAAGCAAGTTTTTATTTGGAAAGGAAGAAATCTATATGGCTTACTGCCAATAAAGTCCTTCTTCTAAACCATCATAATTCAGCTCGCTGTTCCTGCCATAGCTGCGGCAGATGGTAGTCAAATTATACGAGATCATGCGTCATAGTGCGTGCAATTGTGCGTCATTTTAAGCGCAATGCTGCGTCAAAGTAAGTGCGAGAAAGGTATTGGCGAGGCTATTTTGACGCACCAGTGAGCCTATTTTGACGCACCAGTAAGCCTATCGAATTGAACAAAGAATAATCTTTTAGCGAGTAAAACCATATTTACTACTGACTAAGAGATGCCAAATGGCAAAAAAGTTGTAACAACTTTCTGAAAAGCCGTAACAACTATTTTAGGGATTGTCGTTTAATTCTTTTGAGCGTAGTCGTTTAGAGGACAGTTATGTTTTATTGTCGCACCACACGTCCTATTTTTGCTGCTTTTACAGGTTTAACAGTCCCCTGAACATGCGATTTCGCTGATTATTTTGATAGAAGATTGGGAGTTCTC
>JAEEGJ010008760.1_pt1 | contig 27668 bp, 29 predicted proteins | sample 8958761 | NCBI WGS metagenome assembly JAEEGJ01 (sample SAMN16246546, study PRJNA631951) | gut metagenome | biome: gut microbiome; feature: rumen; material: RS-attached | host: Bos | place: Iran: Karaj | collected 2018-10 | reverse complement strand
TTAAATCTTGCCTTCACCGGATTTGAGTCATCATAATCCGCATCGGTAGTTACATCATTGTAGTTGTCATCCAACATGAAATACTCGTAGTAATGAGTTCTGTCTTCGTAGTTTGGCTCAAAATAATAATCTCTGATTCCGATATGGTCTACATCCAGGCCATCTACAGACATTTCCTTATAATCAGCCTTGTTATACAGATAATAGCTATCGTATAGCGTTAATGTTTCCTCACATCCGTAGTAAAAATGATACTCTCCGTTTGCATCAACAAAGGCCTGATCCCAGACATGAACATTGGCTCCGCCTGAACCACTTGACATAACAGTTCCGTCAGTCTCAACCTGCACATCACTTCTGGACCATCCATCCTGATCAAAGCAGATAGTAAGCTCTCCGTTGATATCCTTGATTATCATGTAAAGAGTAAATTCAGGATCAAATGATGTCTGTACAAGAAGCTCCTGGACTCCGTCACTTCCGCAATCGATCATTGTATAAGTAGGCTCTGAAGACTTTTTATAATCAGTAGCTCCTTCAAGAGCGCTTATGATCTCGTCCATTGTGTAAGACTTGCCTTTTTCAAGGCAAAGAGATGTCTCCAGATAGGCTGTTCTGTCTCCTGCTCCTGTGTATTTAGCCTTGGCGGTTCCGGCCTTGAATCCGTCATATCCTGATGATGCTGTATCTTCCTGAGGCTTTTGCTCTTCGCTTTTACCGTTATCCTGATTTTCTGAAGACTGCTCAGAAGTTCCGGAAACCTGCTCAAACATAGATCCCTCATTATTCGACTCGGATGCATTTCCCGCGCATCCCGCAAGAAGAGCTGTCATCAGCACCGAGCCGACAGCAGCTACTGCAAACCTTTTTTTCATAACACTTTTCTCCTCTTCATTCTGACTTAATTTTTTGACATTAACCATGATAAAAAAATAAAGTGCAATTTGCAACTTTTACGAATCCGGGTTTGTGTATATAATATCAAGGACTTATCTGCAAAGGAGTAATAGAAATGAATCTTACAAATGACAACGATAAAATGGAAATGCTGAACTCAATACTTGATGAAGGCGAAAGCTATCAGGGCACAGCTATTGGCACAATACTTCCTTCAGCCAAGACTTTACTTTTGTTTTCAGCAATCGGTGGAGGCGCTGCCGGCGCACTCGCTAACACCTACTGCTACATTGGCATCACTGAAAAGAGTCTGAATATGGCCCTTATTAACAGCATAAACGTCAGCAAAATGGAAGGTGCAATCAAGATTCCACTTGAGAAGATTGAGAAAACCAAGGTAAATGCCGGAGGCATCAGACCTTCTGCGACACTTACTTGCAGCGGCGAGAAAATTAAGATAGCCATGACCAAGATAATGCTCGGCTCTAAGGTCACCGGTCAAAAAGAAGGAATTCAGACAATCTGTAGCAGACTCTCACAGATCGGCGGCTGATTGTAAGACCAAAACAACAGAATATGATCAATAATAAAACCTCCCACCGACCAGCAGTGAGAGGTTTTATATTCTCGTCATATATCAAGTACTATAGTTACAGGTCCATCGTTTATCGATTCCACCTTCATATCTGCTCCGAATTCACCGGTTTGTACATTAAATCCACGGCTTCTGCATTCAGAAACTACCATCTCATATAGCGGTTCTGAAATATCAGGTCTTGCTGCATCTGTAAATCCGGGTCTTCTGGAACTGCAATCTGCATAAAGTGTAAACTGACTGACTATGAGCAGTTCTGCACCGGCATCCTTCGGAGAAATGTTCATCTTTCCATTTTCATCCTCAAATATCCTGAGTCCGCATATCTTGTCTGCAATCTTCTTGGCCTGTTCCTGAGTATCGGTTGTTTTGACCCCCAAAAGAACCAGAAACCCTTTATCGATCTCCGATTTCTTTTGCCCGTCAATCGTTACTGACGCAGACAGAACTCTTGTGATTACTGCTCTCATATTCTCCCCCTGACTGAAATTTTCAGCCTGAGAAATGATTTATCTCACCACAATGTGAACAAGTTGCTTCAGGCTGACTTATATCTACTGTAATTACTTCTCCACACTCATGGCAAGCTATATTCATCATCTGAGGGTTTGCAGCGCCTGTATCGGGTGCAGCTGCAAAGATGTGAATAAATGCAAAGTGGAAAATAAGGAATATTACTAACATTATTCCAAAAAATGTTGTTGCGGTGCCAATAAAACTCTTTCTCATAACTATTCTCCTTAATATCCTGACGTGATTTATTATGAGAAAATACTAGCATCCGGTTTATCACAGAAATATCACACAAACTAAAAGAATCATAAATGATTCCAATAATAACTTACGTAAAGGCATTTTCTGCCTCTCTGATCATATTGCTGAGTTCCTGATCTGTCAGATCTATGACCCAGGCCAGCATGGTTATATTATGGGCATGCTCTTCCACAGAAAACTTAGGGCATGTAAGATATGTGTCTATCTCATCCAACAGTTTTTTTCTGATATCTTCTTCTGAACGCATGAGGCACCTCTCGGGATTGTGTGAGAATATTATCTTTATCCTGATTATACCTCAAACTGGCCTATACTCACAATTCCAATAGCCCATTTTTCAGATCTCTTAGTATACCAAAACACTCTCTTACCACATTATTAGGCACATACTGCGGCTCCATATAGGCTGCAATACCGTAAACTTCAGCAGTTGTCAACTTTTGTGCTATATGGACTCCCCTGAAAACATGAAATCCGTTTGTTACAATTCCTATGCGCAGACCATCTGTTGAGCCTTCGCGTTCATTTATTATCGCGAGAGCATTGGATATATTATCATCTGTATCAAGTGACTGTTCCTCTGCAATTATCCTGTCAGCCTTTATCCCTTTGGCTATAAGATACTCTTTTCCTCCTGCGCCTTCACTTATGGATTCATTGAATCCCTGAGCTCCTGTTGTGATACATACAGTGTCTCCGTTCTCTGTCAGATAACTTCCGGCCTTCTCAAGCCTGTATCTGTACACAACACTGGGCCCGCTTGCCCTCATCTGGGCACCCAGAACAATTATATAATCCAGTCCCGCTTCTCCTTCATCAAAGAAATGCGAAAAAATAGCTATAAAGCACACCAAAAACACGGCTACAACCGCTGTAATCACAGCTACTGCGCCGCATTTTAGACCTTTGGGAACTCTTTCCCATCTTCCCTTACCTGCCAGGTAAAAACACAGTGCAAAAAATGCACCTCCCGCCAGCCATATGGTAAAAGAGAATGTTCCGCTCCCAACCATATATACCATGGCTGAGTACAGTAAACAGATTACTGTCAGCCCCAGCCATAGTATTCTTATCCTTGGTTTAAAAAACTTCATTTATTTTGCTGCTGCAAAGCCTTTCTCAAGATCTGCAATGATATCATCTATATGCTCAGTACCGATTGAGAGTCTGATTGTGCTCTGTGTAATGCCCTGATCTGCAAGCTCCTCATCGTTGAGCTGTGAATGAGTAGTGGTTGCAGGATGGATAACAAGACTCTTAACATCGGCAACGTTAGTCAATAGTGAGAATATCTCAAGGTTATCAATAAACTTCCAGGCTGCTTCCTTGCCACCCTTGATCTCAAAGGTAAAGATCGATGCTCCGCCGTTAGGGAAGTACTTCTCATACAGCGCGTGATCCGGATGATCAGGAAGTGAAGGATGGTTAACCTTATCTACCTGTGGATGGTTTGCAAGGAACTCAACCACTTTCCTGGTGTTCTCCGCATGTCTGTCAAGGCGGAGTGATAATGTCTCAACACCCTGAAGAAGCAGGAATGCATTGAATGGTGAGATTGTTGCGCCTGTATCTCTGAGAAGGATAGCTCTGATATATGTAACAAAAGCTGCCGGTCCTACTGCATCGTAGAAAGACACACCGTGATAACTTGGGTTTGGTGATGCGATCTGAGGATAGTTGCCGCTCTCCTTCCAGTTGAACTTGCCGGCTTCAACGATGATTCCGCCAAGGGTTGTTCCGTGGCCGCCGATGAACTTAGTTGCTGAGTGAACAACAATGTCAGCACCGTGCTCGATTGGTCTGATGAGATAAGGGGTTCCAAAGGTATTGTCGATTACGAGCGGAAGTCCGTGCTTGTGGGCTATCTCAGCGATTGCATCGATATCCGGAATGTCACTGTTAGGATTTCCCAGGGTCTCAAGATAGATGGCTCTTGTGTTGTCCTTGATAGCTCCCTCAACCTCTGCAAGGTTATGAGCGTCAACGAAGGTTGTTGTCACACCGTACTGAGGAAGTGTGTGGGCCAGAAGGTTATAGCTGCCACCGTAGATGGTCTTCTGAGCAACGATGTGTCCACCGTTTGCTGCCAGTGCCTGAATGGTATAAGTAATTGCTGCTGCGCCGGATGCAACTGCCAGTGCTGCGCTTCCACCCTCGAGAGCGGCAATTCTCTTTTCCAAAACATCCTGAGTTGAATTTGTAAGTCTTCCGTAGATATTTCCCGCATCAGCCAGTCCGAATCTGTCGGCTGCATGCTGCGAATTTCTAAATACGTATGAAGTGGTCTGATAAATCGGAACTGCTCTTGCATCTGTTGCCGGATCAGGCTGTTCCTGTCCTACATGTAACTGAAGTGTCTCAAACTTGTAATTGCTCATATCTTTTCTCCTCCTGATGTATTTATTTAAATGATCTAACCTTGTTCGAACTTGTTAATATCATTTTATGTACATCCCCCTCATCTGTAAAAGACATAAAGCTTATCGGCAGAGATAAGTAAACCTGTTCAGCTTATCTTTTTGTACATATGGTTGCCCAGCATCTGAATCAGCTGAACGAAGGCGATAAGGATGATGGAGCAGACGATAAGGTAATCGGTCTTGTATTGCTGATATCCGTATCTGATGGCGATATCACCGACGCCGCCACCACCGACGGTTCCTGCCATTGCTGAGTATCCCACGAGGGAAATAATAAGGAGAACTATTCCGTTGAGCATCCTGGGAATAGACTCTTTTACATAAACTCTCATAAGGATCTGGAAATTGGAAGCGCCAAAGGACCTGGCAGCCTCGATAACACCTGGGTTAGTCTCGCGAAGAGAGGTTTCAAAAACCCTGGCAATATATGGAATTGCTGAAACAGTAAGCGGCACGATGGACGCTGTTGTTCCGATGGATTTGCCCACCACCATTCTGGTAAAGGGGATCAGGATAACCAGAAGAATGATGAAAGGAAAGCTTCTGAAAACATTCACGATAAAGCTAAGCACCTCATAGACAATCTTGTTGGGCTTAAGTCCGTCAGGGGCTGTAAGTGTTAAAACAACTGCGGGAAAGAACCCGAGTATTACTGAAAAAAGTGTTGACCAGAACACCATGTAAAGTGTCTGCCAAAAGGCTTTAAGTACGACCGATGTCATACCGGCATTTGATAAAACTCCAGACATATGTTAAATCCTCCAAAAATCTTTACTTATTTATAACTTCCCAGGTAACGTCCTTGGAATCCAGGAAAGCGCAGGCCTTCTCAAGGTCTTTTTCCTCCATGTTAAGAACCAGGCTTCCGTAAACGTCTTCCCTGAAGTCCTCAAGCTTTGCCCAGCAGATGTTGAAGTCTGTGTGAAGCTCCTGAGCCATCTGGGTGACGATAGGTCTCTGATTGCCTTCGCCGAAGAAAAAGAGCTTTAAGTTGACGCCGGTACTTGGAAGCTTGTCACTCTCTTCCCTGAGGAAGTCTCTGATCTCGCGCTCCTTGGGCCATACGAAGAGCTGCTCAGGCTTGCCGACTGCAAGAACTTTGCCCTCGCTAAGAAATGCAACTCTCTGGCAGATCTGTTTAACAACTTCCATCTGGTGAGTAACCACTACGATGGTGATTCCCATTTCTCTATTAATCTCTTGCAAAAGAGCTAAGATACCCTTTGTAATCTCCGGATCAAGCGCACTTGTTGCCTCATCGCAAAGAAGGATTTCAGGATCCAGAACCAATGCTCTTGCTATGGCAACTCTCTGCTTCTGTCCGCCGGAGAGCTCCCTTGGTTTTTGATGGATCTTGTCCTCAAGGCCTACGAGCTTGATCAGCTTCATGATTTTCTCTTTTGACTCAGGTGTGTTGGTGGGAATTCCCCAGAATTTCATGGGAAGTGCCACGTTCTGATATACATCAAGTCTCTCCAGCAGATTAAAGCCCTGGAAGATCATGCCCATTCTCTTTTGAAGGGTCCTCAGGAGCTTTTTATCCTGCAAATCCACCAGCATTCCATCCACGTTGATCATGCCTTCATCATATGACTCAAGGCCGTTGATGCATCTAAGCAGCGTGGACTTACCTGCTCCGGATTGTCCGATGATTCCGAAGATCTCTCCTTTTTCGATTTCAAGGGAGATGTCCTTCAGGACTTCTGTTTTATTGAATGATTTTTGTACATTTTCAATTCTGATCATTTTCATGTTTTTCTAATTCCAATTCGCGTAAAATGTAGATTTTGTCTGTTACATAGACGTTTTATATTATGCCATCACTGCGCCCAAATATCAATAACCCGTGTTTTTCTCCACAATGGAAAACACGCGGCGAACAGGCCGCGTGTCTTCACTTTGGTAGGATTTATTATGTTATGGCAATATTATGGCATGCTCTAAAGCATCAAAATGATTACTGTGGATCGATGAAAGATGTAATTACAGCACCCTTGTAGGTGTCATCGATGTACTTCTGAACCTTCTCAGACTGAAGAGCCTTGATGAGAGCCTGGATCTTGGCTGAAGACTCGTTGCCCTGCTTAACTACAAGGAAGTTGGTTCTCTTAACTGTTGTCTCATCGTCGAAGGTCTCGATATCAAGTGCAGGATACTCTGCAGGAAGTCCTGACTCGAGAGCATAGTTACCATTGATTGTTGCAGCATCAAGATCCGGAAGTGAAAGTGGAAGGCTTGCTGCCTCAAGTGGTGTGATCACGTAGCCGTGAGGGTTTGCGTCCTTGTCGTTTGTGAGGGTGTCCTCTGTGTAGTTAGGATCTGTGCCGAAGTTGCCCTTTGAAACGAGAAGTCCCTTCTGAACAAGAAGGTCAAGTCCTCTTGCGCCATTGTCGGGATCGTTAGGAATACCGATTGCTGCGCCGTCAGGAAGCTCTGAAAGAGCTTTGTATTTCTGTGAGTAGATACCCATTGGCTCGATGTGTACGCCTGCAACTGCTGCCAGGTGAAGGCCTGCATCTGAGTTCTGCTGGTTCATGTAACCAAGTGTCTGGAAGTAGTTGGCGTCAAGCTCGCCCTGCTCAAGGGATGTGTTAGGAAGTACGTAGTCTGAGAAAACTACTGTCTCCAGCTCCCATCCGTCCTCTGCCAGAACCTCTTTTACGATGTTATCAAGGATCTCTGCGTGAGGAACAGGTGTTGCGCCTACTGTGATCTTCTTGTCGCCGTCATCTGCTGTAGCTGCGGGCTGTGCTGAATCGCCTGTGCTGGCTGGAGCTGTATCTCCGCAGCCTGTAAGCACTCCAAGTGCCAGAGTTCCTGCAAGTACGATACTTGCCAATACGTTCTTTTTCATAAACATTTTCCTCCTCATCACCGCTAATGATGCGGTTTTTCATTTGATTTACTATAATATACTCCCCTTTATGTACTTTGTGCAATAATCAGGGAATTATAGACACCGATAAATATTGCTTATAAGCTGATCAGTTTTCTTTATGTCTCTCAAGATTCTCCACAAAAGTCTTGCCCATGTCTGAAAGCTCCTGGCCTTTTCTGGTGATGTAGCCAAAGGTCAGCATCTCGTCTTCCTTGAGCTTTATTACATGAATATCAGAAGAAGTCTTAGCATCTCCTCCAAGCATTGCCGCGCCGACTGCATAGCCGTCAAGGCCAAGCATCAGCTCGATGGATGTGGCTCTTTCGTTGGTGCTGATAACCTTCTTATAATCATAGGTTGCCAGTGCCTCTTCTCTATAGTAGAAAGAGGTGTTGTCGCCCTGATCGAAAACCATGCATGGGTAGTCCTGAAGCTGCTCCAGGGAAAGCTCTTTTTCATTGGCCAGCGGATGGTTCTTGCTCAGATACACATAGGTATCACGAGAAAAGAGCTCGTGGAACTCCAGTGATGCGTCGGCAAAAATCTTCTTGAAGGTGTTCTTATTAAAATCAGAAAGTGCTATTACACCAACCTCACTTTTTAAGGTCTTAACATCCTCGATAACTTCACTGGTCTGGGTCTCGCGGATGGAGAACTGGTACTCGGGGAGATCATACTCTTTTACCGTATCGATGAATGAATCAACTGCGATGGTGTAATGCTGCATGGATACTGAGAATGTAGGGCGCTCGTTCTTGGAGTTCAAGTACTTGTCCTCGACCTTCTCAAACTGCTCCACAGCTGCTCTTGCGTAGGCAATAAAAGAAGCCCCCGCCGCTGTTGTGACAACACCGTTGTGGACTCTTTCAAATATCTGAATGCCAAGCTCGCTCTCGAGATCTCTGACAGCGCTGGAAAGGCCGGGCTGAGAGACGTAGAGTCTGTCGGCGGCTTTTCTCATTGAGCATTCTTCATCTATTGCAATTACGTATTTGAGCTGTAAGATGGTCATGATGAATTTCTCCTCAAACGATACTTTTCATCACATAATACCACAATACAATTTAACTTTAAAGTGGTAAAGTCAAAACCCTGTCAAGATCTGCGATCAGATCCTCTGCGCCTTCAATTCCCACCGACAATCTCAGCACTCTATCATTGATTCCGTTCTTTTTCAAAAGATCCTTTGGCACCTCTGCGTGGGTCTGTGTGATGGGGTAGGTGATCAGGGTCTCTGTGCCGCCGAGGCTCTCGGCGAAGTAGATCAGCTCTACGTTCCGGAGAATGTGTTCCACGAGCTCTTTTGACTCGACCTCAAATGTGAGCATTGCACCAAACCCACGAGCCTGTTTCTTCATTATCTTATAGCCGGGGTGCTCGGGAAGGCCCGGGTAGATGACCTTGGTGACATGGGGATTGCTCTTTAGGTACTCGGCAATCTTGATGGCGTTTTCCTGGGCTCTGTCCAGTCTCACGGACAAGGTCCTGATTCCGCGAAGGATCAGGAAGCTGTCAAAGGGCGAAAGACCTGCACCCGTGGTTTTATATATGTAGCGAAGGCGCTCATCGAGCTCTTTATCCTTAACAACCACAAAACCTCCGATGGTGTCGTGGTGGCCTCCAAGGAACTTGGTTCCGGAGTGGATCACGATATCCGCCCCCAGATCCAGCGGATTCTGAAAGTAGGGCGACAGGAAAGTGTTGTCCACGATCACCAGAGCGTCCCTCTTGTGGGCCTCTTCTGCCAGTTCTCTGATATCAGTAACATTCATCATGGGATTTGTGGGAGTTTCCAGGTACACCGCCTTGGTGTTGTTCTGGAAATTGAAGCGGTAATCCCCGCTGCTAAGGTCGCCTGTGGTGAAGGTCAGCCCATTCTTTTTCCCGATCTCGTTAAAGAGCCTTATGCTGCCCCCGTAGAGATCTGCGTCCACGATCAGGTGATCTCCCGGGGAAAAGAGCTCCAGCACTGTTGCAATTGCAGCCATTCCGCTGGCAAAAGCCATGCAGTCTGTGCCGTGTTCCAGGGATGCGACAACATATTCAAGCTGCTGCCTTGTAGGGTTCTGCGCTCTTGTGTAGTCAAAGCCTGTGCTCTCCCCAAGCCCTCTGTGGGCGAAGGTCGCCGACTGATAAATCGGAAAACTTAGCGCTCCCCACTGATCCGCTATTCTTTTATCATTGAGCTGGCATATAGTCTCAACACTATATCCAGTGATTGTTGCACCACTCTCATTCCCCATACAGCTCTCTCCCTAAACTAAAACTATTTCAGCGCATCGTACAGCTGCTCCATAGCCTGCTCCAGAATCTTCCTCGGACAGGCAATATTCATCCTCTCAAACAGCGCTGTCTTTCTTCCAAAGATATCTCCTGAGTCAAGCCAGAGCTTTGCTTTATCAACAATTATCTTTTCAAGTTCCTTTGGATCCTTAGTCACTCCTGAAAAATCAAGCCAGATAAGATATGTTCCTTCAGGTTCAACAAGCTTAACCTGTGGCAGCTTTTCCCTTAGGAAGTTCCTGACATAGGCGAGATTCCCCTCCAGATAAACCAGAAGCTCATCAAGCCACTTTTCTCCCCTCATGTAAACCGAACCTGTGGCGGTCATTCCCAGAATGTTTGGCTGACTGTAGCCATTGGCCGCATTTTCTCTTCTAAATATCGAATTCACCTTGGCATTTGGAATTATGATGTTTGCCACCTGAAGTCCCGCCAGGTTAAAGGTCTTGCTGGCACTGGTTCCCACAATCAGCTTCTGATTATAAGTCTCACCCAATGTGATATATGGTGTGTGCTTATATCCCTTGTACACGAAATCCGAATGGATCTCATCCGCAAATACATATACATCGTGGGCTGCGCAGATATCAGCAATCTTCAAAAGCTCCTGCTTTGTCCATACCCTTCCCACCGGGTTGTGAGGGCTACACAAAAGGAACAGCTTAACATTGTTATCAATGATCTTTTTCTCAAAATCGGCAAAATCTATCTCATATCTGCCATACCTGTAAACTAGCTGGCTGTTGACCGCCTTTCTGCCATTGGCAATGATCGTGCCTTCGAATGGATAGTAGACAGGCTGCTGGATAAGCACCGCATCTCCGGGCTCTGTGAGCGCCCTGATGGCACAGGCTATTGCGTAGACTACGCCGGGTGTTACCACAATCCATTTGCTGTTTATATCAAAACCATGTCTTTTCTTGTACCAGTACTTTACAGTTCCGTAGTAGGTTTCCCCCGGATCTGTATATCCGAAAACGCCGTGATCAACGCGCTTTCTTAAATCCGAAAGAATCTCGTCGGGAAGCCTGAAATCCATATCGGCCACCCACATAGGAAGGAGATCATCTCTTCCCATCCTCTTCATTCCAAAATCCCACTTGATACTGTCGGTGTTTCTTCTCTCTACAATCGCGTCAAAGTTGTATTTTCCCATGCCAAAGCCCTCCATGCATATATAGTAACACGGAACGCCCGTTTTATGATGCCCGTATTATGAATGTTGCTCCACAGCGAATGAGCCATGGAGCAACCTGTGATGTATTATGAAAAAGAAACTTAATCTGCAAAAAGTGGTGTTGAAAGATATCTGTCGCCTGAGTCAGGAAGAAGAACCACAATGTTCTTACCCTTGTTTTCTTCTCTTGCTGCAACTATTGCAGCTGCCTTAAGGGCTGCGCCTGATGAGATACCAACCAGGATTCCCTCTGAAACCGCAAACTTCTTGCCCTCTGCAAAGGCATCATCGTTCTCGATGGCGATGACCTCGTCGTATACCTTGGTGTTGAGTGTATCAGGTACGAAACCTGCGCCGATTCCCTGGATCTTGTGAGGTCCCGCTGTTCCCTTTGAAAGTACAGGGCTGCTGGCGGGCTCAACTGCGATAACCTTGACGTTCGGGTTCTGCTCTTTTAAATACTCACCGACACCTGTAACTGTTCCGCCGGTTCCTACGCCTGCAACGAATATGTCAACCTTTCCGTCTGTCTGCTTCCAGATCTCAGGGCCTGTTGTTGCTTTATGAATTGCCGGGTTTGCAGGATTTACAAACTGTCCAAGGATTACAGCACCCTCGATCTCTTTTTCCAGCTCCTCTGCCTTCTCAATGGCGCCCTTCATTCCCTTAGCTCCTTCTGTAAGAACGATCTCTGCGCCGTAGGCCTTAAGAAGATTTCTTCTCTCAACACTCATGGTGTCAGGAAGAGTGAGTATTGCACGATACCCTTTAGCTGCAGCAACTGCTGCCAGGCCGATTCCTGTATTTCCACTTGTGGGCTCTATGATGGTTGCTCCGGGTTTAAGCTTGCCGCTCTTCTCTGCATCCTCGATCATGTTAAGTGCTACTCTGTCCTTAACTGATCCGGCCGGGTTTAAGTACTCAAGCTTAGCCAGGATAGTTGCGTTTGTCACGCCTGCCTTCTTGCTGTAATTGTTAAGCTGAAGGATAGGTGTTCCCCCAATAAGTTCAAGTGCGCTCTGTTTTATATCTGCCATGATGTTTTCCTCCGTATCAATTATTTTCTTTTGTTTTGATATATTGATACTAACATGGCAAAAGAGCTTTGAAAATTAAAGAAAGTTTATCGGCGGGTATAACGTCTGCTTATCTTACTGAACCACTTCCTTAACCAGTGTAAAGAGCTCCGGATCGTCATCGGTTGAGAATGCGCAGCCGGGTGCAAATACGATCTTACCTGTTGGATCCTCTTCCCTTATAGTGTTAAGTCTTTCTGTGAGTCTTGCTTTGATCTCATCCCTGGATCCGGCAAAGTCGTTGACCTGGTCGATTCCTGTGATGAGTATTCCGGAGAATACGCTTCTTGCGAGCTTTACGCTGGTGAGCTCATCGGCAGGAGCATCCTTAAGTACATTCTCCCAGTTGATGGCCTGAACAGGGTACTTTGCAAAGTCGTCAAAGTAAAGGTTAACATTTCCATGGATATGGAGCACATTAAACCAGGTACTGTCCTTGATATGATCAAAGAATCTCAGGTCATAATCAGTGTTGATCTCCTTGAACAGATCATGTCCGATGAGGTTTGAGTTTGCGTACTGGGAAGCATAGAATACGCCGGCAGCGCCTGCTTCAATATATGCATCAACAAGTCTTAAGTTGGTCTCAAGAAGAACCTCAAGAGCCTGATGAACTTCGTCTTTATACTCTGCAAGGAAGCCCAGAATCTCTGAAGCAGAGGTTGAGTGTGTCATTTCCTGCAACCATGTGATCGGATTGAACATGGTTGGGATTACAGGCTTTACGCCCTTATAGTGCTCAGCGACGCGCCTTACTACTTCTACTTCGCGCTTAAGAACCGGATTCTCTTTTGGATCAAGGGGCTTAAGCTTTGTAAGATCCTCATGGCTGGTGATAGGGTATTTGTGTACAATACCACCCCATGGCATGTTTGGATCTGCGCCGAAATCAACAACTGCGCCGTAAGCTTCGGGAATATGAAGGCCGTTGGGCATAACCTTTACAAAATCCCAGTCATATTTATCAGTAAGTCTTATTGTTTCATTGGTAAAGATCTCTACATCTCTGTCCTTTCCCGGTACATGAAACCATCCCGAGATCGGTGTTCTGTCTGTCTTTTCCCCATTAAGTAGTGCCTTTATTCTCTCTGTTCCGTTCATCTTCTGATCCTCCTTTATTTCATACTAAATCTGATATTCTGCTTCCTGTATATATCCTCTGCCATATCTGCACAGGAACTGCTTTGTTCGCTCCTCCCTGGGATTTTCAAAGAATTCGTCGGCTGTGTTTTCCTCCACTATGACGCCTCCCTCCATGAAAATCACCTTGTTTGCCACGTCATGGGCAAAACTAAGCTCGTGTGTTACAACTACCATGGTGACTCCATCACTTGCCAGCTGCTTCATAACTCCCAGAACTTCATCTATAAGCTCAGGATCCAGCGCTGATGTGGGTTCGTCAAATAAGATAACCTGCGGGTTCACAGCCAGTGCCCTTGCAATTCCAACTCTTTGCTGCTGTCCGCCTGATAGCTGTGATGGATAAAAATCGTAGCGCTCTGAAAGTCCAACCTTATCAAGAGCCTTCATACCTATTTCTTTTGCTTCTTCTTTCTTAATTCCTTTGCCGTAAATCAGCGGCTCCGTGATGTTCTGCAGCGCTGTCTTATTTAGAAAGAGATTGTAGTTCTGATAGACAAAAGACATCTGACTGCGTAGTTTCTTTATCTCTTTTTTTCCAGCCCGGTTCAGATCGTAGACCTCTCCTCCGATGTCCAGAGTTCCGGCATCCGCCTTTTCAAGACATTCTATGCACCTTAGAAGCGTTGTTTTCCCTGATCCGCTGGGGCCAAGGACTGCAATAACGTCGCCCTGATTGATCTCTATATCAACGCCTTTTAAAATTTCATTGCTGTCAAAGCTCTTTTTAATCCCCTTAGCTTTTAGCATCTTACAGTCCTCCTTCCTGTCTGATATACGGTCATGTTCTTCTCAAGGAACTTGAAGATGGTCTCAATTATCAGACAAAGTACAATGTAGATAACCCAGATATCTGAATATGCTTCGATGTAGTCGTAGCCATATCCTGCGGCGATCTTGGCAACGCCCGTTATGTCTTTTATCGTCATCAGAAATACCAGTGACGTCTGCTTAAGCACTCCCGTTGCTGTGGTGCACAGATTCGGCAAGACCCTTGCCAGAGCCTGTGGGATAATGATCCTTGTGTATGCGCTCAAGGTCGACATTCCTGAAGTGTACGCCGCTTCAAGCTGCGCTGTTCCTACTGTTTCAAGGCCTGATCTGAAGATTTCCGTAAGACCAGCGGAGGTGTTTAGCACGAAGATTATGTATGCATATACTTCAGGATTTAAGTCGTAGATCCTGTATGTGCTTCCAATGCTGTCAAGGATGCTCTGAAATACACTGGGGAAGATGCTGTAAAGAAGCAGAATCTGTACTACCAGTGGTATTCCCCTGACAACTGAAAGGTATACGCCAATCACTGCTTTGACCCATTTTGGTCCGTGGAGCTTCAGAACTCCAAACAGAAATCCAAAGATAAGGGACAGCAGGTACGATATCAGGAAAATCCTCAGTGTTGTGGGTATCGCCTTTGCGCAAAGGATCATGGTGTCGAGGAAAAATTGTGTGTTGAATACCATCTGCTTTAATTCCTCCTTCCTTTGCCAACTGCGCCTTCAGCTCTTTTCAATGCCCATTCAAGTACAAGGACCAGTACCAGATAAAGCAGTGCTGCGCTTAAATATATCTCTCTTGATCTTGCGCCAAGGTTCATTGATACCATGAGATTAGCCTTGCCTATAAGATCAATGAAGCCGATAGTAAAGGCGTTTGAGCCTTCTTTTAAAAGAGATATCACTGTGTTGCCGATATTGGGAAGCGCAATGTAAGCGGTCTGAGGATATATGATCCGAAGGTGTGTGTGCCACCAGCCAAGGCCCGATGTGTAGGCTGCCTCGAACTGCCCCTTGGGCACCGCCTGATATGCACTTCTTATTGTCTCTGACAGGGATGCCGAGAAAAGAAGTGTCAGGCCGATTATTACGAACACGCCTCTTGGCCACTCATCCAGTGACTTCCCAAATACCTGCAGCGAAAACTTTGGAATTCCATAATATACAATGAACAGCATTACTATCGTGGGTGTACATCTCATGATGGTTGTGTAACCATTCGCCACTGCTCTGGATACGGGATTCTTTGACAGCTTGCCTGCCGCGATCAGCGATCCAAGGAGCAGTGCCAGTACGAATGATATTGCTGTTGCATAGATTGTGACGAATACGTATGGCAACAGTTGCGGTATGCTTTTTATTACTACGGATGCGTCAAATTCTCTCATAATCAATCCTTAAGGTATACTGTTGTGTCCTCTCCAAGGAACTTGATGAGAAGCTCACTAACCTTACCCTCATCCTTAAGCTCTGTGATGATCTTGTCGTATTCATCTGCTAAATCCTGCTGGCTCTTATTAAAGAGTGGCCATGTCTTTGTTGCTGCAAAGGTTGACCATGAGAGCTCGTCTGCAAGATTGTGATAAGGTCCATCTTCTGCTACTACGTTAGCGTCATATGATGACTTGATAACCAGCCATGCATCGTATCTGCCCTCTGCGATCCAGAGGATACCATCCTGAACTGTGAAGCTCTCGGACTCTTCGATTGTGATCTGGTTGTCGGGATTAGCGTTGTTGTAGTCCTGAACCAGTGCGTACTGTGCATCTGATGGAGAAATAGGAAGAAGCTTCTTTCCAAGAGTTGCGATATCGGAAAGGTCGTGTACCACTCCCTCATCCTCTTTTCTGATCAGAAGTCCTGAAGCGCTTGCGCCGAGGTTGTTCTTTGGATAGATGTACTTTTCAGCTCTTGCTGCGGTCCAGAAGCAGTTCTTTAAGCCCACATCATATTTGCCTGTCTCAACGCCTGTAAGGAGCTCTTCATCTGTTGTTCCGATGAACTCAAACTCGTAATCATCAAGTCTTTCATCGATGAGCTTGAAGATCTCAACGTCGTATCCGGTTGCGTTTCCGTTTTCATCTGTGTAGTTGATTGGCTTTCCTGTGGCTGCATATGCGATTCTTATTTTCTTTGCGCCAAGTACTTCACTGTCGGCCTGTGCTTCCTGTGTTGCTTCTGCAGCACTTGCTGTATTCTGTGAAGAGCAGCCTGTCAATGTCCCCAACATTGCAACAAGAACTGCTAAAGCTGTAGCTGATTTGAAAAGTGTGTTTGTTGTCTTTCTCATAATTTTCTCCTCCTGTTTTTTGGTTGGTGTGATTTGTTATTCGCAATTATGCGGTAGTGGTGCGGTTTTGTAAAAGACACATGACTTATCGGTGGTGATAAGAATTCTTTATCATGCGATAATCTTTTCTAATTTCTGATAGATGACATCTGCAAAAACCTTGTGTCCGTCTTCGTCCATGTGCTCATCGTCGATGGTGCTGGCTGTGACATAGTCGGATGCGGCAAGGAATGCTGTTCCTCTTCTTTTCGCAATGTCAGCGTAAACATCTCTTAGTTCCTTGCTTGTGGCTACGGAATTGCTGCTAAACTCAGGGTCTTTTTCCGGGCGCCATACGTCGTCGCCAAGATAGATGGGCGAGACAAGAAGTATGTTCTCAGGAGCTACATATTTTTCCAGAATATCAAGGCACCTCTCAATGCCTTTGCCGATTACGTATGCAGAGGCGTTGTAGAAGCTCTTACAGTCGTTGGTTCCAAGCATGAGTATTACACCATCCACCGGGTACTGACTCTCCAGAAGCGGATCTAGTGAGTTTACCGCTTTTCTGCCAGGGCGAAGCCCATCCTCAAAGACGGTAGTACGCCCGCAAAGGCCTTCTTCTGCTACCCGAAGGTCAGAGCTCTTTTCCTGAAGAAGGCTTGTCCACCTTACTCCCCAGGGATATCTCTTCTTGGGCTGCGATCCGGGGATAAGGCCCCATGTATTTGAATCTCCAAATGCCAGTATCTGTTTCATAGTTCACCTGCCTTTTGAAATCACGTTTACGTTTATTACTAAACTTATTATCACCTGCCGGATTCCTTTTGTATAAGACAGGGTACTTATAGGCAGATATAAGTGATGCTTAAACCACCCGAAAAATGGGCGCAAAAAAGGGACCGCAAATGCGGTCCCCATCACCATACTTCACTCCCAGGCTGGTACAATTTCGATTTGCTTTGATTCCCACATGGAGCGTAATAGCCTTTTATTGTCATGGTACCAAGCCTCAATTACCGGAATGACATATTTCGAGAAATCACCCTCAACTTTTCCCTTGTCCAAATCAATACTTCCGGTAATATCCTCATCTAAATAATTGAGTTCGACGCTTGGAGCACCAGAAAACTTGGAATCCATGTAGACTTCAATGTCACAGAACTCTGCTATCTTAACCATATCCTTATCAGTTCTGTTATCCATATATACCTCTATAAGTCTTAATCATTAATCTTTATTTTTAGCTTACCATCATATAGAGCTACCGGAATCTCGTCGTCGAAGCTGTAGATATAGGTCATCATTGGTTCACCGTTAATAAAAACTATGACTTTTTCCCTTTCCATATCTATGATCCAATACTCCCGAACACCGCAATGAAAATACTTGTGCAGCTTGTCATCAAAATCTCTTTTTCTGGTACTTGGAGATGTGACTTCAATCACCCAGTCTGGCGGGCCCCAGATAGCGTCTTCTTTGATCTTGTCGGGGTCACATACAACTGTGATATCAGGAATAACCAATGTGTGCTCGTCATCTACATCAGGTCTGACATTAACACCTGAAATAAAAACCTTACATTTCCCTTTATTTTCCTTGATGAAGTTGCGTATTTTTGATCCCACATCATCTACTATGCTTTGATGCCGAATGTCCGGCATCTCATTCTTAATGATTACCCCATCCATCAGTTCAATCGTCCTATCCTCTCCATATTCATGTAGCATATCAACTGTAGCCAGGTTGTCTTTTACCATGGCCAGATTGCCAAATGTCTCCGGTCCCCCGTCAATGGGCACAGCATAAGGGATCGGATCATCAGTAAGTTTATACTCTGCCTTATACTTCTTCTCGACCTCCCTTGTATCAATCTCTTCGCCGGGGTGCTGCTTAATATACTCCGAGAGATAACGACCGTAAGCATCCAATCTGGCTCGCATCTCCTCTTTCTGAAGCGCCTTATCCAGCTTCTCAATTGTGATATACGAGGGATTTTTGGTCTCTCCTGTCATGATCTTACTGACAGTCCCCAGCGGAAGCTCAGCCAAATATGCCAGCTGCGCAGTGGTCAACTTAAGGTTCTTTTTCCTGATTTTCAACTCTTTTATATCCATAGAAAAACCACCTCCATAATTTAATTATAGAGGTGGTCTCATTACACGTCAATTATTTTTACCCGTCCACGGGTAATTTCATATTTATTTATTATTCAGCAGTGATATCAGCTCCAAAGTACTTCTTTGAAATCTCAGCGAGCTTTCCTTCTGCGCGAAGCTCTGCGATGGCCTTGTTGATGGCTTCGCGAAGGGAGTCGTTGTCTGCGCCCTTCTGGAGCGGGATTGCGTACATTGTTACCTCGGGGTCAACTGCTGCAACCTTGAGATCTGTGGTGCCTGTTGTGTTGAAGTAGTCCTGAGCTGATGTGTTGGCGTTGATTGTGGCATCAACTGTTCCGTTGAGGACCAGTGTCATAGTCTCGCCGAGTGTATCTACGTTTGAAACTGTTGCGCCATACTGTTTGCCCATTGCTTCGTATGTAGAACCTGCGGAGTTTGCTGTGGTGTGGCCTGCGAGGTCTTCAAAGGATGCGATGTCGTTGTTGGAAGCAAGGGTTACTACTACAGCATGGTCATATGCGTAAGCGTCTGTGAAATCGTATGTCTCCTTGCGGTCGTCGGTCACATCAACACCGTTGGCCATCATGTCAAAGGTTCCTGTGGTAACACCTGTAAGTCCGCCGTCGAATGCAACCTCCTTGAAGTCTGCCTCAACGCCAAGCTTCTGCGCGATTGCAGCTGCGACTTCAACGTCGAATCCAACCAGCTCATCGGTGCTCTCATCGTGATAAGTGAATGGCGCCCATACGCCCTCTGTGGCAACAGTGATCTTGCCTGCCTTCTTAATTCTTGCCAGGTGATCTTCACTTCCTGATCCGCCCTGGGCTCCGCAACCTGCAACGGCTGCTGTTGTAAGTAAAAGAGCTAATGCCATTGATAGTTTTTTTCTCATAATGTATCTCTCCTCTTTTTAAAATTAGATTGTGTAAAATGTATTTGCATAATCATACATCATTTTTCTGTCAAACGCAAGAACTCTTTTGTCCTTGTTTCCTTGGGATTCTCAAAAAAATCAGCAGCTGTGCCTTCTTCCACGACTTTTCCGTCTGCCATGAAAACCACGTGGCTGGATACCTCTTTTGCAAAAGACAATTCGTGAGTCACCACGATCATGGTCATACCCTCGGATGCCAGATTTCTCATAACCTCCAGCACCTCTGCAGTAAGCTGCGGGTCAAGGGCTGATGTGGGCTCATCGAAATAGATTATCTCTGGATCCGTGGCCAGCGCTCTTGCAATTGCTACTCTCTGCTGCTGTCCGCCGGAGAGCTGACTTGGATAATAGTCTGCAAAGTCAGCCATACCAACCTTTTTCAGCACGCTCATGGCCTTGTCATTTGCCTCTTTTACAGGCACTTTCCTGGCGGAAGTAAGGCCAAGGGTCACGTTTTGGAGGGCTGTCTTGTTGGCAAAAAGATTGTAGTTTTGGAAAACAAATCCCGTCTTCTTTCTGATATCTGATATTTCTGCCTGGGAGATCCCGGCCAGATCATGCTCTTTTCCATCAAAAACAAGCTTTCCCTGATCGGCCTTCTCAAGAAAATTTATGCAGCGAAGTAGCGTAGTCTTACCCGAGCCGGAGGGGCCAAGGATTGAGACTACGTCGCCTTTTTTTATTGTGATGTCGACACCTCTAAGAACTTCCAGTTCATTGAAGGCCTTGTGGATGTCTTTTACCTCTAAAAGAGCCATGTAAATACCTCTATAATCACTTGCGGACGCCGTATCCGCCAAGAATCTTCTCGCCCTTCTTCTGAACGAAAGTCAGGACTGTGCAGAACAGCAGGTAAACCACTGCAACCTCGATGTAGAGGGGCAGGTAATTGTAGGACTGTCCTGCGATCTGCTTAGTTCTGGTGAACATTTCCACCACCGTTATGCTGGAGGCGAGGGAAGTGTCTTTTACCATGCTGATAAGCGCATTGAACAGGGACGGGAATGCGGTGCGGAAGGCCTGGGGCAGGATGATGTGCCACATAACCTGCATGTAGTTAAGGCCAACGCAGTATCCGGCTTCCAGCTGTCCTGCGGGAACCGCCTCCATGGCAGCTCGCATGGTCTCTGCGCTGTAGGCGCCCTCGTTGATGGTGAACACGATCACCGCCATAAGGAACGGGTTGACGCTGACTCCCAACAGCGGAAGTCCGTAGAAGGCCACCATCAGCTGTACCAGAAGCGGCGTTCCTCTGATGACCCAGATGTAAAATCTGCAGATCTGCCGGATCACCGGGGTGTTTGCGTACTGGGCCATGGCCACGAAAACCGCCAGAACGGTGGATAGCAGGAATGCGCACACCGCCAGGGGTAGAGTGACTTTAAGGCCATATTCTAAGATTTTGGGAAAAGAGCTGATGAGAAGCTCTAATGTCTTTTCATTAAACATTTGTTATTCCTATATTTCAGCCGCTGGGCTGGTGAGGTCAAAACTTTTTAAGCTCGCTGTAGGCCATGGGAAGGGCTACGCACAAAGTAAGGACATCTGCGCAGGCCTGAGCCATCTCAACTCCGCGGATTCCAAGGAACTGCGGGAGTATCAGGATCAGCGGTATGAAGCAGTATCCGTTTCTGGCGGAGGCGGTAACGCTGGCCTTGAAGCCTTTGCCGATGGACTGAAGCATCATGTTGCTGATGACGATGGCTCCTGAAATCGGCTGGGTCAGGCACATAAAGCGAAGGGCTGCCACTCCGACTTCAATGGCATCCGGATCTTTGGAGAAAAGTGTGATGATCTGTGGTGCCAGAATGAAGAAAACAATTCCGATTACTGTAAGGAACACGGTTGAAACCTTGACGCAGAAGCTAAAGCCTTCTTTGACGCGCTTGGTGAGGCCTGCGCCGTAGTTAAATGAGCAAACAGGCTGATAGCCCTGACCAAATCCGATAAGCGCTGAGCCCATCATGAGCATGAGTCTGCCCGCAACGCTCATACCTGCAATGGCAGCATCTCCGCCGATTGCGCCGGCTGTACGGTTGAGGAGCAGCGTTGAAATGGCTGCAAGTCCCTGGCGGAAAAGAGATGGTGCACCGCCGTTAATGACTTCCAGAATGTAGTGCCAGTTGATGTGGACGTTGCCAAGGCTCATCTTTATGTTTTCACCTTTGCTGGTTCCGATAAGGAGCACAACAAAGCTGGTAGTCTGTCCCATGACAGTAGCGATGGCAGCGCCTTTTACCTGCATGTGGAAGCCCATGATAAGGAGCGGATCAAGGATCATGTTCATCACAGCGCCGCACATCAGGCCTATCATGGCGTACATGGCGCTTCCCTGGAATCTCAGCTGGTTATTTATTACGAACTGAGCCATCATGAATGGGGCTCCAAAGAGGATTATCCTCATGTAGTCCTTGGTAAACTGCAGAGTTGTGGGCGTTGCGCCAAGAAAATCCGCAATGGGTTCTACAAAAATGTTTCCAACTATAGCAAAGAAAATGCCTACAATTATGGCCATTGCAAAGCTGGTGGAGGCCATCTCGTTGGCTTCTTTGTGGTTCTCAGCGCCCAGCATTCTTGAAATATAGTTGCCTGAGCCGTGACCGAAGAAGAATCCGAAGGCCTGGATTATGGCCATGACCGTGAACACAAGGCCAACAGATGCTGTGGCTGCAGTGTTTACGGCGGGGTCTGTGGCGACCCTGGCCACGAAAAAGGTATCTGCGGTGTTGTATATTGCTGTCACCATCATGCTGATGATGGTGGGTATTGATAGTTTTAAGATCAGTTGTGGTACGGGCGTGGTGGTAAGGTATTCACGCCTGTTTTGTGGTTGTTGCATGTTATGTTGCGTTTCCTTTTGTGCAATTTATTTGGATATAATTTATGGTATCACACTGTGTCAAGTGCTAGTCTTCCTTCAAGGCATCAAACTTTGCCTTCATGGTGGGATTGTTCTTAGTCAGCTTCTTGACGCTGACATCTTCCACCTTGCTATTTGCAATGCGAAGCTGGTTGTCAGATCCAAGAAGCTCTTTCTTAACCTTCTCAAGATGCATGATAGTCTTGTCAATCTCCTCAATTGCACTGTCAAAGTGCTTGTGAGCGATCTCATAATTTCTTCCGAAATCATCCTTGAACTTGAGCAAGGAATCCTCAAAGTTTGAGATATCTATATCCTGATTGCGCACCATAGCCAGCTCCTGCTTGTATGTGAGCGCGTTCATCGCAGCATTTCTAAGCAGCGTGATCATCGGAATAAAGCACTGAGGACGAACCACATACATCTTGTCATACTTGTAGGAAACATCTACGATTCCTGCATTGTACAGTTCAGAGTCGCTCTCCAGAAGGGATACAAGTACAGCGTATTCACAGTTCTTTTCCCGTCTGTCCTTGTCCAGTTCTTTGAAGAAGTCCTCGTTCTTATGCTTGGTTGCAGTCTCGTCCATCTCGTTCTTCATCTCGAACATGATGGAGATGATCTCAACGCCGTTGTCATCGCACTCGCGATAGATGTAATCGCCCTTACTGCCTGACTTTGCGTCGTTGTCTTTCTCAAAATAAGCATTCCTGAAAGCTGTTGCGCGAAGCTGATTAAACTGAATCTCGCAGTGCTGCTCCAAAGTCTCACCCACCATCTTAGTAGACATGCGGGTCTTCAGATCTTTATAGAACTCAACCTCTTTCTCCTTCTCAGCAAGTAGTATCTTACTGTTCTCCTTCTCCTGAATAAGCTGCGCCTCCAGGTCATGGGTCTTTTCACTAAGCTGCGTCTCCATATGATGGATCTTGCCTGTAAGCTCAGTCTCCATGGCATGGTACTTATCATTGAGCTGCGATTCCATGGTGTGATATTTGTCGTTAAGCTCAGTCTCGCGGGCGTGATACTTGTCATTGAGGGCAGTCTCTCTGGTTCTACCTGCCTCTTCCACCTCTTTAACCGCCTCCATGACCGCCAGTTTTTTCTGCTCGTCAACACTCTTGATCTCAAGCGAAAGCTTGCTGGTCTTCTCCTGTTCCTGTCTGAGGAGCTCCTTGAGTCTCTCTGTTTCTGCAGCTTTCTCCTCTTTGAGCCTGTCTATTTCGGCAGCTTTTTCTTCTTTAATGCGATCTATTTCTGAGGCTTTTTCTTCCTTGAGTCGGTCGATTTCCTGAGATTTCTCTTCTTTTAACTTGTCGAGTTCCTTCGCCTTATCCTGGAGCTCTTTTTCATACTGCTCTTTGGTCTTGAGAACAACCTTGTCCTCTAAAGATGCAAGCTCCAGCGCATGTTTCTCCTGTAAATGCTGCTGCAGCTCAGTAGTTCTCTGATTTAAATCCTTTTCAAATTCCTTATCCCTGATCTGCTGAACGATTGAGCTGAGCTCCGTATCATCAACAGTAAACGCCTGTCCGCAATGTGGGCACTTAAGTTCTGCCATATCTATCCCCCCTGTAACTCTGATATTTGCTATAACTCCACTCAGTAATTATAGCATGTATGCGTGGTGGCTTTATCTATTATTTTTGATACTGCGTTCGCATGGTGGCACGGGGCGCGGTGACGTATTTATCTATTTTTTCTGATACTGCGTTCGCATGGTGGCACGGGGTGCGATGACGTTTTTTATCTATTTTTTCTGATACTGCGTTCGCATGGTGGCACGAGGCGCAGTGACGTTTTTATCTATTTTTTCTGATACTGCGTTCGCATGGTGGCACGAGGCGCGATGATGTTTTTTATCTATTTTTTCTGATACTGCGTTCGCACGGTGGTACGGGGCGCGGTGATGTCTTACCAATTTTGCTTTTTCTTGTGTTTTGGTTGGAAACGGTATATCGTTTCCCACCATTTTTTAAAATCCAGGGGTGGTTGGAGTGCAGTTAAACTCTTTATCCCCTCGTCATGGGTTAGTATATGGCAAAAGACATGCCTCCTTTTACTCAATTTCCGGCAAAATCTTGCATTTAATGCCAACTCTGCCATTTCCATTACACACCACCTCATTTTCAATTCACTCCAAGCCATATCCTTTTTCAATTTTAGAGTGAACTCAAAAAAACAGTGCTTACCATAATGCCACTTATACCCAAATTAGAGTGAACAAATCTATGATCCCAGCCGGAAACATACCAGATCAATCCAAGCAAGACAGGCACTTCCAGCAAAAACAACAATAATACCACAAAAAGCCAACAAAAAAGGCCACAAAAAAGCCCTCCCGCACCCGCACAAAGCCGGCACAGGAAGGCTTATCACCATACAACATTAAATTGATTCAGCTCATCACACTATCCGCGACCATTCTTAGCCACATCAGGAGCAGCTTCTCAAATCACTAACAATAATCAGCTTCTCAGATCACTAATAACAATTAATTTCTCAAATCACTAATAACAATCAACTTCTCTTATACATCGGAATAGTCTGCAACTTATGAAGATTCAACCTGTGAAGACGATCAATCTTCTCCTTAGTAGCCTGATCTTCAATCTCACCAGTGCGAACATACTTGTCCAGAACAGCATAGGTGAAGCCCAGCTTGTCTTCATCTGACATTCCTGAAAGTCCATCAGATGGAGTCTTGTGAATAAGCTCTGTAGGAAGTCCCAGCTCATCACCGATCTGAAGCATCTCGCATACCAGGAAGTCTGAACAAGGACTGAAATCGCCTGCTGCATCGCCGTACTTGGTGGAATAACCGACATAGTCCTCGGATGCATTGCAGGTGTTGGCAACACGGCCGCCCTCTGGAAGAGACTGCGCAATGGCATAAAGTGTTGTCATGCGAAGTCTTGGAGGAGTATTGATGATGGCGTCCTTGCCAGGCTCTACGCCTGCTGCCCTAAGAGCAGCCATCTCGCCATCGAAAGCTTCCTTGATATTAACTGTATAATTCTTAATTCCAAGAAACTCAACAACTCTCTTGGAATCAGAAATATCCTTCTGCTCGCCGTTTGGCATCATAACTCCGACAACCCTGTCCTTGCCAAGGGCCTTAACCAAAAGAGCTGCAACAATACTGGAATCTTTTCCTCCGGAAATACCAATTACCGCATTCGCCTTAGGTCCGTTATTCTCAAACCAATCCTGAATCCACTTGACGATACGTTCTATTTCCAATTTAGCATTGAACTCACTATTGCTCATTTCCATTTCCTCCGCACATTTCCTGATCTGCAGCACATCTAACTGAATCCATCAGCTTTGAATATACTTCATCAGCATTTCCTTACTGAATTCATCAGATTCAAATACGCCTAATTAGCACTTCTTATCTGTCTTCACCAGCTTCAAATATCATCAGCACTTCTTTACTGAATTCACCAATCTCGGTCAGCCACGCATCAGACATGCACCGGAAGCTCGTTCTCCATTCTCCAGTCAATACACCTCTGCAGATAATCCACATAATTAGGATTCTTGCACATTCCCTTGCCCTCAACATCAGAAACCTTAGCAACATCCTGTCCGTTGCAGGCTGTAGTCTTCATAACGATGTTAAGCGCCGGAACCTTGGTGTCGTTGGCGATGTATGTTCCGATTCCAAAAGCAACCTTCGCCCTTCCCTCAAAATGAGCATGAATGTCGTTGGCACGCTTGAAATCAAGGCTGTCACTAAAGAGCAGTGTCTTTGTCTTAGGATCGATGCCAAGGCTCTCATAGTGAGCGATCATCTTCTCGCCCCACTCGATCGGGTCGCCGGAGTCGTGTCTAACACCTGAGAACAGAGTTGAGAATGTCAGCTGGAAGTCACGCAGGAAGCAGTCTGTTGTGATCGCATCAGTAAGCGCTGTTCCGTTGAGGATTCCATACTCCTTTACCCAGTAGTCAAGTGCATACCAGTTAGAATATGCAGGATTGTGCTTGTGATTACCCTGGCCAACGCACATGATCCACTCATGCGCCATGGTTCCTACAGGAGTTACGCCAAGCTTCTTAGCCAGCAGTACGTTTGAAGTACCAACAAATGTAGAGCCTGTTCCGCTCAGCTTTGCACACTTAAGCTTAAGAACCGCCAGCTCCTGAGCCTCTGCAGACAAACGTCTCCTTAAACCAAACTCAGAGAAAGCTCCAAGCTTATAAGTACCATCAAGCAAAAGAGCTATCTTCGCATCCAGCTTCTCCTCAAAGGATTCCATGAGCTCCTCATAGTCATAAGCCATTCTGAAATAAACCTCATTTACAATGGCAAGAGTAGGAATCTCATACATTGAAGTATTGAGCCATGTTCCGTTGGTCTCAATGGAAAGTCCGCACTCAGCATCAGTTGTGATAGTGAAGTCCTCATATCTTGGATGCCACAGTCTCAGGAAATCTACATAAGACTTCTTGATCCACTTGATGCTCTGAAGATAGTTGAGCTCATCCTCAGTAAAATTCAGGTCGCAGTACAGATAAATCTGCCTCTTGATCTCATCCACCATCTCCTGAGTGAACTTCACATCCTTGTTGCGGCACCTGAAAGTCCAGGTGGTTGTGTAATCAGGGAAGTTGTGGTAGATTGCCTGTCCCATTGAAAATTTGTACAGGTCTGTTTCAAGTAAGCTGTCAATAATTGGATTCATCGGATTCTCCTCCAGTTTTCCGGTTTTTCCCAGATATTCTCTAAATACCGGGCTTATATCTTCTGACAGATCCATGGGATTTTCGCGGATCTCTGTTCCGCTGATGTTGACCACGGTCCTGTCTACAAGATGAAATTTGTGCTCAGGGTAAATCACGCTGAGCTTCTCAACGTAGGATTCTTCTCCAGTGTACCAGTTGAACTGCGCGCTGTCCGGAGCTATCCCAGCTGAGGAAAAGAGCTCGTTCCCCCACGCCACCCAGTTCTCATGGGTAAACGTTCCGTCAAGCCCTATCTTCTTATCGTCTATGATAGCAACAGTAACTCTGCTGTTGCTTCTGAACATAGCTTTCACCAGTTTGTAGCGCACTGTAAAAGGAAGAAAGTCTTTTCCCCGATCCTCCTGATAGCCGCAAACTGCGATGATCATGCGGTCATTTTCATGCAGAGCACGCTTAACCAGCGACTCATGCCCCTTATGAAAGGGGATAAAACAACCAAAAACTATACCTATCTTATCCATTAAATAATACCTCTAAATCTTTATTACTCCAGAGCTCCTGCGATATCCGCAATGAGATCTTCCTTATCCTCAAGGCCGCAGCTCATGCGCACAAGACCGGCCGGGATGCCTGCCTCAGCAAGCTGCTCATCTGTCATCTGCCTGTGTGTTGATGTGGCAGGATTCAGGCAGCATGTTCTAGCATCGGCAACATGTGTCTCGATAGCTGCCAGCTTAAGCTTCTTCATAAAGCTCTCTGCAGCGCTTCTTCCGCCCTTGA
>JAEEGJ010008759.1_pt1 | contig 27671 bp, 10 predicted proteins | sample 8958761 | NCBI WGS metagenome assembly JAEEGJ01 (sample SAMN16246546, study PRJNA631951) | gut metagenome | biome: gut microbiome; feature: rumen; material: RS-attached | host: Bos | place: Iran: Karaj | collected 2018-10 | reverse complement strand
AATGTTTCAGAGAGGAGCATGTCGCCGCGAACGCTAAAGATCTTCACGGACTTCGTGCCGTTGGAGGTCGTTGCGATGCTCAACATGTTGTTGGCAACAGCCATGCTTGCCTTGGCTTCAACAGCCGAGGCGAGAGCGGTCGTGCCATTGTCGCGACCGATAACCTTTGCCGGAGCCGGCTTCGGTTCTGCGTAGATCGGAGCCTTCGGTTCAGCGCAATCATCGCCCTTGCAGAATTCGATCGGTTCTTCAACAACTTCCGGAGCTTCACCGCAAGAAGTTTCGACCCACCACCAAGTCTGAGCGGCATCGTCGTTAATCCACTGCGGGACACCTTCAGCAACGCGAGCCGGATTCATGGTGTAGCACTTGCCTTCAGCCATGTTTCTCAAGCCAGCGTTATAGCAATGCTGATCGTAGTCGCCAGTGCCGTTCACGTAAGCAATGCAAGTAGACACGACGATTTCGCTAGAGCTAGAAGATTCTTCGCTAGAGCTGGATTCGACAGAGCTAGAAGATTCTTCGCTGGAGCTGGATTCAACAGAGCTAGAAGATTCTTCACTAGAGCTAGATTCAACAGAGCTGGAGGATTCTTCGCTGGAGCTAGATTCAACAGAGCTAGAAGATTCTTCGCTAGAGCTGGAGATTTCGGTACCGCAAGAGGTTTCAACCCACCACCAGGTCTGGGAAGCGATGTTGTTGATCCAAAGCTGGTTCTTGACATCGTTATAGCGATCCGGGTTGATGGCGTAGCACTTGCCTTCTTCCATTTCGAGGAGACCTGCGTTGTAGCAGTTATCAATGTAGTTGCCAGAGCCGTTCACGAATTCGATGCAAGTAGACACAACGATTTCGCTGGAGCTAGAGACTTCTTCAGAGCTAGAAGATTCTTCGCTGGAGCTAGATTCTTCAACAGAGCTAGAAGATTCTTCGACGCTAGAGCTGGATTCTTCAACAGAGCTGGAGGATTCTTCGACACTGGAGCTAGATTCTTCAACAGAGCTAGAGGATTCTTCGACGCTGGAGCTGGATTCTTCAACAGAGCTAGAAGATTCTTCGACGCTGGAGCTGGATTCTTCAACGGAGCTGGAAGATTCTTCGCTGGAGCTAGAGCTGGAGACGATGATTTCTTCGTAGCACGGAGTTTCGATCCACCAATTCTTATTCTTCTTAACATCCTTGTGCTGGCGAATCGAATTCGAACTTTCCTTTTGCTTATTCGGGTGTACAGCATAGCATGTACCCTCAGCCATGTTCTTCAAACCAGACTTGAAGCAGTAATTGCGAAGACCATGCTGAACGCTATTGAAATCGATGCAGAGTTCAACGAGTTCGATCTGAACGCTGGAGCTGGATTCTTCAACAGAGCTGGAGGATTCTTCGCTAGAGCTAGATTCAACAGAGCTAGAAGATTCTTCGACGCTAGAGCTGGATTCTTCAACAGAGCTGGAAGATTCTTCGCTGGAGCTAGATTCTTCAACAGAGCTGGAAGATTCTTCGCTGGAGCTGGATTCTTCAACAGAGCTGGAAGATTCTTCGCTGGAGCTAGATTCTTCAACAGAGCTGGAAGATTCTTCGCTGGAGCTGGAGATTTCGGAACCGCAAGAGGTTTCGACCCACCACCAGACCTGAGATGCAATGTTGTTGATCCACAGCTGGTTCTTGACATCGTTATAGCGATCCGGGTTGATGGCGTAGCACTTGCCTTCTTCCATTTCGAGGAGGCCTGCGTTGTAGCAGTTTTCAGTGTAGTTGCCAGAGCCGTTCACGAATTCGATGCAATTAGAAGCAACGATAACTTCGCTGGAGCTAGAAACCGGCGTTTCGCTAGAGCTGGAGAGCGGTTCTTCACTAGAACTGGATTCTTCAACAGAGCTGGAGCTCGATTCCGGTTCAACGATTTCACTGGAACTGGATTCCGGCTCAACGATTTCGCTAGAGCTGGATTCCGGTTCGACGCTGGAGCTAGAAACTTCTGCGATGCAAGGAGTTTCAGACCACCACCACGTCTGTGAAACCACGTTGTTGATCCACTGAGGAACGCCTTCCTTAACACGGTCAGCGTTCATGGTGTAGCACTTGCCTTCTTCCATGTCAAGGAGACCGGAATTATAACAGTTCTTGTCATAATCGCCGACGCCATTGACGAACGGAATGCAAGCAGAGCCTTCCTGAGCAAAAGCCATTGCAGATGCCAAGCCCAAGAAGATGGTTGTTGTTTTGGTTGTTTTCATTTATTCACCTTTTTTTAGTTTATTTTAAGGTCGAATAAATTTAGTAAACAAATCATACAAAATAATTTCAAACATACAAAAATTATATATTATATACACAAAATGCTTAAATTTTTAAAATTTGAGCAATATCACACACGATGTAATTTTATTTTTACTAGTTGACAACGTAATTTTAGTTTACTTATGAGCACCTGTTTATAAAAAAGCAAACAAATGTTTACAAGTAAAGATTGTTCAAAATAATTCGTTAAAAACACATTAATTCGTCATAATTTTACACAACAAAAAAAAATACCCCGGATTTTCATCCGGAGCATTTTAGCGATATTCAGCCAGTCGGTTTAGCCGAGGTACGGTTCATCAAACGGACCCACGCCAAGCCCTCCTCGAATGATGCCCCCCTCTTCGCAAGGTTCACTGCTGCATTCCAGCAAAGCAACCTGCTGATTCAAATGAATAACCTCTAAACGAGGTGCAGAATAACACTTTTTTTGAGTCTGATTCATAACGTTCTCCATATAGCGATTACCATCCTTCTACAGGAATAGTATCTTCGCAATCGCTTCGATCGCTGCTAGAGCACAGCAGTTCCGATTCGCGCTTGTACTCGATGATTTCCATCTTCGGAGCTGTGTACTCTTTCTTTTGTCTGTTTTCCATTGTATTATTCGTAATCATTTGTCTATCATCAGCTTATGGTTAAAATTTCTTCCCGTAGTATGCTCCCTTTGCGGCACGTTTTACGTCGTTCACGCGGCGGCCCTTGAGGTCGTACGTGCGGTCGGTACGGAGCAGGCGAATCTTCCCGGTGCGGGTATCCATGCGCCCGATGGCAGTCGTGTGTTCGCCATTTTCGTCGTCATCGACAAACTCAACGTCAATTGTTTCCGGGAGCAGGCTTATGCTATACGGAGCAGCCTTCGCAAGCATCTGCGTCTGTGCTTTGAGCACCACACTATCATCCTTCTTGCGGAGGTAGCAACGGAGCGGGTTGGCATGGGCTCCAAAATCGACTCTGCCAAATTGACCCTTCGCGATACCATCTTCATTGCTGCCAGCAAAACCATAGACAAGCCCGACTTCATCTTTATTTTCAGTTTCGGTCCAGCGCTTGAAGGCGTAAGTTCCGGTAAAGTACCACGATCCGTCAGTGTTGCCGCTCGTCTGGATTTCACCAGTCTGGACAATCGCCTGCTTTTCTTCAGCCGTAGCGCAGCCCTCGAAATTGAATTCCAGCTTGCCAGCAGTAGGCAACATGACCGCATACGCAGTGTTTGCCTGCGGGAGAGCTTTACCGATATTCTGCACCTTTGCTACCCACCTGTAACCAGATTGGTAAACGTAATCAAGCTTGTAGAACTTGGCATTGACAGTAGCGCAAGATGGCAGGCGGACCGGCATAAGCACAGTTGAAGGAGTATTCGCATCAAAATTGCGGATGTAATCAACAGCGTCGACGGCAATTTCATTCGGAATATCAACCGTTTCCGTACCTTCATATTCGCCATCAATCACAGCGTGCTTTTTGCCATTTTCGTCTTCGAAAATCTGCACGGCGGCATAGTCGCCCAAGTTCTTCCAAGGCAGAGGCTCAATGGTCTGGTGCGATATAGCCGCAATTTGGTTGTCCGAGAGCGTTCCACTATAAACGCGTCCATTTTCATCCGTGAAGTATTTGCCCTCGGCAACAACAACAGAACCCTTTTCGCTGTAATAGTTGCTCGCCTTGACTGCGTCAGTACTGTTAGTCCAAGAAAGCGAGATATTGCCACTGTTAGCGTAGATGCCGTAATTGTTACCTGTAGCCGTGACTGTGCCGCCACTGATCGTAACTCCGTTAGAACTGTAGGAACCATTTTCGCTAGTAGCCGTGACTGTGCCGCCACTGATCGTAACTCCTTTATAACTGTAGATGCCGGAACCATTTTCGCTAGTAGCCGTGACTGTGCCGCCACTGATCGTAACATTCCCATTACAGTAGATGCCGTCTCCACTTTCGTTAGTAGCCGTGACTGTGCCGCCACTGATTGTAATATTTCTACCACCGTAGATGCCGCTACCGCCAAAACCTTTTACCGTGGTTTTCAAAATTCCTCTTTGACCACTCTGCCCGTAAATTGTCAAATTTTCCGAGACGGTGATTCCATTTTCGAAATTTCCCTCGGTTTCAATCTCAATCTTCGCACCGTCTGCGAGAATCAAGTACGCATCGCCACTAAACGTGACCGTATTCGTATAGCCAACTTCGTCCAGCACCACATACCAGCCGCCAGGGAGGTTGCTCACGTCGGTTGTGGAGGTAAGCACGGTGTATTCGTAAATAGACTTTTCTTCACCGTTCTCGTCAATGTACTTGACAGGAGCAGGCGTAAGCGTCTTGCCTTTAATGGCAGAAAGTTGATCGTCGTTGAGTGTACCGCTATACACTTTGCCATCTTCGTCTGTGAAGGATTTACCGGCGGCGATAATAACGTTGCCATCATAGGCATAGTAGGCTTTAGCCTTGATTTTGTCAGTAAGATTCGTCCATGAGAGGGATATATTGCCATAAGAACAGCGGATGTCATTACCTGTAGTGACGATGCCACCACTTATTGTAACTTCATTATAACCGAAAATACCAAAAGAGCCGTCTTCGGAAGTCGCCGTGACAGTGCCGCCACTGATCGTAACATTCCCATTACAGTAGATGCCGTCTCCACTTTCGCTAGTAGCCGTGACACTACCGCCACTGATCGTAATATTTTTACCACCGTAGATGCCTTCATATTTTTCGCTAACAACCGTGACGTCGCCACCACTTATCGTGATATCTTGTTTAACGTCAATACCTCTGCTATTGCTACCTGTAGCCGTAGCTGCAACTGTACCGCCGCTTATCGTAATATTTTTATCAACGGAAATACCGGCGCTAGTGTTTCCTGTAGTCGTGGCTACAACTGTACCGCCGCTTACCAAAACATTTCCCAAACAGCGAATGCCATAAGCAACAGATACCAAGCCTTTTGCAGAGGCTTTCAAAATTCCGCTTTGACCACTCTGCCCATAAATTGTCAGATTTCTGAGAGCTCTTATTCCGTCTGTATAAGATTTTATTTCAATCTCCAATTTCGCACCATCCGCAAGAATCAAGTACGCATCTTCGCTAAACTTGACCTGCGTTGTGTAGCTTACCTCGCCCTGCACCACGTACCAGCCTCCATCGAGGCTGATGACACCTTCTTCATTGGGTTGAATGTCGTTTGTGAGTATGGTGTATTCGCTAGGCATGCGAACCTGTACTTTGCCGTTTTCATCGACGTAATTGACACTCCACCTAGCGTAGGCTGTTGTGTTGCCAGTGATCGCAGCGGTGAAATCGAATTCAGTATTACCGTCTTTGGTAGTAAACCAACCGAGGAAATTTAATCCGCTACGAGTCGGGTCATCGGGCTTTGCAACGTGAGCAACGCCGTTTCCATCGAAGTTTGCAGGGAGCATTACGGGAGCGCTGCCGTCTTGCAAATCAAACGCAACCACATAGCAAGGCGTAAGCGTCTTGCCTTTTATAGCGGAAAGTTGATCACTGTTGAGTGTACCACTATACACATTGCCATCTTCGTCTATGAAGTTTTTACCATCAGCGATGGTTGTACCGAAGTCATAACTGCTTGCCGTAATGCGATCGCTAGGAGATGTCCAAGAAAATGTGCAAGTTGAAGAGACGATGCCATAATTTGCACCTTCGGCGGTAACTACGCCACCGTTGATTACCACATCAGAGCCAGCCAAGATGCCGTAACTAGTATTGTTATCTGAGCCTTTTGCCATAACAGTTCCGCCGGTAATTGTTACACCTTTACCACCGATGCCGTATTGCAAGCCTTGAGCATCTACTTTGACGCCTACAATAGTGATAGATTTGTCACTAAGAATGCCCGTGCTTTTTTTGCCTGTAGCCTTTACGGTAATACTTCCACTATGATCGCTTTGTCCGTAGATGGTCAGATTTTTGATGGCGATGATTCCTTTATCGTAGTCGCCATTACATTCTATATTCAACTTCGCACCATCAGCAAGAATCAGGTGAACATCATTATCTGCAAAATAAATCTTTTTCGTGTAATTAACCTCACCCAGCACAACATACCAGCCACCGGGAACTTCGTAACTGATGTCAGTTTCGTTTGTAAGCACGGTGTATTCGCCAGGCTTGCGAACCTGTTTTTCACCATTTTCGTCGATATAGGGGACGCCCATTTGCACCGTCAAATTTTCATGACCCAAGGTAACGCTGTTGCCCTCAATACGTTCTCCATTGACAAAGTAAACCACGCTGCCGGAACCAGAGAAACCGAACGTGACTTTCTGACCGTACTTGTAGTAGTCCGTCCCCAAGATGTTGGTGTACGCTTCGCTCTGGGTGATGCCATCCTGCGCCGTAACAGTGTGCACTTCAGTAAGGCTTGCCGTTGTGGTGACATCAGCTTTACCAACAGTGACTGTTGCCAAACGCTTGTCATCTGAAACGCTGCTGCTCTGCGCACCCGTTGCCGTAAAACCTTCGATGATGTTATTTTCGGGCGCGGTAAATGTGTATGTTTCGCCCCTCTTGTAGTACTTTACGCCAGCTATTGTTGTATACGGGTCACTCAAGGTCATGCCTTCGGGTACGCTCAAGGTGTGTACTTCGGTAAGGCTTGCCGTGGTAGTGACATTAGCTGTACCGACTGTGACCATAGCCCTACGCTTGTCGGAATAGACGCTGCTACTCTGCGCACCCGTTGCGGTAAAGCTTTCGATGATGTTATATTGGGGCGCGGTAAAGATGTATGTCCCGCCCTTCCTGTAGTACTTAACACCCGCTATTGTAACAAACGGATCACTACTCAAGGTCATGTCGCTGGGCACGCTCATCGTATGTACTTCGAAAAGGGTCGCCGTGGCGGTAACATTTGCAGAACCGATGGTGACCGTTGCCGAACGCATGTCGGAAGAGATGCTGCGACTCTGCGCCCCCGTTGCGGTAAAACCATAGATGATGTTATATTGGGGCGCGGTAAGGGTGTAAGTTTCGCCCTTCTTATAGTACTTAACATCGCCTATTGTAATATACGGGTCGCTCAAAGTCATGCCGCTGGGCACGCTCATCGTATGTACTTCGGATGTAGCGACCGCAAGGGTAAGGTCGGAAGTCGGCATCGTGAACGTCGCAGACTTTTTATCGTCAGCAATTGTGTAATCTGCTATGCCGGTGATACCATCAATGATTTCATTAGTCTTGGTCGTAGTGACCGTGATTAGATCGCCAGGCTTGTAGTAGCGCGTGTCGCCATCCGTAAAGAGAGGTTCGGAGATGCTGACGTTGCCCGTGAGTGCAACAGAGTAAGCTTCTTCGAGCGTTGCCGAGGGCGTAATGTTGCTTTGGGGCATTGCAAAAGAGAAACTGCGCTTATCCGAGGCGATAGTTGCGCCGGTGGTGGGCGTTGTGACCTTGGTAATTACTTGGACAGCACTTGTGGGTGCGATAGTTATTGAGGCATCCGGATGGAAGTAGGTCGTACCGTCAACGACAAAGCCGTCGGTGTTAGATATTGCAAGACCTTCGGCGGGCGTTACCGAGTAGTAAGGCTTGTTGGTGAGTTCTACGACGATAGTAGAAAATTCAATGTTCGGCAACAGCGCAATGCTAGTTATTGATAGCGTAGTGACATGAGTGACTGAGTTTATTTCCTCACCTTTTGAATTCTTGATTGTTACTTTCCTGATTTTGTAGGAATTATTATTCTTGTTGTTGATTGTAATCGTGATTTTAGCATCACTATGCTTTACTCTGAAGGAGTTGTTGCTACTTCCCTTATAGACGTCTCGGAAGCAAGCGAACTCGATGGAAAAATCATCCTCTGAAACTGATGCACTTTCGTTTCCTTTCAAAAGAACATAATCCACTCTATTATCGGATGAAAAATTATTACTTATTTTTCCGGTATTTGAAGTGATTGTACCGGTGTACCTTAACCCATTTTCCTTCCAAGACATGGAGTAGGTGTAGATTACGTCGGTTGGTGCAGCCGCCCATGACGCGACCGCTAGGAACAAGGTGAAGATTAACGCAAGCCCCAGACGGAGCGAACGTAATGAGTGTTTTAGGTTACTGGTCATTGATTTTCTCTTTCTTTTTGTTAAAAAAGCGCAAAAATTGCAATTTACGGCGACAATTTTAGCAATGAGCCAAGAAAAAACAATAGCCCACCCCCCTACCCATTAGGGTAATGAACAAACGTGCAGTACACTAAGGCGATCCCCGCCTTCGCGGGGATGACAACGTAAAACAAAAAGGCCCGAGAACTTGCAGTTCCCGGACTTTTAAAGTTTTCCCGCAGGGGCGGGCTTCGCTGTTTTAGCTTTTAGTCAAGTTTGATCTTCTTGAGGCTCGTCATACCAGCGTTCTTGACGCGTACAACGTAGAGGCCGCTCGGAACAGCCATCAACGAGACGTTCAAAGAGCCATTGGCGTGATTGTCGAACGACTTCAACACGCTACCCGTCATGGAAATCAAATCCACATGGACATTGCCATTGGCAGCAATCTGGAGCGTTCTACCGGCAAGCGTCATCTTCGGACCCTTCGTGGCGAGAGTCGGCAAGGCAACCGGACTATCGCTAGAGCTGGATTCCGGATTCACGGAGCTAGAAGAAGTCGGCTGCGAAGGCGTTGCAGCGGCGAGGTTCGGCATGTTACCCGAAACGAGAAGTCCGTTCAAAAGCTTGAGAGACTGGTTGAAGTAGTTTTCGTCACCGAGGGCGACCGCTTCCTTCCAGTATTCATCGAGCTTTGCCTGATACTTGGCATCGGAGATAAGAGATGTCATGAGGGAGGTCACGAACGTGCTGTTGTGATCGTTGCCAAGACTGCCAGACGATCTGAGGACAGGGCCCTTCATGTTGGCGGCACTGACGGTAGAAACAAATTCAGCCATCTTCTTGTCGAGAGCGAGAGCTCGCGTATCGCCATGCCAGCAGACAGCCTTTGCATTACGCCACGGAGCGCGGGATGCATCGTAACTATAGTAGTCATCTTCGCTCTTGCCGTTTTTATCAGTCCAGTCATCAATGAGGCCCGTCGTAACTTCTGCAGAACTAGCTTCGTAAAGCTTCATGTTGGCATCGTAAGCGGTCTTGTTCCAGAATTCCGCATTGTCAGTATCGATCAAGGCAAAAATCGGCATGTAGGCAGGGTCAAAATAGCCAGGGTTCTTGCGGTTGTATGCAGCATCGCCCCACTTGTCGCCTGGCAAATGCAGACCATTCGATTCGAACTCGGACTTTTTCATGGACTGGATGAGCTTCTTGGCATCTTCCTTGTACTTTTCGTCACCGAACTGGTAGTATGCCATCGCAAGAGCGGCAGCGGCATCGATATCGCCATCGAGTGCTGCACCGTTACCGGCGTCCCACGACTGAGAAAGGTTACCAACCTTCCAAATCATGAGGCCGTTTTCGTTCATCATCTTCTTGTAGAAGTTCCAAATCTTGTCGAATTGCGGCTGATAGCTTGTAGTGTTATCGCTAAAGTAGACCATAAGGAGCATGCCATAGCCGACACCTTCCGAGAAATACGTATCAGAACCCGGATCAGAACGGACACCGGCAACATCGCCCTGTTCGTTGTACATGGTTTTGAGCCAGTAGGCAAACTGGGACTTCAATTCTTCGGAGGCCTTGGCCTTGTCGCTCAAAAGCGTTGCATTTCCACCGTAATCCGACATCTGCGGGAACGGGAAATTGACCTTAGCCTGGGCAAGACCAAAAGCAAACAGGCCTGCAAGACCCATTTTCACCAAACGATTCATACACAACTCCATTGCCCACACAGGGCCGTTAAATCTATCTAAAAATAAATTATTAGCGACCAAATTTAAATTTTTTTAGTCTTACGTTTTAGTACTGTGTGCGGTCCATCACGACAAAAAGCGAATCGCGGTACCCAACGTGCCATTTTTCGCTAGAATCAAGAGCTGCAATCAATTTATCCCATCTGGCGTAATAGCGGAGCGGGAGCACTACGCGGTCGATATCCTGCAATTCGGCATCGCGCAAAAAGAGCTGCGGCGTTTTCGCATATTCGAGATAGCGTTCAAAAAATTCCGCCGTCTTCAAAATAAATCGCCCGTCAATGTAAGTTGAATCTAGCGGGTTCATAAACGCCAAGTAACCGCCTGCACGGTCATCGTTGAAAAGTCTCCCCGGGTGCGGATTTTCCATCATCCAGTGCGCCGCCGCCACGGGCACGCGCTGGTACGCCACCATGGAATCGTAAGACAAGACTGACTTTACCCAAAGTCCGAGAAGGAACGCGACAACAAGAGCCGCAAGCAACGTATCCGATGTGTTTTTCGACTTTTCGGCAAGACGGTTCTTGAGTCTAAGCTTAGAACTCAACCTCTGCAAATTCTTAACATGACGATTTTTCACCTGCAACTTAAAGCTTGTGTGACGCCACGAGAATTGCAAAAGCACCGCCAAAAACACCGGTAAAAAGAGTACAAAGTTACGCTCGGCAAGCAAAGCAAGTACTGCCGTGATGAAAAGCCAAGAGGGCTGCAAGCGACGCACAAAGATAGCTTCGACGCGTTCTTTTACCTGCCAAGACAATTGCCACGACGAGTAAGGGGCGGGCTGCAAATGCCACCGCACCGCGGCAAGTACAATTCCACCCACGCAAAGGACAAGCATCAAAACAGACTGCAACACATTTTCACCGTTCAGCAAAAGCGTAATGGGCGAACGGTTCTCCGCAATTTCAGTCGCAAAAACCATTGCCGAAGGCGAAAGCCCGAGCAAGCGGTCAAGCAAGCCAAACGGGTAAGGCAACAGGTTAAAGCCATCTCGATGGAACACCGGCATGATAAAGAGCAAAATCACAAAAAGCGTCTGCCATGCAAGAGTCCTGAACGGGATCCTCACGCCCTTCCATTGACGGACCTTTCCAAAATTTCCCCAACGGCGGAACCAGAGTCCATACAAGAAAAAGCCATACGCAAAAATCAATCCTAGAATAAACAGCCCCTGACTTTTGCACCAAATCCACTGGATAAAAAGAACGACAAGTGCTCCCAAGAACTTGTAAGAAATAGTTATGTCGTGAAACACTTTGCGAAACACAAAATGGAACTTTTTAGCTTGTGTGCTCCGGCTTACTTTGTGTTCATCACGCCATCCGTAAAAGAGCCACGGCAATACATTCCAGTAAATCCCGAGGAAGAGCATGCTAAAAAGCACCGGTCGGATTTCAAACTGGTAGCGGAAAATAAAGAGGAGAATAGCGACACAGGCAACAACTACCCAATTGCGGCATTTCGCACGATGCAAGAACAGCGCAAAAACGATGCCCCACAAAATCGCCTTGAATGCGACCAACAACGGAGCGCCGCCAATGTCGTAGACAAATGCCACGACCTGCTGAAAATACTCGTGTACGTTCACGACAGGTTCACGTACAGGAGTCCATGTCGTCACCCATTCCCGCGCGCAAGCCAAGTGCCACCAGATATCAGTATCTGTCAGCGGGAATATCGCAAAAAGCGAAACAGCAACACATATAGCAAGCGCGATCATTTTCAGCTCCCCTTCAAAATACTACTTCAACGTTTTCTTCAGCAAAGAATCAAGACGTGTCGCCATCACTTGTGCGCCCTGAAGCCCAAGATGGTCTTCATTGGCAAAGTCTTCAGGAACAAAGTCATGATAGCCATCATGGTATTCGTCGAGCACCGCAAAATTCGGGTATTTTTCGGTCAATTCCAGCACGGCATCTTCCATAATCTTTGCCGCCTTACGGGTCGGTCCATAACGGCCCCAAGAATTTGTACTCAAGAAATTCGGCGTTTGCGGGTAGACAACACCAACAACATAAACATCATGGTTGCGAGCCAATTCCAAGATTTCCGTCAACTTCTGCATGTTAAAATCAAAACCGGAACGGTCGATTTCAAACCAGTTGGAATCGTTGGCAACTTCAGGATTAGGAGCACCCCATCCCTTTGCCGGGTCATAATACAAGCCACGATGGTATCCAAACTGTTCGTATTCATCTTCGGTCGGGTTCAGCGCCGCCTGCGAAGCTTCATACATGTCGCCAATCAGCCCGTCTTGCCAGTAACCGTGATTCTTGTCGTATTCATAGCCTGGAATATTGGCAAACCAGACCTTGAAATTTTCGTCCTTGACATACCAGCGGTCATAATCCAGAGTCAATGCCACGACCTTCAATTTAGGCATCAACGGCAAGATGTAATTTTTCACGAAGAACGTCGTACTTTCCATATCCTGCGCGGAATAAGCCATATTGATAGCAAACATGGATTCAATGTATGTCGGATCCATGCCCGCAAACGATCTCGAAGACCCGATAATCACAAGTTCAGCCGTGTCGCGATACTTCCAGAAGTAATCCATCTTGACTTTCATGAGTCGCGTCGCGATGTTCGTGTTCTCGGTCATGTAGACGCAAGCACTGTCTGGATCCAGAGCACTTTTTTCGCCAGAATTCGCAGACGTTTTTACCCACAAGCTCGGGTGCCACAGTTCATCGCCATCGGCAAGTTCTACAATGGAACTATCGGAAATATCCACCAAGACAATCTTGGAATGAGCACCGTTTGCATTCGTGAGTGTTGCCACGGCGAGATTTTCACCGCCCGAAATCCATTCGCTATGGTCAAAAGTATAGCCCTTCGGAGAGGCAATCGAGTTGACTAGCTTTCCGTTGGAATCTGCCATGAACAAACGTTCATGCGTGCTGTAATCCTCCCCTACAAACTTCTTTCCGGTTTTACCAGCAAAGTCGAGGAACAACGTACGTTTGCTACCATCTTTGGCAAGCGAGACATTGCAAGCCTGGTCCCCACCGTACCAAACGGTATCGCTAGCCTTGCCTGTTACCGTCGAACCCGATTTCGCCATGCGGGCGCGCAGCAAGCGTGCACCCGTTACTGCAAGTTTATTGTCTTCGCTAATGCCGCCGTGGTAAGCGCCATCGAAAAGCTTTTCAGGCTTGCCAAACTTGCCCTTTGCAAACTTGACCTGCCACGTACTTGCATCCGCAAAAGTAGCATCATCCTTATTGTTACCCGCATCCGTCACATAGACAATCGCCGTATCGCCATTGTCAAGCACGCGCCAACGCGGAATCGATGCACTTTCAACATCGAGCTTCACAAGATTCGAGCCTTCGGCATTGAGGTCACGCACATAGAGGTCCGACTTTCCAGAAACACCTTCGATGCGTGTGCAGAACGCCACGCGCTTGCCATCCGGAGAAACTTCGGGATGGTAGACTTCGAGCGTGTCTGCAATTTCCGTCACCGAAAGAAGGCCTGTAGAATAATCAATGTAAGCGAGATTACCCGTCACGTCATTGCGGAAAGCAAGCTTTACCTTGTACGTTCCCGTCTTAGAACGCATTTTAGCAGAATTCGTGAGCGGGACAATTCGGCTTGTCGCCGCCTTGCCATCAGCGCCCATCCATGTCGCCCCAGGGATTGCACCAAAAGCTACACGGAAGCCCACGTAATTGGCACGAGTCGAAGACGTGACCGTGTAAACATCACCGCGGCTGTACAAGTTGATGGATTCCGCAGAATTGCGGTAGCTCCCGCCTTTGACAACGCGCTCCGCCAATGAGCCACCATCAGGTGCCCCGACAAAGTTCGTCAAAGTCGTATCGCGCAAATTTCCAAGCCAGTCATTTGCCCATTCCATGGCATTGCCGACCATATCGCAGACACTTGCACTCGAATCGCCCTTGCTACAAACCTTGTGGAGCTTGTAATCCGAATTGTCGGCAGTCCAGCTTTCGGACGCCTTCCAATACTTCTGGGCGACAAAAATCCATTCCGCTTCAGTCGGCAAACGGTACGCTTCTTTTTCGGGATGGAAAGCAAAGCCTTCCAAATTCGTGCAATGTTTGTCTTTATCAAACGAAGCCTTGCTATATGTGTAAGCGGTATCGAACTTTTCTGATTTGCTGCGTTCATTTGCAAAAAGCACGGCATCGTAATACGTGAGGTCCGTTGCCGGGAAATCCTTATCGTCGCAATCGAGCTTGAGCCCCGTTGCCGGTTTCATCAAATCATTAAATTCACTACAAGTGACTTCGTACTTGCCGATCGAGAACTTGTAATTCAAAGCTACGCTCATTTGCGGGCGTTCATTTGCCTTAGCAGAGACTTCATTTGTCCCAAGCTGTACCACAGCGTTTTCTGCAGAAATGCGCATCATTCCCGGAAGCGCGGCGGCAGGATCATCCTTAGACTGGTTCGACGAAACACTATCGGAATCAGAGCAAGATGTCATCTGAGACAATATAAAGAACAAAGTTAAACCGTATCGTAAGTACGTCATCATTTACCTCATCGTTTTTAATAAAGAATCCAGTCGAGCGGTCATCACAAGGCTGCCATCAGAACACAAGTGGTCTTCATCGAAGAAGAGCTCGCTTTCAAAATCATGATTGCCATCGTGGTACTCATCAAGCACCGTGAAATTCGGATATTTTTCGACAAGTTCTTGAACGGCAGCCTGCATGACTTTTGCAGCCTCGCGCGTCGGTCCGTAGCGCCCCCAGGCATTAGTCTTGAGATAGTTCGGCGACTGCGGGAAAACAACGCCCACAACGCGAACACCAAAATTGCGAGAAAGTTCAAGGATTTCGGTCAAATGACCCAGATTAAAATCATATCCCGACTGATCCTTATCAAACCAGTACGGGTCATAGACAACATCAGGCACGTCTTTGCCCCAGCCTTCTGACGGAGACTTCATCACGCCACGGTGGTACCCAAAAGCTTCATATTCATAATCATTAACGCCCATCGCATGTTGTGAAGCCTCATACATGTCGCCAATCAAGCCATCTTGCCAGTAACCATGATTCTTGTCATACTCATAGCCAGGAATATTGGCAAACCATTCATTCCAGTTTTCATCCTTGACATACCAACGGTCATAATCTAAAGCCAAGACAATAAATTTCAATTTGGGCATCAGCGGCAGAATGTAATTCTTGATATAAAATAGCGTGCTACCCATGTCCTGTGCGGAATAAGACATATTAATCGCAAACATGGACTTGATCATTTCAGGGTCAATTCCCGCAAAAGTTCTCGAAGAACCGATGACCACCAGTTCCGTCGTATCGCGGTACTGCCAGAAATAATCCATCTTGACTTTCATAATTCGCGGGGCGACACCCGTCGTTTCCGTGATGTAAGCGCAGGCACTGTCCAAATCCAAAGCGTTTTCGCCATTGAAAGAAGCTTGCGTTTTTACCCAAAGGCTCGGGTGCCAAAGTTCATCGCCTTCGGCAAGTTCTACAATCGAGCTATCGGACAAGTTCACAAGGACAATTTTCGGATGCGCACCGTTTACATTCGTGAGCGTCGCCACAGCAAGGTTTTCACCGCCAGAAATCCATTCGCTATGGTCAAAGGTATAGCCCTTCGGAGCGGCAATAGACTCCACGAGTTTTCCGTTGGAATCCGCCATGAACAAGCGTTCATGAGTGCTGTAATCCTCGCCTACAAACTTTTTCCCTGTTTTCCCCGCAAAGTCGAGGAACAAAGTGCGTTTGCTCCCGTCCTTCGAAAGCGATACATTGCAAGCCTGTTCGCCACCGTACCAAACCGTATCGCGCGCCTTATCCTTAACCGTCGAACCAGTTTTTGCAATGCGGGCACGCAACAAACGAGCACCCGTTACCACAAGCGTGTTATCATCACTAATGCCACCATGGTAAGCACCATCGAAAAGCTTTTCAGGCTTACCAAACTTGCCATTTGCAAACTTCACTTGCCACGTGCTCGTTGATGCAAAAGCAGCGTCATCCTTATTGTTGCCCGCATCCGTCACATACACGATTACCGTATCGCCATTGTCGAGCACACGCCAACGCGGAATAGCCGCACTTTCCACATCGAGCTTTACAAGGTTCGAGCCATCACTATCAAGCGTGCGCACATAAAGGCTAGACGCCCCCGAAACACCTTCGATCTGAGTGCAGAACGCCACAAGCTTTCCGTCGGGCGAGATTTCAGGATGGTAAATTTCAATGGAATCTGCGATTTCTGTTACCGATAAAATTCCACTGGAATAGTCGATATAAGCGAGGTTCCCTGTCACGTCATTTCGGAACGCGAGTTTTGCCTTGTACGTTCCCGTCAAAGAACGGATTTTCGCAGAATTCGTGAGCGAGACAATCCGGCTTGTCGCCGCCTTGCCATCTGTCCCCATCCACGTTGCTCCAGGAATCGCCCCAAATGCAAGGCGGAATCCGACGTAATCCGCACGAGTCGATGATGCAACCGTATAAACATCGCCACGGCTGTACAAATTAATGGACTCCGCAGAACTGCGGTAACTGCCGCCCTTGACCACGCGCTCTCCCAATGAACCGCCATCGGGTGCGCCTACAAAGTTCGTCAAAGTCGTATCGCGGAAAGCGCCAAGCCAATCATTGACCCATTCCATCGCATTGCCCATGACATCGCAGACGCGAGCGCTAGAATCGGTCTTGCTACAGACCTTATGGAGTTTGTAATCCGAATTGTCCGTCGTCCATGATTCAGACATGTTCCAATACGTCTGAGCGACGAGCACCCATTCCGCTTCGGTCGGCAAGCGGTAGGCTTTTACATCTGGGTGGAACGCTAAACCTTCCAGGTTCATGCAATGATGATCCTTATCAAAAGACGCATTGCCGTAAGTGTACGCCGTATCAAATTTTTCAGCCTTGCTGCGTTCATTGGCAAAAAGCACGGCATCGTAATACGTGAGGTCGGTTGCCGGCAAATCCTTGCTATCGCAATCGAGCTTAAGTCCTGTTGCCGGTTTCATCAAGTCATTAAACTCGCCACAGGTCACTTCGTGCTTGCCCATCGAGAACTCGTAATCCAGCACGACATTCATCTGCGGGCGTTCCTTGGACTTTGCCGTAGCCTCATTCGTCCCAAGCGAAACAGCGCGGTTTGATGCAGGGACGCGAATCATCCCCGCCAAAGATTCATCCGAAGTAAATTCATTTGCTCCACCGGATACACTTTCAGAATGATCGCATCCCAGGAATGCCATCATCAAGAAAAGGTGTGCTATAGCAAACAAATTCTTCATAAGCTACTTCAAAGTTTTCAAAAGTGAATCCAGACGGGAGGTCAACTGTTTTGCGCCCAAATAGCACAAATGGTCCTTATTCGTCGCCATTTCATCGGTATAATCGTGGTCGCCCATTTTATTTTCATCCATGAAAACGAAATGAGGGTATTCCTTTTCTAATTCCTGGATTTCTTTCAGCAATTTCGGTGCTTCGCTCCGGCGAATGCCATAACGCCCAAACGAACCCGTTTTTTTGAAATTCGGGTTCTGCGGGAACACAACGCCCACGACATAGACTCCATAATTTTCGGCATTCTGCAAGATATTTTTCAGATGATTAAAGCTAGAATAGAAATTGGCAGACGCATAATCCATCCAAGTGCTATCGTTATCTGCCGTAGGAGTTCCGCCCCATGTTCCGGATTCCCCATAGCTGAAACCGCGCGATTCCATAAGGACGTCATAGTACTCGTAAATACCCATGGATTCGCTCGTCAAGCTCGCCAACTGATTCGGGACACCATCTTTCCAGAAATCATGGTTCCGGTCATAGACATAACCCGGATAACTTTCATATTCCTTATTAAAGAAGTTGTACGTTTCCGTTTCACCGTGGTACCACAAATCAATATCCAGCGATATAATAACGTACTTCAATTTTTTCACATGCGGGAATGCGTAATTAGTCAAGAGGTAATCCGAAACAGCCACCATGTTCGGGACATTGGCAAGATTAATTGCAAAGAACTTGTCACTAAACACGGAGGGTGCTATGCCATCGAGCGGGCGTGAAGAACCCACAATGACCACATTCGCCGTATCCATGTACTTCCACAGGAGTTCCATCTTGTAACGGAGAATGATAGCCGCTTCGCCCCCCTGTTCTGTAAAATAGACACCGGCACTATCCGCATCGAGTTTGACATCAGAATCAGCGCCATCGGTTTTCTTGACCCACAAGCTCGGGTGCCAAAGTTCATCACTTTCGACAAGTTCCACAATCGAGCTATCAGCGACATTCACAAGGACAATCTTGGAATGAGCACCATTGGAATTTGTAAGCGTTGCCACAACAAGGTCTTCGCCACCCGTTGCCCATTCGCTATGGTCAAAGGTATAGCCTTTAGGGGCAGCAATCGAATTCACAAGCTTTCCGTTGGAATCTGCCATGAGCAAACGTTCGTGCGTGACATAATCCTTCCCCACAAACTTTTTCCCTGTTTTACCGGCAAAGTCGAGGAATATCGTGCGTTTGCTACCGTCTTTGGCAAGCGAGGCATTGCAGGCCTGTTCTTCGCCATACCAAACCGTATCGCGAGCCTTATCCTTAACCGTCGAGCCCGACTTTGCAATGCGGGCACGCAGCAAGCGAGCCCCCGTCACCGCAAGCGTATTGTCTTCGCTGATGCCACCATGATAAGCGCCGTCGAAAAGCTTTTCGGGCTTGCCGAACTTGCCCTTTGCAAATTTCACCTGCCAAGTGCTCGTTGATGCAAAAGCGGCATCATCCTTATTGTTGCCCGCATCCGTCACATAGACAATCGCCGTATCGCCATTGTCAAGCACGCGCCAACGCGGAATGGCAGCACTTTCGACATCGAGCTTTACAAGATTCGAGCCATTCACATTGAGGTCGCGCACGTACAAGCTAGACTTCCCAGAAACGCCCTCGATACGCGTGCAGAACGCCACACGTTTTCCGTCAGGAGAAATTTCAGGATGGTAAACTTCAATCGAATCGCTAATTTCATTAACGGTCAAGATTCCACTAGCGTAATCAATAAAGGCGAGATTTCCCGTCACGTCATTGCGGAATGCAAGCTTTGTCTTGTACGTTCCCGTTTCAGAACGGATCTTTGCGGAATTTGCAAGCGGAATAACACGGCTCGACGCCGCCTTGCCATCTGAGCCCATCCACGTAGCTCCCGGGATTGCACCAAAAGCAAGACGGAAACCCACATAGTCCGCACGAGTCGAAGATGTCACCGTGTAGATATCACCACGGCTATAAAGATTTATCGATTCCGGAGAACTGCGATAGCTGCCGCCCTTGACCACACGCTCGCCCATCGCACCGCCATCAGGAGCGCCCACGAAATTCGTCAAAGTCGTATCGCGGAAACCACCCAGCCAGTCATTGACCCATTCCATGGCATTGCCAACGACATCGCAAACTAGATTATCGGACTTTACTTTACTGCAAACCTTATGGAGTTTGTAATCCGAATTATCGGCAGTCCAGCCATCCGATACATTCCAGTAAGCCATTGCCGCAAGCACCCATTCCGCTTCTGTCGGCAAGCGGTAACCATCTACATCTGGATGGAACGCAAAACCTTCCATGTTCGTGCAATGCTTATCGTTGTCAAAATAAGCCTTGCTATAGGTATAAGCGGTATCAAATTTTTCTGCCTTGCTGCGTTCATTGGCAAAAAGCACGGCATCGTAATACGTGAGGTCAGTCGCCGGCAAGTCCTTGCTATCGCAATCGAACTTGAGCCCCGTCGCCGGTTTCATAAAGTCATTGAACTCGCCACAGGTCACTTCGTGCTTGCCAAGCGAGAATCCGTAATCCAACACAACACGCATCTGCGGGCGTTCATTGGACTTTGCTGTAGCATCATCGGTCCCCAGAGTCACAACGGCATTCGATACAGAAAAGCGCATCATTCCCGAAAGAGAATCTTCAACGACTTCCATTGAGCCTGCAGCCGACCCGCCATCCGATTCAGAACAGGCGTTCAGCAACACAAGCAGAATAGCAAGCAAAAACTTCATAAAGACAACCTATTTTTTAATTAATCTACAAAAAATGCAATCATCGAGCCAACGTCGAAAGCAGTGAATCCAACCGATGCGTAAATTGCTTTGCCCCGGCAGTACCTAAGTGGTCAATATTATACGCCATCGCATCCGTGTAATCGTGATCGCCAAATTTATTTTCATCGAAATACACAATGTCGAGCTTTTGCACCGAATCTAGGATATCCTTAGCGATACTCCTACGCGGTCCATACACTCCAAACGAGCCCGTATTCTTATACGCCGGATTTTGCGGGTAAACAGGCACGACTACTTTAATGCCCTTTGCCTGAGCCGTTTCAATAATCCAATGGAATACCGCAAAGTTTTCCTTATAAAAAGGATCATTCGTCTTAAACAAAGTCGTATCATTTTGAATGAAAGGATCCCCCCATTGCACACTCGGCAGCAAGAAATCTTCAAGATCGTAAGGATGCATCAAAGCCGTTTCAGGGCGCGGCGTCACTTTTACGGCATCGATGAAATGCTCCGGCAAGCCATCGACCCAGAAATTGTGATTTTCATCGTACTTAAAACCAGGGACTTTATCATAAATTGCATTTTGCCAAGTTCCATAGCCATCATACCACAAAAAGTCTGGAGACATTTCAAGCACAATGACTTTTAGATTTTTCAGGTGGTTCAGCACGTAATTTTTGAACAAGTATTTAATGCCCGTCATCTGCCCTGCAGAATACGCCATGTTCAAAAGATTGTACGATGTGATTTCCTTATCATGCAACGCAAACATCGTTCTCGAAGAGCCCAATGCCACAGCCGTAATGCTATCGCGATTTTCCCAAAAACGTTCCATTTTCACGCGCAATTCAAGGGCACTGTAGAAAGCACTCGAGAGGTAGTAAACGCCCGCGCTATCCGTATCAAGTTCTTCGCTATCGTAAAGGTTTCTGGAATGCCACAGACACGGGTGCCAAAGTTCATCGCCACTGGCAATGATTTTCACGGAACTATCGGCAAAGTTGACCAAGGCTATTTTTTCGTGGGCGCCGTTCACATTGACCAATGTCGCCACCGCCATATTCGAGCCGCCAAGTACCCATTCCGTATGGTCAAACGTATAACCCTTAGGAGCTTCAACACTTTGAATCAGCCTGCCCTTAGAATCCATGACCAGGAGACGTTCATGCGTGCGATAATTCTGTCCGACAAAATCACGCCCCGTCTTGCCGCCAAAATCAAGGAACAGCGTTCTATTGCTACCGTCATTGGCAAGAGAAACGTTGCAAGCTTGTTCGCCATTATACCAAACCGAGTCAATTCCATGGAACACCATTTTGCTGCTCGTCGCCATCTTGGCACGTAAAAGTCTAGCCCCGGTCACCGCCAGTTGCTTATCGAGGCTGACGCCGCCATGGAATGCGCCATCGAGAATTTGTTTCGGAGTTCCAAATTTTCCATTGTTAAACGGCACCTGCCAAGTGCTCGTCGCAGCAAACGCATCGTTATCCTTATTGTTGCCAGCACTCGTCACATACACAATCGACGTATCGCCATTTTCCAAAAGTCTCCAACGCGGAATAGCCGCATTCTCGACATCGAGCTTGACAAGCCCAGAACCTGTAGCATCCAGATTGCGCACGTAGACACTCGACGGTCCCGCAACGCCTTCAACACCCGTACAGAAAACCACCCGTTTGCCATCGGGAGAAATGTCTGGATGGTAGGCATGCAAAGTATCCTTGATTTCAATAACGGAGTTCACGCCATTTCCAAAATCGACAAAGGACAAATTGCCCGTCACATCATTGCGGAACACCATTTTAGATTCGAAAGTTCCCGTCAAATGTTTCATCTGGAATGTCGCCATGGAAACTTTTGCCACCGATTCCTTGACCGTTCCGGTTTCATCGAGCCAAGACGCTTTAGGGATTGCGCCCAAAGCCAAACGGAAACCGAGGTACACGCCCTTTGTCGACGAGGTCACCGTGTAAATATCCCCGCGACTATACGTATTCATTTGCGAGAGTTCCGTTCGGTAGCTCCCGCCTTTGACAACGCGTTCACCAAGGCTACCGCCATCAGCTCCGCCCACAAAATTTATTAAAGGATCCTTCTTGAAATACGTGAGCCAGTCATTGACCCATTCCAGCACATTCCCTGCCATGTCGTACACACCGACATCATTTGCAAGCGTCGATGCCACATCATGGAATTCGTAGCCCGAATTTTCGCTATTCCAGCTGACTTCGGGATTCCAGCCCTGGTTCGCCACAAAGACCCATTCCGCTTCCGTCGGCAGACGATAGCCAAAAACATTTTCATGGAAGACAAGTCCGGACAAATTCTCACAGCTACCCGCGGCATCAAAAGACGCATCCGTGTACGTATAGACAGTATCGAGATTTTGAGACTTGCTTAAAGCATTTGCATAAAGAACCGCATCATAATAAGTCACATTGGTAACAGGGCTTTCATCATCGCATTCGCCTTCGCATTCTGCCCCCGCATTGGGGCGCAAGGCATTGTACTCGCCACGAGTCACTTCGTGTTCGCCAATGAAAAAATCGTACGAAAAAGCAACTTCCATTTGTGGCGTTTCACTATTGCGCACGCCGGGGTTATCTGTTCCAAGGAACGTCGACTTGCCAAGAGATGCAATCTTGACAAAGCCTTCCATTTTGCTTGCAGATGAAAGTGAAGATGATGAAGACAACGGCAACTGACCTGCCGGTTCAATGACAGGACAAGGTGGATTCTCTTCGGTGCAAGACGCCAAAAGAACGAGAATAGGTACTAATGAAAGCCATCCCAACCCAAACAGAGACTTACATTTCATTTTCCTCCTCCCAAGACAATAGCAATTTGTTCAAGCGCGAAGTCAGGAGCGTCGCCCCTGCATAGCACAAGTGGTCTTCGTCAATAGCCATTGCATCTATGTAATCGTGCTCACCCATTTTGTTTTCATCCATCAACACAAAATTCGGATATTTTTTCTTTAAGCCATCGAGTTCCGCAATCAACTTTTTAGCAGAGGTTCGGCGCAAGCCATAACGACCAAACGAACCTGATTTTGCATAAGCGGGGCTCTGCGGGAAAATAACGCCGACCACTCGGATATTACGCTTCGCCGATTCTTCAATGATCGTGAGGAGTGCATCCATGCTATCATCAATCAAATTCCAATGTTCATCGACATAGTTGCTGTCCTGTTCGATTTCAGGCTCATCTTTCCACGAATTGCAGCTGGCATTTAAGTAGCGACCACGATCTTTCATGTAATGGGTTTCATCCGACGAACCCACGGAACTTTCCGTATATTCCAGCAAACCCTCTGGGTATCCATCTTTCCAGTAATCATGATTGGCGTCATACACGTATCCCGGATAATTTCCAAAAGTCGTGTAGAACATGTTATCGCCATCCGGACCATCAATCTTGTGCCAGAAATCAATATCGAGCGACACGACGATATACTTGAGTTTTTTCATGTGATTGAACACGTAATGGTTCAAGTAATCTCGGGTCATGTAAATGGAATTTGGAGTTTGTCCAAAATTCACGGCAAAGAACTTTTTATCGAACTGCGCCGGGCTCACTCCGAACATCGGTCTTGAAGAACCGAATACAGCGACGTTTGCAGAATCGCGATACCTCCAGAGGAGTTCCATCTTAAAGCGCATGATGACAGATTCCCACTTGTCCGACGGATACAGATAAGCGCCCGCACTATCAGGATCAAGTTCCGATGATTCAGGAACATAAATCTTCTGCTGCCAAATGCTCGGGTGCCAGAGTTCATCGCCTTCCACCAAGTTCACGATGGAACCATCAGCCACATTGACAAGTACAATTTTGGTATGGGCACCATTTGCATTTGCAAGGGTCGCTACGATATAACCGTCATCCGCATGAGCTCCCTTATAATTCAAAGCCCATTCCGCATGGTCGAAGCTATACCCCTCAGGTGATGCAATAGCCTTGATTAAGCGCCCCGTACTATCGGTAATCAGCAAGCGTTCGTGCGTGCCATAGCTTTTACCGACAAATTCCTTCCCCGTCTTGCCTCCAAAATCGAGGAACGAGACGCGCTTGGAGCCATCGTTGGCTAAGGATACATTGCAAGCCTGTTCGCCATTGTACCAAACCGTATCACGTCCATTAGCAAGAGAACCACCCTTTGCAATACGGGCACGCAATAAGCGGGCACCCGTCACAGCAAGCGAATAATCCTCCGAAATTCCGCCATGATAAGCACCATCAAAAAGCTTTTTCGGTGTACCAAAGCGTCCCTTGGCATAAGTCACCTGCCATGTACTCATCGCCTTAAACGCAGACTCGTCCTTATTGTTCCCGGCATCAGACACATAGACAATCGCCGTATCGCCATTTTCCAAAATGCGCCAACGAGGGATGGCGGCATTCCCGCTTACCTTGAGTTTTAGCGGTTGAGTCCTCGAGCCCGTAATCGGACGGATATAGACCTCGGACTTCCCGGAAGTTCCTTCCGTGCCAGTGCTAAACGCCACAAAACGACCATCGGGAGAAATATCCGGATGATAGGAATCAATCGTATCTGCAAGTTCTGTCACGGACAAAGTTCCATTGACATAATCGATATACGCTATATTGCCAGTGATATCGTTTCGGAATGCCAACTTTGCGCGGTACGTTCCCAGATTATTCTTGACCGTAGTCGCCCCCGCCATCGGGATGATTCGACTGTCTCGGGCATGACCATCACGCCCCATCCAAACTGCATTCGGGATTTTTCCAAAAGCCAGACGGAAACCGAGATAGTCCGACTTTGTCGCTGAAGTGACAATGTAGACATCGCCTCGACCGTAAAGCTTAATCGCCGAAGGATCATTGCGATAACTGCCGCCCTTGATGACGCGCTCCCCAACGACACTTCCATCAGGAGCACCGACGTAATTGGTAATCGTCGTATCCTTAAAATAGCCCAGCCAATCCGAGACCCATTCCTTGACGTTACCCGCCATATCGCAGAAATCGCCGTGCATGCGAGCGTACGAACAAACTTTCTTCGGTTCAAAATCAGAATTTGCGGCATTCCATTCCACGGATGGATTCCAATGACGTTCAGCCACCATAATCCATTCCGCTTCCGTCGGCATTCGATACCCTTCGACTTCAGGATTAAACGAAAGCCCTTCCATGGCAATGCAATTGCCTACAGCATCAAAAGTCGTCGATGTGTAAGTATAAACGGTATCATAGCCTTCACGCTTGCTCCGCTCATTTGCATAAAGCATCACATCGTAATAAGTCACCATCGTTACAGGCAACATGTCCGAATCTTCATTTTTGCAGCGGGCATCAAAAGTTGTACCCATGACACTCTTGAATTCCGCACAAGTGACTTCGTGCATGCCCATGGAAAAATCGTAATTCAAAGCGACACGCAATTGCGGGCGTTCATTCGCCTTTGCCAACGAGGAATACGTCCCCAGATAAGACAAGGCGCCGCCACTCGAATTTTTAATCTTCGATGCTCTTACAGTAATCAAGCCGTCATGAACGTTATCCGTTTCAACAGGGGCGTTCAGCCAGACATGTTCCCCTAAAAATGTATCGCAACCTAAAAGGATAAAAAGAACAAAAATACAGGGTACTAAAAAAAGCACCTTCATCAAAAAAGAGGAGTTATTAAAACGTGTCGACATTTCCCCTCAAAAATAGAAATTTACGCCTAACAAAACCAAATACAAGTTAGCTCAAAAACCCGATAAAACAGGCGTAAAGAGCCTTAAAATAACGAAATTACAAGGAATCCGATAAACGGCTTTTGGCAATCGACTGATTTACGGCAATTCCCGGATATTCCGGGAAAAATTCTTCGGCCATGCGGTACCACGTGAGCGCCCGCGGGACATCGTTTTCAAGGTACAAATTGCCGATATCAAATGCGGCAAGCCCTACGAACTGCCGCGTTTTAAGCGGTTTAAATTCAAGACCGGTCCAACGCCCATCTTTGTATTTTTCGCGATATTCATCATCGGTATAGGTAAAGCCGCGACGGTTCGGTTCCAAATTCACAAAACTGTCCGAGGAGCCGTAACGCAAAAAGACATGCCCCGGAAGGAGAATAGCGTCGAGAGGCAAACCACGCGACTGTGCCACCATGAGCGCAAGCCACGAAAGTCCCATGCAACCCGATCTTTTGTTTGCAAGAACGCGAAGCGGGAGCACGGATTCTTTTGCAATAGCCGCCTCGCCCGCCCCGGCAAATTCGATATTCCAAAATTGCCAAAGCAGGTTTTTCAGGGATTGCAAAGTGTCGTGAGTCGCCGCAACACTACTATCAAAGTAAGCAAGTCCCGCATGCCAATCGTGAATAGAATCAAGGCAACCCGGCGCACGTTCTTCAAAAACGCACGCCATTTCACGATAGCTCATGGATTCGTTTTTCCCGTTCCAAAGCAGAAACGGGAATGCTATCACGAGCGTCGCGAAGAACAAAGGCCAAAAAATTCGCGCAAGCATAAATGCGCCAAAGACGCTACAGGCCGTCCCATTCCATCGGACTTTGCCAGTAATCACGAGCAGTCATCATGTAAATCACGAGGCGCTTGCTCAGCATGTCCTTTTTCATCTTCTTGAGGCGAGCGCGAACGCCTGGGCCACCGCCCCAGCTCGTAAGCACCTGCACGTCGAGACCCGTTGCATACGCAAGCAAGGAACCCGGGCCACCGCTCTTCTGATCCACAGATTCAAACACGCCCGTGAAAGAATCGCCCATCAAGAGGATCGGTGCATTTTTGCCACCCTTGTAAGATTTGTCGCCCTTGTAGATCTTCATGCCCGCAAGCGTATCGGCGGCATACTTGGACTTTTCCTTATCCGGCAAATGAGCGACCAAGTCCCCTTCGCGGAGTACAACCGTATCCTTCATCACGAGGCTACCCGGCTGCGGGTTTGCATCGGCATACCAGCTGTACTGCGTCACGCGAGAAGCAAGCTGTTCCATAGCGGCAAGCATGCCCGGCAATGCCCAGTGCGTATCGTAACGCTGGTAGCTGTAATGCGGAGCGTCATCGCCACTGCGGGCCGCCATCAGAGACGGATAAAGGTCAAGCACATCAATCCCGGCAGCAAGCATTTCGCGGATAAATTCACGACCGTTTACGTTTACGCACAAGTCCGCAGGCGTACCCTTTACAAGCTTGTCTGCATAAATTTCTTCTTTCACAGGCACCGGAACCACAAGGAGCTGAACATTCATGGAATCCAAGTACTGCTTGAGTTCAATCATTCTCGGGAGCGGATTGTGGAGGCTATCCTGACCGCTAATTTTATCTGCAACGAGGTAGTTTGCATTGCGGCGGAACCAGAGCATTCCGTTATCCGCCCAAGCATTTTGTTCCTTCGGGAGCTTCGCCAGTTTCTTCTTCAAAGCTTCGCGGAACTTCTTTGTCGCAGGCGTTGCAGGGCAGCTATTTTCCATAGCGGCAAGCGTTTCCAAGCGAGCGTAGGAACTCGTATCGAGCGTGCGGTTCACCGGCACCACTTCACCGGCAGCCG
>JAEEGJ010008758.1_pt1 | contig 27672 bp, 25 predicted proteins | sample 8958761 | NCBI WGS metagenome assembly JAEEGJ01 (sample SAMN16246546, study PRJNA631951) | gut metagenome | biome: gut microbiome; feature: rumen; material: RS-attached | host: Bos | place: Iran: Karaj | collected 2018-10 | reverse complement strand
ATTGACCGACGCGGGCCCCGTCTCGCCATAGGGCGAACAGAGCATCGACACGCAGACGATGAAATACTTGTCGGGATCGAAGAACTTGCCCTTCCCCACCAGCTGCGGCCACCAGTCCTCCGGATTGGCATTGCCCGTCAGGGCGTGGCAGATCCAGACGACCGTGTCGCCGGGACGGTAGGCCCGCTCCGAGGTGTAATACACCAGGTCCAGGTGGTCGAGCCGGCCACCTGCCTCAAACAGGAACGGTTTGTCTATGACAAGTTTATTTCGTATCATATAAACTACTTCTTCGGGTGATCCCGCTCAAACTCCGCCATCCGTTCCTCCAGCACGGGATACAGTTCTTCGCGCATCCGGCTCGTGCAGCCGCGCACGCCTTCCCGCTTGCTGCCCGTCGTGGACAGCGAGATGCTGCTCACGCCGTAGGCCATCAGCTCGACCACCAGAGCGTCGCCGCTCAGGCCTTCGTAACCCAGGGTGAAGAAGAAGCCGTCTCCCACCTCGCGGGTCACGTCGCGGTCATAGACCACCGTGAAGCCGTGGCGGCGGAAGATCTCCTTCATCCGGGCGGCGCGCCGCTCATACTCGCGCGTGTCCTCCACGAAATCGATCTTGCCCTCGCAGGAGAGACGCAGCATCTCGGCATAGCCGTACTGCGTGCTCGCCGTGCAGCCGCTCGTGATCATATACAGGATGGAAGCGGTCAGCGTGACGCCGAACACGCCGGCGTCCTGGTAGCGCTCCGCCAGGGCGGGATACCGCCTGTCGTAGAGCGCGTCGCCGATGCAGCACAGCGCGATGCGCTGGCCGGCATAGCTGAAGATCTTGGAGGCGGACAGCATCAGGATGTAATTGTCCGTGTAGCGGGCCACCGTGGGCAGGTAGGGCGCCTGGTAAGGATGGCCGAGGTCCTGCCGGTAATCCATACAGAAATACGCCAGGTCCTCCATCACGATCGCATCGTACTTGGTGGCCAGTTCGCCGACCACCTGCAGCTCTTCCTCCTCCAGGCAGATCCAGGCAGGATTGTTGGGGTTGGAATACACGATAGCGGCGACGTCGCCCGCGGCCAGCTCCTCCTCCAGCTTCTGCCGGAGCCGGGCGGCCCCGCGCCAGGCATAGATGTCGAACTCGCGCCAGGCGATGCCCAGCACGCGCAGCTGCGATTTCTGGATCGGGAAGCCCGGATCGACGAACAGGACCTTGTCCTTGCCCGGAATGCGCTGCGTACAGGCGATAAAAGCGCCGAAAGAGGCCGCGACGGACCCCGTGGTGGGCACGCACCCGCGCGGGCTCAGATCGACGTTTATGAAGGCCTTGATGAAGGCGGAAGCGACTTCTTTCAGTTCGGGCACGCCCGCAGCGGGCGGATACTGCGAGCCAACGCCCCTGTCCAGCGCCCGCTTCTCGGCTTCGACGCCGAAGCGGTTGACCGGAAGCCCCGGCGACCCCTGGTCCATCCGGATGAAAGGGATCCCCGTCTTGCGCTCCAGGTACTGGGCCGCCAGCAGGATCTCCCCGATGGTGGCCGTGGACAGGTCGGCTATGTTGTTCTCGCGGCACGCCTCGGCGAGCAGCGCTTCACTGAACAGTCTCATCGCTTAAATCTTGTGGCACCAGCCGTGCACGTCTTCGATCTCGCCGAACTGGATGCCGGTAATACGCTTGTAGAGCTTCGTGCAGACAGGGCCCACCTCGCCGTCCTTCTCGTAGCGGAAGGAGCGCGACACGGCCGGTTCGGCAAGCACGGGCTTCATGTCGATGTGGGACATCGGAGTGATCACCACGGCCGTGCCGCAGCCGCCCGCCTCCTCGAAGGCGTCCAGCTCGTCGAGGGGCACGGGGCGCTTCTCGACCTTCATCCCGAAATCGGCGGCGCACTCCTGCAGGGTCAGGTTCGTGATCGAAGGCAGGACGCTGTCGGACAGCGGGGTGACATAGGTGCTGTCCCGGATGCCGAAGAAGTTGGACGAACCGAACTCGTCCACGAACTCACGGGTCGCGGAGTTCAGGTACAGCAGCTCCGCATAGCCCTGCTCATGCGCGATCTTGTAGGGCACGAAGGTGCCGGCATAGTTGGCGCTGAGCTTGTAGGAGCCGGTGCCCTTGGGCGCGGCGCGGTCGAAGTCGCCGGGGATCACGGCGGCCGCCGAACGCAAGTGGGCGCCGTAGTAGGAGCCCGCCGGGGCGCACATGACGGCCAGGATCACCTCCGGGTACGGGACCAGCTGCATCTGCGGATGCGGGGCGAAGAGCAGCGGGCGGAGGTACAGCGAAGCCTGGTGGCCGTAGGGCGGCAGGAACTCCATGTTGTTCTTCACGCACAGTTCGCACATCCGGATGAACATCTCTTCGGACGGTTCGGGCAGCCCGAGGAAGCGGGCGGAACGGGCCATGCGGGCGGCGTTCTTCTCCGGACGGAACATGATGATGCCGCCGTCTTTCTGGCGGAAAGCCTTCAGCCCTTCGAAGCAGGAGATGGCATAATGCAGACCCTGCGTGAAGGGATCGATGGTGAAGGAGAAAGTCTCGGTCGTCCGGATGTCCGACCAGGCTCCATCCCGGTAATGCGCCAGGACCACGGTCCGGGTGCGGTAGGCGTCAAAGCCCAAAGTATCCCAATCAATCTGTGCCATAACTTTATCTTATAATTCGTATTTTCAGATGTGTGCAGCCACCCAATCACCCACTTCCGTGGTCGAAAATGCCTTCGTAGAAGTGGCCAGATCGGCGGTGACAATATTGTTTTCTATGCTGCTGGCCACCGCGTTACGAATTGCCTTACCCTCCTCCATCATACCGAAGGCATATTCGAACATCATCGCGGCGGAAAGGATGGCCGCGAGGGGGTTCGCGATGTTCTGTCCGGCCGCCTGCGGCCAGGATCCGTGGATGGGCTCGTACACGCCAGTACGCTCTCCGATGGAGGCGGAGGCGAGCAGGCCCATCGAGCCGGAAACCACGCTGGCTTCGTCCGTGAGGATGTCGCCGAAGGTATTCTCCGTGACGATCACGTCGAAGAATTTCGGGCCCGTGATGAGCTTCATCGAGGCGTTGTCCACGAACATATAGTCGGTGTCCACCTCCGGGTAGTCCGGGGCCATCTCCTGGGCGATCTGGCGCCACAGACGGGAAGACTCCAGGACGTTGGCCTTGTCCACCACGGTGAGGTGCTTGCGGCGGCGCATCGCGAACTCGAAAGCCTGCTTGAGGATGCGCTCGATCTCGTAGCGGTGGTAGATGTTGGTGTCGTAGGCGGTGTCGCCCCCGTCCAGCCGGCCCTTCTCGCCGAAGTACATGCCGCCGGTGAGCTCCCGGATCACCAGGAAGTCCGCCCCGTCCACCAGCTCCTCCTTGAGGGGAGACTGGTGCACCAGGGACTTGAAGGTCTCCACCGGGCGCAGGTTGGCGTACAGGCCCAGCTGCTTGCGCATCGCCAGCAGGCCCTGCTCCGGCCGCACCTTCGCCGTCGGGTCGTTGTCATACTTGGGGTCCCCCACCGCGCCGAACAGCACGGCGTCCGCCTCCAGACAGGTCTGGTAGGTGATCTCCGGGAAGGCGTCGCCGAAACGGTCGATGGCGCCGGCTCCCACGTACGCGAAATGATAGGAGGCCTCGTGGCCGAACCTGCGGCAGACGGCGTCCACGCACTTGACGGCCTGGCAGATGACTTCGGGGCCGATGCCGTCCCCGGGCAAAAGGGCTATGTTCAGTTTCATTTCAATTGATTTAGATCCATATTTTCGATGATGTTGAGCATCTTGACCGTGGCCTTGATGGCGGCCTCCGTCTGGTCGGAGTCGATGCCGCGGGTCTTGAACTCATTGGCGCCGTCCTTCCAGGAGATGGTCGTCGCCACGAGGGCGTCGGTCTTGCCGCCCGGCGGGATGGTGACCTGGTAGTCCGTGAGGACGGGATGCTTCTTGCCGAGCTTGTCGTAGATGATCCAGAGCGCCTTCATAAAGGCGTCGTACTGGCCGTCTCCGGGCGCCGCGGCCTCGTATTCCTCGCCGTGGATGCTGACCTTGACGATGGCGACGGGGCGCATCCCGCGGGCCAGCTGCAGGGAGTAGTTGACGATGTGGATGTTGTCCTGGGTGGCGCCGTGGGCCGTCTTGAGGACGTCCGCCACGATGAACGGCAGGTCCTCCGGGGCCAGCGCCTCCTTCTTGTCGCCCAGCTCCACGACGCGCTGCGTCACGAGCTTGACCTGTTCGGGCGTCAGGCGTATGCCGAGCTTGTCGAGGTTCTTGATGATGTTGGCCTTGCCGCTCATCTTGCCCAGGGCGTAGCTGCGCTCCCGGCCGAAACGCTGCGGCAGCAGGCGGTTGGCGTACAGGTCGGCCTTGTTGTCGCCGTCGGCGTGCACGCCGCTGCTCTGCGTGAAGACGTTCGCCCCCACCACCGGCTGGTTGTCCGGGATACGGATGCCGGAGATGCTTTCCACATATTTGCACACGTGCGTGAGGCGCGTCTCGTCCACCCCGACCTCGCAGCCGAGCTGGTCGCGGAGCGCCGCCACGACGCTGGCCACGGGGGCGTTGCCGCTGCGTTCACCCAGGCCGTTGACCGTGGTGTGGACGCCGGAAACCCCTGCACGGACCGCTGCAAGCGTGTCCGCCACGGCGAGGTCGTAGTCGTTGTGGGCGTGGAAGTCGAAACGGGTGTTCGGGAAACGTTCCCGCATCGCGCGGACGTAGCCGTCCACTTCCCAGGGATCGAGCACGCCGAGCGTGTCGGGCAGCATCACGCGGCGGATGGGCTCGAAACGCAGCCGCTCCAGCAGCTCGAAGACGTAGTCCCGCGAATCGGTCATACCGTTGGACCAGTCCTCGAGATAGAGATTGACCGCGACGCCGCGGACGCCCGCGTGGGCGATCACGCGCTTGATGTCGTCGGCGTGCTGCTCCGGGCTCTTGCCCAACTGCTTCTCCAGATGGCGCAGGGAGCCCTTGGCAAGGATATTGACCACCTTGCCGCCGGCGTCGGCGATCCAGTCCACGGACACGCCGTCATCGACGAATCCCAGGGCTTCCACGCGGTCCAGGCAGCCGGCCTCGGCCGCCCAGGCGCAGATGCGCCGGAAGGCCGTGCTCTCCCCCTTCGACACGCGGGCGGACGCCACCTCCACGCGATCGACCTTCAGCTCCTCGAGCAGGAGCTGCGCGATCGCCAGCTTCTCGTCCGGGTTGAACGAGACGCCGGCGGTCTGCTCGCCGTCGCGAAGCGTGGTATCCAGTATTTCTATCCTATTGTCTTGCACGCTCAAATGCTTCTATTTTATCCTTCTGCTCAAGAAGATAGTCGATATCATCTAAAGCATTGGTTAAACAATACTTCTTATATCCGTTCAGTTCGAACGATTCGCTGCGGCCGGTGGCGAGGTTGGTCACCGTCTGCGCCGGCACGTCCACGCGCACCTTCATCGAAGGGTCGGCGGCGATGCTGGCGAAGAGCTCCGAGAGGAAATCCTCGCTGACCACCACGGGCAGGACGAAATTGTTGAGCTCGTTGTTCTTGTGGATGTCCGCGAAGAAACTGGAGATCACCACGCGGAAGCCCGCGCCCGCGATCGCCCAGGCCGCGTGCTCGCGGCTCGAGCCGGAACCGAAATTCTTGCCGGCCACGAGGATGCAGCCGCCGTAGCGCGGGTCGTTCAGCACGAAGTCCTTCTTCGGCGTGCCGTCGGCGGCATAGCGCCAGTCGCGGAAGAGATTGTCCCCGAAGAACTTCTCGTCGCGCGTGGTGGCCTTGAGGAAGCGGGCCGGGATGATCTGGTCCGTGTCCACGTTCTCCAGCGGAAGAGGCACGCAGGTGCTCTCTATGATGTCGAATTTCTGTTTCATAATAGCGTACGGGGATCGGTTACTACTCCGGTGACGGCGGCGGCCGCTGCGGTCAGCGGGCTGGCGAGCAGCGTGCGGGAGCCGGGGCCCTGACGGCCCTCGAAATTGCGGTTGCTGGTGCTGACGGCATACTTCCCTGCCGGGATCTTGTCGTCGTTCATCGCCAGGCAGGCCGAGCAGCCGGGCTGACGGACTTCGAAGCCCGCCTCGGCGAAGAGCTTGTCCAGCCCCTCCTCCTCGATCTGGCGCTTCACGGCCCAGGAGCCGGGCACCAGCCAGGCGACGACGCCGGGGGCCTTGCGACGGCCCTTCACCAGCGAAGCGAAGGCGCGGAAGTCCTCGATGCGGCCGTTGGTGCAGGCGCCCAGGAATACGTAGTCCACCGGGTGTCCGAGCAACTTCTGCCCCGCGCTGAATCCCATATAAGTCAACGCTTTGGGCGTGGCGTCCGAAGGAATGCTTCCGTCCACGGGCATACCCATTCCCGGGTTGGTCCCGTAGGTGATCATCGGGGCGATGTCCGCCGCGTCGAAGACGATCTCCCTGTCGAAGACGGCGTCCTCGCCGCTGCGCAGGGTCCGCCAGTAAGCGACGGCCTTGTCCCACGCCTCCCCCGTCGGCGCGAACTCGCGCCCCTTGAGGTAGGCGAAGGTGGTCTCGTCGGGAGCGACGAAGCCGCCGCGCGCGCCCATCTCGATGGAGAGGTTGCACAGCGTCAGGCGGCCCTCCATCGAGAGCGAGCGCACGGCGCTGCCGCGGTACTCCACGAAATAGCCCGTAGCGCCGCTCGTGGTGAGCTTGCTCATCAGGTACAGGGCGACGTCCTTGGCGGTCACGCCCTTGCCGAGCGTCCCTTCAATGCGTATGCTCATCGACTTGGGTTTCTGCTGCAGGATGCACTGCGAGGCCAGCACCATCTCCACTTCGCTCGTGCCGATGCCGAAGGCGACGGCGCCCATCGCGCCGTGGGTTGACGTGTGCGAGTCGCCGCAGACGATGGTCATTCCGGGCAGCGAGAGGCCCTTCTCCGGACCCACCACGTGGATGATTCCGTTGTCCGGACTCATCATCCCGTAGTGCGTCAGGCCGAATTCGGCGGCGTTGCGCGCCAGCGCATCGACCTGCGCCTTGGACACGGGATCCTCGATGGGCTTGTCCTGGTCGTGGGTGGGCGTGTTGTGGTCCGGCATACAGAAGATGCGTTCCGGCCGCAGGCACTTGATGCCCCGCGCCCGGAGGCCGTCGAAGGCCTGCGGACTCGTGACTTCGTGGCAGTAGAGCCGGTCGATGTACAGCTGGGTGGGGCCGTCCTCGACCAGCGAGACCACGTGGGCATCCCAGATTTTGTCGAAAAGCGTGTTCATTCCCTTAATTCTGGAACTTGTTGATACAGTCGATATAAGCTTCCACGGAGCCGGTCACGATGTCGGTGTTGGCACCGAAGCCATAGTAAACGTGTCCTTCGTGCTCCACCTGCATATGCACCTTGGCTACGTCGTCGGAGCCCTTGGTGATGTTCTGGATCGTGAACTCCTTGATCACCATCTGGCGCTTGATGATGGACTTGAGCGCGTTGATGGCGGCGTCCACCGGGCCGTTGCCGTGGGCGGCGGCCTCGAACTTCTCCCCGGCGATGTCCAGACCGATGCTGGCGACGGGCTTCAGGCCCTTGCCGCTCGTGACCTGGAGGTAGTCCAGCTTGACGTGGGCCACGGCGGCGCGTTCGGCGCCGGCGAGGACCAGCAGGTCGTCGTCCATAATCTGCTTCTTCTTGTCCGCCAGCTTGAGGAATTCCTGGTAGAAGGTCTCCAGCTTCTCGTCCGAGAGCCTGATGCCCAGGGTCTCGAGGCGGAAGCGCAGGGCAGCGTGGCCGCTGCGGGCCGTCAGGACGATGTTGTTGTCGTCCAGGCCGATGTCCTTGGGATCGATGATCTCATAGGTGCTCACCTCCTTCAGCACGCCGTCCTGGTGAATGCCGGACGAGTGTGCGAAGGCGTTGCGTCCCACGATGGCCTTGTTGGCCTGCACGGGCATGTTCATCAGGCTCGACACCATACGGCTGACCGGATAGATGCGGTGCGTGTTGATGTTGGAGACCAGCGGAATGTCGGAGTGGCTCTTGAGGATCATCGCGATCTCCTCGAGCGCGGTGTTGCCCGCACGCTCCCCTACGCCGTTGATCGTGACCTCGCACTGGCGCGCCCCGGCCAGCAGGCCGGACATCGTGTTGGCCGTGGCCATGCCGAGGTCGTTGTGGCAGTGCGTGGAGATGATGGCCTTGTCGATGCCGTCCACGTTGTCCACCAGGTACTTGATCTTGGCGGCATACTCTTCCGGCAGGCAGTAGCCCGTGGTGTCGGGGATGTTGACCACCGTCGCGCCGGCCTTGATCACGGCCTCGATCACCTGCGCCAGGAAGGCGTTGTCCGTGCGTCCGGCGTCCTCGGCGTAGAACTCCACGTCGTCCACGAACTGCCGGGCGTACTTGACCGCGCGCACGGCCCGCTCCAGGATCTCCTCACGGGTGGAGTTGAACTTGTAGCGGATGTGCGAGTCGGAGGTGCCGATGCCGGTGTGGATGCGCTTGTGCTTGGCGTACTTGAGCGCCTCCACGGCCACGTCGATGTCCTTCTGCACCGCCCGGCTCAGCGCACAGACGGTCGGCCAGGTCACGGCCTTGGAGATCTCGACGACGGAATTGAAGTCGCCGGGACTCGAGATCGGGAAACCCGCCTCGATCACGTCCACGCCCAGCTCCTCGAGCGCCTTCGCCACCTGGATTTTCTCCACGGTGTTGAGCTGGCACCCGGGGACCTGTTCGCCGTCGCGCAGGGTGGTGTCGAAGATATAGATGCGGTTGCCTTCCATATTACTTGTTTTCAGGGCGCAGTTCGCGCACGGCGGCGCCGGTGCGCCACAGTTCGCTCTCGCGCAGGGCCTTCAGCTCTTTCTCCAGGCCTTCGCGGTAGTCGGGCTTGGAATTGGAATCGATGGAGCGCTGGGCTTCGTTGCCGCAGGCGACTTCGTTGTAGAGCTTCTCGAACACGGGCTTGGTGGCGTCGTGGAAGGGACCCATCCAGTCGAGGGCACCGCGCTGCGCCGTGGTGGAGCAGTTGGCGTACATCCAGTCCATACCCTTCTCCGCGAAGAGCGGCATCAGCGACTGGGTCAGCTCCTCGACGGTCTCGTTGAAGGCCTCCGAAGGGCTGTGGCCGTGCTCGCGGAGCACTTCGTACTGGGCGGACAGGATGCCCTGGATGGCGCCCATCAGGGTGCCGCGCTCACCGGTGAGGTCGGAATAGACCTCGCGCTTGAAGTCGGTCTCGAAGAGGTAGCCGGAGCCGATGGCGATGCCGAGGGCGAGGGTGCGGTCCAGCGCACGGCCGGTGGCGTCCTGGTACACGGCGAAGGAGGAATTGATGCCGCGGCCCTGCAGGAAGAGACGGCGCACGGAGGTGCCGGAACCCTTCGGGGCCACCATGATCACGTCCACGTCCTTCGGCGGGACGATGCCGGTGCGGTCCTTGAAGGTGATGCCGAAGCCGTGGGAGAAATACAAGGCCTTGCCGGCGGTGAGGTGCTTCTTCACCACGGGCCACTGCTCGATCTGCGCGGCGTCGGACAGGAGGTACTGGATGACGGTGGCCTTCTCGCAGGCCTCCTCGATGCTGAAGAGGGTCTTGCCGGGCACCCAGCCGTCGCCGACCGCCTTCTCGAAGGTCTTGCCGGCACGCTGGCCGACGATGACATTGATGCCGTTGTCCTTGAGGTTGAGAGCCTGGCCCGGTCCCTGGATGCCGTAGCCGATGATCGCCACGACCTCGTCTTTGAGGACCTCACGTGCCTTTTCGAGGGTAAACTCATCGCGGGTGACTACATTCTCGATCACGCCGCCGAAATTCATCTTTGCCATACTTTAACTATTTTATTGGTTTCTATTTTTCAGATAATCTTCCATAATCCCGTGCTCCGCGGCGCTCGTGACGTGGTCGGGGAAATAGAACGCGCGCACCACCTCCACCTTCTTCTCGATGAAGCCCACCACCTGCTGCGCGGCGCGCTCGGTGGTGATGGCCCGGAAGGTGAAATGGTGGATGCCCGGGAACTCCGACGGGAACACCGTCAGGCTCTCGATGTTGATGCCGCGGCGGGTGAAGATGTTGGAGATGGAGCTCAACAGACCCACCTGGTTCTCGGAATACACCGAGATGATATACATACTGCTACTGTCCATCGCGATACCATTCATCTTTGTTCAACAGAATCTCGTCCAGGCGGCGTCCGCCCGGCACCATAGGATAGACCATACCCATCTCGCAGACGTGCGCGTCGAGGATGTAGGCCTGATCGGAATCGAGCATCTCGCGCACCGCGTCCTCCAGTTCGGAACGGTCCTCCACGCAGCGGTAGCGGATGCCGTACGCCTGCGCGATCAGGGAATAATCGGGGTTGAGCAGGCGCGTCTGGGAATAGCGCTCGCCGTAGAAGAGCTCCTGCCACTGGCGGACGTTGCCCAGCCAGTTGTTGTTGAGCAGGACGATCTTGACGGCCGTGCCTTCCTGCATGATGGTGCCGAACTCCTGCAGGGTCATCTGGATGCCGCCGTCGCCCACGAACGCGCAGACCTGGCGGTCAGGCATGCCGATCTTGGCACCGATGGCGGCCGGCAGGCCGAAGCCCATCGTACCCAGTCCGCCCGAAGAGATGAAACTGCGCGTCTGCACGAAGCGCGAATAGCGCGCGCCCATCAGCTGGTTCTGGCCCACGTCCGTGACGACGATGGCCTGGCGGCCGGACATCTCCGCCACCTTGGCAACAACCTCGCCCATGTTGACGGGACCGGACTCGGGACGGGTCTCCGGACGGACCACCTTCTCGGATTCCACGCGGTCATAGCGGCGCGCCAGCGCCGACCACTCGTCGTGGAAGGAGAAGCGGATCCGCTCCGTCAGCCGCTCCAGGACCTCAGCGGCGTCGCCCAGGATCCCCACGTCCACGGGAATGATCTTTCCGATCTCGGTGCGGTCCACGTCGATGTGGATGACCTTGGCCCGGGGAGCATAGGTGGACGGATTGCCGGTCACGCGGTCGCTGAAACGCATGCCCACGGCCACCAGCACGTCGCACTGCTGGGTCATCATGTTGGAGGCGATATTGCCGTGCATGCCGGCCATGCCGACATAGTACGGGAAGTCCGAAGGCAGGGCACTCAAGCCCAGCATCGTGGATGCGGCGGGGATGCCGCCCTTCTTGAGGAAAGCCTTGAGCTGCTCCTCGGCATGCGAGAGCACCACTCCCTGGCCGAAGACCACGAACGGGCGCTCCGCGTCGTCAATCAGTTGCGCGGCAGCCTCGATGGCCTGCGGATCAGCCGGTGCGGGGAGGCTGTAGCTGCGGATGTGCGTGCAGGGCTTGTAGTCGAAGTCGGCCAGCCCCACCTGCGCATCTCGCGTGAAATCCAGCACCACGGGACCGGGACGGCCCGTGGAAGCGATATGGAAGGCCTTCGCCACCGCCGGAGCCACGTCCTCGGGCCGGCGGATCTGGAAGGTCCACTTGTCGATGGCTCCGGTCATGCCCACCACGTCCGTCTCCTGGAAGGCGTCCGTGCCGAGCATGGCATTGCCCACCTGGCCGGTGATCACCACGACCGGGGTCGAGTCTACCATCGCGTCGGCCACGCCGGTGATTACGTTGGTGGCGCCCGGACCGGAAGTCACGATCACGACACCGGGACGGGCCGTCGCCCGGGCATAGCCCTGGGCGGCGTGGATAGCCCCCTGCTCGTGGCGCACGAGCACGTGGCGCAGGCGGTCCGAATAGTGATACATCTTGTCATAGACGGTGATGATCGAACCGCCCGGATAGCCGAAGACCGTATCGACGCCTTCGGCGATAAGGGATTCCAGCAGAATCTCCGCTCCTGTCAGCCTCTGCCCCATACGCTAGTCCTCGATGATTCTGACGGCACCCTTGTCCGCGCTGCTGACCATGGCCGCATACGCCCGGAGGCTCTTGGAGACCACACGCTCGCGGTGGGGCGGCGTGAAGGCCTTGCGGCCCCGCGCTTCCTCCTCGCGGCGGCGCTCCGCGAGCTGCTCGCCGGAGAGCTGCACGCCGATGCTGCGGGAGGGGATGTCGATGGTGATGATGTCCCCGTCGCGGACCAGGGCGATCTCACCGCCGGAAGCCGCTTCGGGCGATATGTGTCCGATGCTCAGGCCGGAAGTCCCGCCGCTGAAACGGCCGTCCGTCAGCAGCGCGCATTCCTTGCCCAGGTGCATTGACTTGATATACGATGTCGGATAGAGCATCTCCTGCATGCCGGGGCCTCCCTTGGGGCCCTCATAGGTGATCACGACCACGTCTCCGCTGCCCACCTTGCCGCCGAGGATCCCCTCGCAGGCGGCTTCCTGGGAATCGAACACGCGGGCCGGACCCTCGAAATGGAAGATGCTTTCATCTACGCCGGCGGTCTTGACGATGCAGCCGTCGCGGGCTATGTTGCCGAAGAGCACGGCCAGTCCGCCGTCGCGCGTATAGGCATGCGCCACGTCACGGATACAGCCGTTCTCACGGTCCGTGTCGAACTCGTCGTAGTACATCTTCTGTGAGCCAAGCTCGATATTGAAACGGCCGCAGGGCGCCACGCGGAAGGTCTTGCGGGCCTCGTCCGTGCAGTTCGGGGAGAGGATGCACCAGCGGTCGATCTCCTCCTCCAGGGACAGTCCGTCCACGCGCCGCAGCGACGTGTCCACCAGGCCGGCCTTGGCCAGCTCCGCCATGATGGCCACGATGCCGCCTGCACGGCCCACGTCCTGGACATGGTACTTCGCGGTGTTGGGAGCCACCTTGCAGATGCAGGGAACCCGGCGCGAAAGCATGTCAATGTCCGACATGTGGAAGTCGGTACCGGCCTCGTTGGCTACGGCCAGCAGGTGCAGCACGGTATTGGTGGAGCCGCCCATGGCGATGTCCAGGGTCATGGCGTTGAGCATCGCTCCGCGCGAGGCGATACTGCGCGGCAGTACGGAGGTGTCGCCTTCTTCATAATACTTGTAAGTATTCTCCACGATCTGGCGCGCTGCCTTGCGGAAGAGCTCCGCGCGCATGGCGTGCGTGGCGAGGATGGTGCCGTTGCCGGGCAGGGCCAGTCCGATCGCCTCGGCCAGGCAGTTCATCGAGTTGGCCGTGAACATGCCGGAGCAGCTGCCGCAGGTCGGGCAGGCGGCGGCCTCGATCCGGGCCACGTCGACGTCGCTCACGGAAGGGTCCGCCGATCGGACCATCGCATCGATCAGGTCGAGCTTCTCCTCCCCCATCGTGCCGGCTTCCATCGGACCGCCGGACACGAAGATGGCCGGGATGTTGAGCCGCATGGCGGCGAGCATCATGCCGGGCGTGATCTTGTCGCAGTTGCTGATGCACACCAGGGCGTCCGCCTTGTGGGCATTGACCATATACTCGACGCTGTCCGCGATGATGTCGCGGGACGGGAGCGAATAGAGCATCCCGTCATGGCCCATGGCGATGCCGTCGTCCACGGCGATGGTATTGAATTCTGCGGCGAAACAGCCGAGTTTCTCAATCTCGGCCTTGACGATCTGGCCCGCCTCATGGAGGTGGGTATGACCGGGTACGAACTGCGTGAAGGAATTGGCGATGGCGATCACAGGCTTGCCGAACTGCGCCCGCTTCATCCCGTTCGCCATCCATAAAGCGCGGGCTCCGGCCATCCTGCGGCCTTCAAAGGTAACACTACTACGATATTTCATAACTAACTTCGGGGCACACTGCCCCGCTAAGGGTACGAATTTCGGGTTTTTTTGCGTAAAAACCAAATGCAAGTGCAAAATATTTATAAAAAATTTGAATAATTAGGAATTATTGCGTAGCTTTGGGATGGATTATTGTGTTAGTTAGTTTTATGAAAATCCTCAAGTTCGGAGGATCTTCGGTGGGCACGCCGGAGAGTCTGTCCAGAGTCAAAGAGATTGTAAGTGCCCGGCAGGAACCCTCTATCGTCGTCGTATCGGCATTGGGCGGGGTGACCGACCAGTTGATCCGCGCCTCGCGTCTCGCTGCGGCGGGAGACACCGCGTTCCGCGACGAGCTCTCCCTGCTCCGGGCCAAGCACCGTACCGTCTGTGAGAGTGCCGTCCCGGACACGGCCCGCCGCACCGCCCTCCTGGCGGAGCTGGACGGCCTGCTGGACCAGTTAGAGCGCATCTGCGAGGGCATCTTCCTGCTGCAGGTGCTCCCGCCGAAGACCGCCCACGAAGTGATGGGCTTCGGCGAGCAGCTCTCCTCGCGCATCGTCACCGCCATCCTCCCCGGGGCCGTCCGCTACGACGCCGTCTCCTTCATCAAGACGCGCCGGCACGGCCACCTCGACGAGGTCGACACCGAACTTACTTACAAATTGATACAAGAAGCCTTCCGCGACTGGGAATCCGGCAGGGCCACGGCCGTCGTGCCGGGCTTCATCGCCTCGGATGCCGGGAGCGGTGAGCTCACCACGCTCGGCCGCGGCGGCTCCGACTACACGGCCAGCCTGCTCGCCGCCGCGCTGGATGCCGCCCAGCTCGAGATCTGGACCGACGTGGACGGCTTCATGACCGCGGACCCGCGCATCATCAAGACCTCCTACGTCATCGACGAAATGACCTACGAGGAGGCCATGGAGCTGTGCAACTTCGGCGCCAAGGTCATCTACCCCCCTACCCTCTATCCGGTCTGCGCCAAGGGCATCCCGATCCTGATCAAGAACACTTTCAATCCGGAAGCCCCCGGCACGGTCATCAAGCAGGCCGTCGCCCCGGGCGACACCTCTATCAAGGGCATCTCTTCCATCGACGACATCAGCCTGATCACCCTCTCCGGCACCTCCATGGTCGGTATCGTGGGTGTGGACAGCCGCATCTTCTCCGCCCTGGCGCGCGAGCAGATCAGCGCCTTCCTCGTCAGCCAGTCCGCCTCCGAGACGGGCATCTCCATCGGCGTGAGCCGTGCGGACGCGGAAACCGCCCGCCAGGTGCTCGAAGAGGCTTTTGCCCGCGAAATCGAGAGCGGTGCCATCAAGCCCATCGAGGTCCGCAATGAACTTGCCGCCGTGGCTGCGATCGGCGAGAACATGAAGCAGCATGCCGGTATCGCCGGCAAGCTTTTCACCACCCTGGGGCGCAACGGCATCAGCGTGATCGCCCTAGCCCAGGGAGCCGCAGAGTCCAACATCTCCTTCATCGTGGACCGGCGCCAGCTGCGCAAGTCCCTCAACGTCATCCACGACAGCTTCTTCCTGTCGGAGTACCAGGAGCTCAACCTCTTCCTTTGCGGTATCGGCACGGTGGGCGGACGCCTGATCGCCCAGATCGCGCACCAGCGCGAGCGCCTGATGCGCTCCCGCGGGCTCAAGATCAATATCGTGGGCATCGCCCGCAGCACCTGCGCCGTCTTCGACCGCGGCGGGATCGACCTCGAACACTGGCAGGAGACCCTGCGGGAGAAGTCCATCCCCATCGACCCGCAGCGGCTCAAGGAGGAAATCATCGGCATGAACATCTTCAACTCCGTTTTCGTGGACTGCACGGCCAGCCCCGCGGTGGCGGCCCTGTACGGCGACTTCTTCGACCACGGCATCTCCGTGGTGGCTGCTAACAAGATCGCCGCCTCCTCGGACTACGCCAATTACCGCCGCCTCAAGGACCTCGCCCGCAAACGTGGGGTCAAGTGGCTGTTCGAGACCAACGTGGGCGCCGGGCTGCCTATCATCAATACGATCAACGACCTGCGCAACTCCGGCGACCGCATCCTCAAGATGGAGGCCGTGCTGAGCGGCACGCTCAATTTCATCTTCAACACCCTCTCCGCCGACATTCCCTTCAGCGAGACCGTCCGTATGGCCCGCGAGCAGGGCTTCTCCGAACCCGACCCGCGTATCGACCTCTCCGGCACGGACGTCATCCGCAAGCTGGTCATCCTCTCGCGCGAGGCCGGCTACAAGGTCAACCAGGAGGACGTGCAGGCCGACCTGTTCATCCCCAAGGAGTTCTTCGACTGCAGCGAGGAGGAATTCTGGCAGAAACTCCCCTCGCTCGACGCCGGTTTCGAGGCACGCCGCCGCCAGCTCGAGTCCGAAGGCCGCCGCTGGCGCTTCGTGGCTGCGATGGAGGACGGCCGCTGCTCGGTGTCGCTGCGCAGCGTGGAGCGCCAGCACTCCTTCTATGTGCTGGACGGTTCCAACAACATCATCCTGCTGACGACCGAACGCTACAACCGCCACCCCATGCTCATCCAGGGCTACGGCGCCGGCGCGGACGTGACGGCCGCCGGCGTATTCGCGGACATCATGAGCATCGCCAACATCTGACGTATTATGAAGAAGATCAAAGTATTCGCCCCGGCGTCCATCGCCAACCTCGGCTGCGGCTTCGACATCATGGGCATGGCCCTTGACGAGGTCGGGGACATCCTGGAGATGACCCTGGACGAAGCCGGCGAGGGCATCGCCATCCGCAACGAGACCGACGTCCCGCTCCCCGAGGACATCGAGGACAACGTCATCACCCCGGTGATCCGCAAGTTCTTCGAGATGACCGGACGCGGCGGACGCGTGGAAGTACGCGTCCTCAAGAAGATCTACCCCGGCTCCGGCATCGGCTCCAGCGCCGCCTCCAGCGCCGCGGCCGCCTTCGGCATCAACGAGCTGTTCGGCTCCCCGCTCAGCGAGGAGGACGTAGTGGTCTGCGCCATGGAGGGCGAGAACCTGGCCTCCGGCGGCTATCATGCCGACAACGCCGCGCCGGCCGTGATGGGCGGTATCACCCTGATCCGCGGCTACGACCCGCTGGACATCATCAAGCTCCCCGTCCCAGGCAACCTCTACTGCCCCGTCATCCACCCCCACCTGATGGTCTCCACCAAGGAGGCGCGCAGCATCCTCCCCAAGGAGATCCCGATGCACACCGCCATCACCCAGTGGGGCAACGTAGGCGGGCTTGTCGCGGGCCTGTGCACCGGCAATATCGAACTGGTGGGCCGGGCCATGCGCGACGCCGTGGCGGAGCCCTACCGCAAGCAGTTCATCCCGGGCTTCGACGAGCTCCGCGAGAAACTCCACATAGCCGGTGCCCTGGCCATGAACATCAGCGGCTCCGGTCCTTCGGTCTTCGCCCTGGCGAGCCGCGCCGACCTGGCCCAGAAGGCCGCCTCCATCATGGAACGGCATTTCCGCCAGCACGGCATCGAATTCGAATCCTACGTGGTCAAGGTTTCCAACAAGGGCGCCCGCCTCATCGCATAGAGCCATGAAGTACTACAGCACCAACGGCAAAGCTCCCCGCGCCAGCCTTGAGAAGGCCGTGGTCCGGGGCCTCGCGGAGGACCGCGGGCTCTACATGCCCGAACGGATCCCCGTACTCCCCCCCGAGTTCTACGCCCACATCCAGACGCTCACCTTCCAGGAGATCGCCTGCACCGTGGCCGACGCCCTCTTCGGAGAGGACGTGCCCGCCAAGGAACTCCACAGGATCGTTGAAGAGACCCTGAGTTTCGACTGTCCCGTCGTGCCCGTCACGCGCAGTATCGGTGCCCTGGAGCTCTTCCACGGCCCCACCCTCGCCTTCAAGGACGTCGGCGCCCGCTTCATGGCGCGCCTGCTGGGGTGGTTTACGCGCAGTTCGCGGGACCGCCGGACCATCCACGTACTCGTGGCCACGTCCGGTGACACCGGCAGCGCCGTGGCCAACGGCTTCCTCGGCGTGCCGGGCGTGCAGGTGCATGTCCTCTACCCGAAAGGCAAGGTCAGCCCCATCCAGGAGTGTCAGTTCACCACCCTCGGGCAGAATGTCACCGCCCTCGAGGTCGACGGCACCTTCGACGACTGCCAGGCCCTCGTCAAGTCCGCGTTCATGGACGAGGAGCTGACGGAGCGCCTGCGCCTTACCTCCGCCAACAGCATCAACGTCGCACGCCTGCTGCCGCAGAGTTTCTACTACTTCCACGGCTTCGCGCAGATGAAGCGCCTGGGCCTCGCCGAGCAGTTGGTCGTCTGTGTGCCCAGCGGCAATTTCGGCAACCTCTGCGCCGCGCTGATCGCCGGGCGCATGGGCCTGCCCGTCAAGCGCTACGTCGCTGCCAACAACGCCAACGACGTCTTTTACGACTATCTCCGGACGGGCGCCTACGCCCCCCGGGCCAGCATCCAGACCCTCGCGAACGCGATGGACGTGGGTGCGCCGAGCAATTTCGACCGCATCCTCGACCTCTACGGCCACGACTGGGAGAGCCTCACCGCCGACATCTCCGGCGGACGCTCCAGCGACCTGCAGATCCGCAGCACCATCTCCGACTGCCTCCGCAAGTACGGCTACCTGCTGGATCCGCACGGCGCCTGCGGTTTCCGCGCCGTCTACCACAAACTCTCGCCCGGCGAGTCGGTCCTCCTCTGCGAGACGGCCCACCCGGCCAAGTTCAAGGAGACGGTCGAGGACGCCGCCGGTGTCCCCGTCCCCATCCCGGAACGCCTCGCCGCCTTCATGCGCGGCGAGAAGAAGAGTGTCCCTATGGGACGCGACTATGCCGCGTTCCGCAATTATCTGTCACAACTTAAATAATAAGCTTAATCTTTTTTCGTTTAATCCGTCATTCCGGGCTTGACCCGGAATCTCATCCAAACCGATCAGAATATGAAAGCAGCCATCGTCGGTGCCAGCGGAGCCGTAGGACAGGAGTTCCTTCGGGTCCTCGAAGAACGCCGTTTCCCCCTGGATGAACTCGTACTTTTCGGTTCCGGCCGCAGCGCCGGGACCCGCTATACTTTCCGCGGAAAGGAACTTGAAGTGAAGCTCCTGCAGCACAACGACGACTTCAAGGACGTCGACTACGCCTTCGTATCCGCCGGCGCCGGCACTTCCCGGGAATTCGCGGAGACGATCACGAAATACGGCGCCGTGATGATCGACAATTCCAGCGCCTTCCGCATGGAGCCGGACGTGCCGCTGGTCGTGCCCGAGTGCAATGCCGAGGACGCCCTCGTGCGTCCGCGCGGCATCATCGCCAACCCCAACTGCACCACCATCATGATGGTCGTGGTGCTGAAGCCCATCGAAGCCCTCTCCCACATCACCCGCATCCACGTGGCGAGCTACCAGTCCGCTTCCGGCGCAGGTGCCCAGGCCATGGCCGAACTCCAGCAGCAGTACCGGGAGATCGTCGAGGGCAAGCCCGTGACCGTCAATAAATTCGCTTACCAGCTCGCCTACAACGTCATCCCGCAGATCGATGTCTTCCAGGACAACGGCTACACGAAGGAGGAGATGAAGATGTTCAACGAGACCCGCAAGATCCTGCACTCCGACGTGCGCTGCTCGGCGATGTGCGTGCGCATCTCCTCGCTGCGCTCCCACTCCGAGGCCGTGTGGATCGAGACGGAGAAGCCGCTCTCCGTGGAGCAGGTCCAGGCCGCCCTCGCCGCCGCCCCCGGCGTGACCCTGCAGGACGACCCCTCCACGCAGACCTACCCCATGCCGCTTTTCACCGGTGGCAAGGACGATGTCTACGTCGGCCGCGTCCGCAAGGACCTCGCGAATGAGAACGGCATCACCCTCTGGCTCTCCGGAGACCAGATCAAGAAGGGCGCCGCTCTCAATGCCGTCCAGATAGCAGAATACCTGGTCAAGCACAAAGGCTGACCAGGTATTCTTCCATACGTCATTCCGGGCGTGACCCGGAATCTTTCCCTTATACGTCGGCGCGGGCCATCGCGTCCTTGTAGTACTTCTGGTTCACGAACACATCCTCCTTGTACGGGTTGATGTGGCGCTTCTTGCTCTGTGCGATGATGTAGCAGATCGCGATGATGTTGGTCACCAGGGCCAGCGCGCTGATCACGGTCATCATGGTCGGGTTGGCAGCCACGACGGAAGGATCGACGGTGGTGCCGACGACCGCGGCTTCTCCGCCGGCGGCCTCATAGAGCTTGCTGATGGTATCCACACCCTCGGGGTACAGGACAGGCAGCGTGGCCCACGGGAACCACTGCTGGCCGTTCTTGAAGGTCTCCTGGAAGAGCGGGAACACCTGGGCGAACATGCACCAGATCGCAAGGGTGTTGGCGCGGTTCTGGATCCAGCCGCCGCGGTTCCACATGAGGGCGGCCACGGTCGGGGCCAGGAGCAGCGCGATGCCGCAGTACCAGCTGTGCGTCGGGAGGCAGTTGTAGGTATAGGCGAAGTTCCAGATGTCGTAGATCACGATATAGACCCATGTCATGTCGGCCCAGATCATGTCTTTCTTGTCCTTGGAAGGATAGACGTTCCACCAGGCGGTCATACACATGATGTTGATCAGACCGGCAACACCGTTCATGACATTGTGCCAGCCGCCGTACTGCCATACACCTTCGGAGGTAAGCCACCATTTGTTCCAGCCCATGACGGCGGATTCAAAGTCGGACACGCATGCGATCAGGATGTTGATGCCGACGATCACAAACGGGAAAGGCTTGAACCAATGCTTGGCACCGATCCCCCAGCCGTACTTGATCATCATGAAACCGATGCACCCTGCCGTGGCGGCATACAGCTTGGCATAGTGGAACCAGCCCTGCATATAGATGTGGGTCTGGTTCTGCAGCGCCCATTGCGCACCGGACCGTACTCCCGCCCAGATGGCAACGAAATAGGCGGTGAGGGCTACGGGGATGGCAAAAAACGTGATGATTCCGCCGAGTTTGGTGCGACGGGCGAATTCATTAAGGAGGATCAGGCCGAGAAGAACCACCAGCAGCATCCCCCACTGGGCAAGCGCATGCTCGCCATAGACATGGAAAAACATAGAGGTTTAGTTTATAGTTAAACTTACATGGTTTCTTTGATGCAAATATAGCAAAATAAATCCGAGAACGGATGTTCCCGGATCAGGATTCTGGCTGAGAGCCCTCAGCGTCTGGGGCGGGGCGGCTGCTGGGGACGCCGCGGGGGCTGCGGAGCAGACTGGCGGACACGGTCCCACTTGACCTTGTAGCGGATGCGGCCGCCGGTGTCGACGTACTCGTAGATCTCCCGGACGACGGCTGCGCGACGGCGCGCGAGTTCGTATACATCCGGATAGTAACGCTGCAGGATACGCATCTGCTGACGGGTATCGGTGATGTAACGGCGCACGAAGCGGTGCTTGATGTCCCAGTCTTTCCGGCCGCCGGGGTAGACCTTCTCTTTCATCGAGACGATCTGGAGAACCCCCTCGTCGTAGTAATTATACAATTGCGGGTAGTACGCCCGCAGGATAGAACGTTGCTCGATCGGGTTCTCCACATAGCGGTATCCCGTCGAACGCGTGCGCGGCGTACCGTAGTAAACGCCGCAGGACACGACCGTCAGTGCGGCGGTCGCGACCATCATCAGGCGGAGAATCTTTTTCATACGCAATAAGGTTTTATTGCAGGTATGTCAAATTCCGCGCCAAGCCGCTCAGCGTATCTCCTTGCCGAAGGGGAAAACGGCTCCCAGGGCCATCTTGAAGTGCTGGAGGCCCCAGGGGATGCCGATGATGGTCAAGCAGAGAATCAGGCCGAAGGCCAGGTGGGTCAGGGCGATCTCCCACCATCCCAGCAGGATCCAGAGCACGTTCATCACCGTGGACAGGCATCCCGGCTGGCCCGGCCCGTACACGAGTTCATGCCCGAAGGGCCACAGGGCGTAGACGCCCAGCTTGATGAGTTGCACGCCGAACGGTATGCCGATGACCGTCAGGCAGAAAAGGAGCCCCACGGAGAAATAGACCAGCGCCACCAGCAAACCGCCGAGTACCAGCCAGAGGATATTTCCCAGGAATTTCATGACGGTCAGGATTCCTGCAGGATCTGCCCTGCGGCGTTCTTGGTGTCCACCTTCTCGATGATGCGCTCCAGGATGCCGTCCTCGTCAAAGATGAACGTACGGCGGAGCGTCCCCATCGAGGTCTTGCCGTACAGCTTCTTCTCGCCCCAGGCGCCGAAATCCTGCAGCATCTGCGTGGTCGTGTCCGCCAGCAGGCGGAAAGGCAGGCCGAACTTGGCCCGGAACCCGGCATGGGACTTGGCGCTGTCCTTGCTCACGCCGACCACGTTGTACCCGGCCGCCGTAAGCTCGGCATAACGGTCCCGGAAAGAACAGGCCTCGGCCGAGCAACCGGAGGTGTTGTCCTTCGGGTAGAAGTAAATGATCGTCTTGCGGCCCTTGCCGATGAATTCCTCCGACCGCACCGCATTTCCGTCCTGGTCCAGGACCTCGAAGGACGGCATCTTATCTCCGATTTTCAGCATAATGGGACAAATCTAACGAAAAAAGTCCATATATGGTCAAGCCCTTTTGTATCTTTGCATATCTTTAAACAAGTACAGCTATGGTCGTCAATGTATATTCGCAGTATTTTGCAGCGCAAGGGACATTCAATGGCGTGGAGCGACGGGGAGCCCTGGTGCTGCTGGTCTCGGATTCCGAGGCCGGGAGGATTTCGTACCGGGCGGAAGTGTCATTTTTCCCACATCGGGATGAGGAGGATTTCGCCGTTTCGTATGACGCCTGTTTCGGGAAAGAGTTGTACAATGCCCAAGGGCGTCGCTCCCGCAAGCGGGAGGCGACCCTGCTGGAGTCCCTCCGCGCCGAAATCGACGCCCTTGCCTCCGCCCACGAGGCAATCGTCGACTGGACCTGCCCTCTGGCTGAGGCTCGCAGAGGGTAATCCGATCGGGAAGAACTCCCTTTACTTTGTCTGAGCCCGGGCAGATGTGTCCGGAGGTGTCAGGCCGAGGTCCTTGAGGGCATTTCCGATACTCTCCATGATCCCGGGGACGGCATCGCCGATCTCCTGGATCACGCCGGGCAGCTGCCCGCCGATGTCCTCGAGGGCCGAGGACACGCTGTCCATGCCGGAGCGGATGGCGACAGCCACATAGCGTCCCATCGCCGAGCGGACCTGCCTGATCTGGTCCTGGGTGAGCGAGCCCTTCTTCTGCTGGTACTCCTGGCAGAGGGCTTCGAATTTCTCGTTGGCAGCGTCCCAGTCATCCCGGGAATAGGTAGCGGAGGACTTCTCGACGGAAGTGACGAAGGCATCCATCCGCTCAGGAAGCGGGCGCAGATTGCAGGAATTCATCAGAACCAGCATGGCTGACACCATCAGGATCAGAGCAATAAGTCTTTTCATATCTATCAATTCTTAAGATTCAGTTACAGCATCTTGAGCGCCCGGGCCAACTGGTCCGGACAACTGGTGCCGCGAGCCTTGCAGTCGATCCCGTCGAGCAGGGCGATCACATCGCCCACCTTGCGTCCGATGCATAGGGCGGACACACCCTGCGTGTTGCCGTTGCAGCCCTTGGTATAGCGGACCTGGCGGATGATGTCGCCTTCCGTGGCAATGTCGATCTGTTCGGAGCACACCACCGCACAAGTGCGGAATGAGGTGCGGCGGATGCCGCCCTCGGTGGTGTCACTGAGTTTGGTTACGTCAAATTCGTTCATTTGTACAGGTTTAAACGCCCAAATGTACGAATTAATCCGTCACTAGACAAGTCGGATGCAACTGATGGTGCGCCCGCAGGCAAGGCCCTCGCGACGCGCGGAGAAGAAAGAGGTGTCGGTGTAGCTGTCGATCCCGCATTCCTGGATGTTGGCGGCGGGCACGCCGGCCTCCTCGAGCAACCAGCGGTTGGCCTTGAAGAGGTCGATGTGGTGGCCGTCGGCCATGGGTATGCCGCTGCGGCCGGGATGGAAACTCCAGATCTCGTCCAGCGGGAAACCCTGCTCCTTGAAGAACTGGACCACCTCTTCGCCGACCTGGAAACTCGCCGGACCGATGGCGGGCCCGATGGCCACGCGGATCTCCTCGGGACGGCTGCCGAACTGCTGCTTCATCACGAAAAGCACCTTCTGCGAGATCCGCTGGACGGTCCCCTTCCAGCCGGAATGGATGGCGGCGACGGCGCGGCGCTGCGGATTGTAGAGAAGGATGGGGACGCAGTCCGCCGTGTGGACGCCGACGGCGACGCCGGGAACGCCCGTAACCAGGGCGTCATAGCCGTTGAGTTCTTCTTTGCGCACGCCGGGACGGTCGATGACTGCCACGCGGAAGCCATGGATCTGGTGTCCTTCGGTCACGGGGTATGGAAGAACGGAGTCACGACGGGTCGAAAAAGCCTCGGCGCCAGGCCCTAAATCGTATCGGAGAAGTGTGTCTGATGTGGTCATTGCAGGGCAAATATAAACAAAAAAATGCCCTCTGACGCAGCCAGAAGGCAATAACTTTTTTGTTATTTTCAAAGGGGGCACCGGGGGAGGTCCCGATAGGGTCCCTATTATGAAACAGGTCTGTTTTATTCGCTTAGCCTCAACACGGTAACACCATTGATTCGGGGATTGGCCTGCAAATATGCCTCCAGGGTCCGCGGCTCCACGACGACCTTTTTTGCAGAGGAGGAAGCATGGATGAAGCCCAGGCGCGCACCCGGTTTCTCCCGATAAGCGATCACTACATGGGAGTAGTCGAGTCCGTCGATCGAGGTGGCGAAGCAGAGGATGTCGCCACTTTGGATCCGCTCTTCGACAGCGGCGAGTTTCTCCTTCGGGAGATAGCTGCGCGGGATCCGGTTGACGGTTTCCTCCATCCGGACAATGTCCCGGAGGTTATCTTTTGCATACAGCGACTCCCCTTTCAGCGGAGCATAGCTGTCCGGGTGCCGGGAAATGAAACGGATGGGGCGCGTGTCCGGCACGCCGCCGAGTCCGGGCGTCACATCCCGGAAAAAACCACGCTCCACGCCTTGTGCGATCCACTCGGTCGTGTAGTGCAGCCGGGAGGAATATCCCTCCACGAGTCCGCGGCGGTAGCGCGAGTCGCGCAGGGAGGCCGCGAGGTCTTCGAACGTAGCGGCCGTACCGCAGCGCTGCGCGGTCCGTACAAGGCCGAGACAGGTCTCGGCGAAGAGGATGCAGTCCGTCTTGGTCAGGAAGATCCGCAGGCGCTCTTCCCTGCCCTCCTGCGTGCCGGCCACATAGGGCTGACCCAGCAGCTGCTTCGCAGCGCGGATCATCAGCGCCGGGCCGCTCTCGTCCTGCGCATGCACGCCCAGGTCCTGCAGGACCATTTCCGCCAGGGCGATGTCCTCGGCGGTCGAGATGTACCGGGGCACACCTGCGGTCTGGGCCCGCAACAGCACCGGCCCCAGCAACAACAGCAGGAACGAACCCCGCTTAACGGCTGCGCGCACGGAGGATACGGCGGACATTGTCTTTGAGGATTTGGACGGCGGGATCGGCCATGTTGCCGTGGCCGAAGCCCTGGAGCTCATAGATGGTGGCATCGGGATGGCCGACCATCTTGAAGAGGCGCCAGAAATAGGCGGTCTCCTCGTAACGGCCGTAGAGTTCGAGGTCGCGGTCGCCCGAGATGATGACGATCGGCGGCGCATCGGCGCGCACATGCGCGAGGGGCGCGTATTCATCGATCAGCGGCTGGTAGGGCGTCATCCCGAGGGTCTGGCGGTAGTTATAGTGGCTGAGGACCTGACCGCTGAACGGGATGAGGCCTGCCACGCGGTCGGCGTCGATCCCGTACTTCGCGAGCCAGTGCTTGTCCAGGCCCAGCATATCGATGAGATAGCCCCCGGCGGAGTGGCCGGACAGGAAGACCTTGTCCGGGGAGCCGCCGTAAGCGGCGATGTTGTCGAAGGTCCAGGCCACGGCAGCGGCAGCATCGTCGATACAATCGGCGATGGTCCCCTTGGGAATCAGCCGGTAGCCTGCGGACACGACCACGTAGCCGCTCTCTTTGAGGTCGCGCGGCACGGAGGTCTTCTCCCCGCCGGTCAATCCCCCGCCGTGGAACCATACGACCACGGGCAGGTCTTTCGCTCCCTCGGGAGCATAGATGTCCAGTTTGCAGCGCTCCTGCAGGTAGGCGTCCGTGGCGGAACTCGCATATTGGAGGTCCTTGACGACCTGTGCTGATGCCATGATACAGGTAAGCACCAGCAAAACAGTCATTAATAATCTGTTACTTTTCATATCCGCTATTTGATCAGTGCGCGTCCCGTGCGGCCGTCGATACAGATTTCGAGGTCCCTGTCAAAGTGCACCTGGCGCAGGAACTCCGTCTCGAACTCGGCAGGCATTGCGTCCAGCCGCGCCGTGTCAAAGCACTCGCCCGCCCGGGCGAAGGGGTTGACGTTGACGTAGCCAGCGTTGAAAGAGGTCATGTTCTGGAAGAAATGCGTGCCCTGGCTGGGATCCACCCGGAAATGATCCAGGCAGCATTCCACGATGGCCCGGGCCTCGGAGATGTCGCTCCACTGCACCGGAACGCCCAGTGACGGGATGCTGGAGCCCCAGCGTCCGTACCCTACGAGGACGTAGTTGCGCTTGCCGGCGCGCATCCTGTTGTTGAGTTCACTCAGCTGGGCGGCCATCTGGCGCGTCTTGAGCGTATCGAAAGCGGATTCCTTGAGGTACACCAGGTCGCGCACGCCCGTGATCCAGCCGGGGCCGATGGCGCTGCCAGAGGATACAATGGCTTCCGAGGTATCAATGCCGTTCCAGTCTACCTCGGTATCCAGGCCGTCGGAAGAGATCGGCCTCACCTGCAGGACATTGAAGATGGCCGGGCTGTCGGGCTCGACGTCCAGGTTGGCCGCGAACTCGATCTCCACGCCGCACTTGACCTCCTTCTGCATGATGTCCAACAGTTCGGTGAGGATGTCTGCCAGCGGGAAGGTCCTGTATTTGAGGATATGGGCGAAGGTGACGAACTTCGGACCTTTCGGTACCGGGGAGTCCACGATGCGCATGTTCTCGTAGTCGTAGGTGGAGACCACCTTGCTGAACATGCGGAAGTCTCCGCATTCCGTGATCGGGATGCGCTCGAGGTTGACGGCGTCATCCACCGAGGTCTTGAATTTGTCCGGCTGCAGGTCGAGGGCGAACATCGCCTGCTGGGTCTCCGTCATCGTCAGCTCCGGGGTTGAAGTCTGCAGGACGTTGCGCGGATACTTCGGCGAGAAGCGGAGCACCTGGTCGCCGTCCACGACAGCCTTGCCCAGGCCGAAAGCCAGTTTGGCCACACCGTCCTCGGGCGTCTCGTGGCCGAGCGGATAGAAATTGACCGAACGGGCCACGCCCGAGAAGACCGGGAAGAAGTAGCCCCGGTCCTCGCTGCCGCAGATCTCCTGGAGCACGATGGACATCTTCTCCTCGGAGAGAACGTTGGCCGTGGCCGTAATATAGCCCCTGGAAGAGGCGAAATATACGGAGGCATAAACGCTCTTGATGGCCTTGGAGAGCAGGCGGAGCTGCTGGTCTTCATTCTCCGTATGCGGGATCATGTAGGTCGAGTAGACACCGGCGAAAGGCTGGTAATAAGAGTCTTCCAGCTTGGAGGAAGAACGAACCGCCAGCGGCTTGCGCACGTTGCGGATGAACACGCGCAGGGCTTCGGTCAGCTCCTGCGGGAGCGTGGACGCCACGAACTCAGAGAGGATCTCGGCGTCCGTCAGTTCGGAGTTGATGACGAATTTCAGTCCGTTCTCCCGGATGAAACGGTCGAAATACTCGCTCGTGATCACAAGGGTACGGGGCACGAGCACGCGCACGTCCTCCCACTTGTCATACAGGTCATATTTCTGCAGGATGTGGTTCAGGAACGCCAGGCCGCGCGCCTTGCCGCCCATGGACCCCGATCCGATACGGGCGAACCAGATGGCATCGTTGTAGGTGGCCGGGTCGAATCTGGCCACCACGCCGAGGCCCTGGCTGATGCGGTAGTCGCGGATCATCCGGAGATTCATCTC
>JAEEGJ010008756.1_pt1 | contig 27673 bp, 24 predicted proteins | sample 8958761 | NCBI WGS metagenome assembly JAEEGJ01 (sample SAMN16246546, study PRJNA631951) | gut metagenome | biome: gut microbiome; feature: rumen; material: RS-attached | host: Bos | place: Iran: Karaj | collected 2018-10 | reverse complement strand
TCTTCGTCGCAGATAATCTTTGCATTTGGATTAATCTGACGGATAAGCTCTTCAGCAAGCTGTCCGATAGAGATTTCCTTTTGAGTTGCAATATTGATTTCCTGTCCGATTGTCTTGTCGCTTTCATACATTGCGATAAAACCGTTGGCTGTATCCTTTACATAGTTGAAATCACGTGTAGGTGTAAGGCTACCAAGCTTTATCTCTTCCTTGCCTGCAAGAAGCTGTGTGATGATTGTTGGAATAACCGCACGAGCAGACTGACGTGGTCCGAAGGTATTAAATGGACGCACGATAGTAACCGGCAAATCAAATGAACGATAGAATGATTCTGCAAGTCTATCGGCACCGATTTTGGTAGCTGAATATGGTGACTGGCCCTGGTATGGATGCTTCTCATCGATTGGCACATACTGAGCGGTACCATATACCTCTGATGTAGATGTAACAAGGACTCTTGTGCCAAGGTCTCTAGCAGCCTGAAGCACATTTAAAGTACCCTTGATATTGGTATCTACATAAGCATCTGGGCTGTGATAGCTAAATGGAATTGCAATGAGGGCTGCAAGATGGAACACTGCATCAACGCCCTTCATTGACTCGCGAACACCATTAGGGTCACGAACATCGCCAGCGAAAACCTCTACATGATCCATGATTTCCTTTGGCAATGTATCAAGCCATCCCCAGTTGTTGAACGAATTATAATAAACGAAGGCTCTTACTTCATATCCTTTTTTAACAAGCTCTTCAACTAAGTGAGAACCTATAAATCCATCTGAACCTGTTACTAAAACTTTACTCATATTTCCTCCATGATAAAATTCCGGCCAAAAAGCCTAAGTTTATCTAATATTTATTCCTTATTAAGAAGGTTTCTTTTCCTGAAAATAATCAAACATTGACTTTGCAAGAAGCTTGATATTGTCAGGCTCTAAACGCTTTTCACTTAAGACATAACAGTTGCCTGGGCGAGCACATGACATATATGCTGCAAGGTACTTGATAATATCCTCTCGACTTGGCTTTTTCCATGAAGCCATGGCAGACTCATAGTTGCCATAAATATCCTCGACACGCATAACGCCTGGGGCATTCTCGTAGAGAATATCTCCACCCATAATAACTGGTCTGCGAAGCATCATAGCCTCCTGACCTGCAGTACCGGTAAGTGTTGCTACGCACTCACAGTTTTGAATGAGAGAGAATGAATCCTCCCAAGGATCAATAAGCACGATGTTTGGATACTGCTTGAGTGCTTCATAGAAGCTGTTATCTCTGCTACCAAGGAATGAATAATGCTCCTTGGCATAAATCAATGTATCTGCTGGAACTGATTTTGCTAAATTGTCCAGGAAATAAAGCTGCTTTTCGTACTTCTGCGCACACACAATTGTTGATGCCTCTGGCTGTAAATGAAGTGGATAATAAACAAACTTCTTAGATAAATCAGCCTTGTTGTAGTACTTCTTGCTCTCCTTGTAACGCTTGTAGCAATCAACCTCATCAAAAGCAGTTTCGTAATCACGATAATAAATGTAATTACCCTTATCCTTTGTGTGAGGGTTGAAAAATCTTTGACGAATCCAGAAAAATGGAAGTATCAAAAACTTTGCCTTAAACTTTGGCACCTTTCCTGAGAACTTCATGAAAGCCGGCTTTGAATGCTTCTCCTCAAACTCAGTAAGGAACTTGTCTGCCGCTTCAAGCTGCTCCTTTGTGTACTGTCTATCCATATAATCCTTTGGCATGTCATAAATCATCTCATAGGGATCATTAAGGATGTAATGATGGGTAAGATCCATACCCACAGAACGCATTAATAATAATGAATAGAACTGTGCTCCTGTTTTTTTGCCGACTAAATATGCGGCATAGCTAAACAATGTAGCAATTACTTCATCAAAATAGAAATCAATTTTGTATGTTGTAAAAACATATTCCCAAAAAGCAAACAAACCTGCTGCAGTATGCACGCAGTAGTCGTAATCTCTATTAATCAAAAATCTGTCAGTATAGATATACTTCCACATTGGGGAAGCATCATACTTCTTTTCGTATTCGCAGAGCTTTTCTAGTGTGAACTCATCCCAGTGAGCATCCATAAACTCAGCCAAGATACAGATTTCAACTGAATCTCCGTATTTACTTTTTACATAGTCGGCCTCGCGTGAGTCCAAAACAACTATAACACCTTTGGCTTGTGGATCATAACTTGCCTTTATCTCATTGAAGATAGTGGGCGAATAGTCAAGAAATGCCTCACGACCCATGAAACATAAATTGTACATTTCTTTACTCCTATTCTTAAATTTTATCCCCTTACCCTAAAATATAACCTTGTAATTATACCACATACCACCGCAGCGGTAAACAAAGCCAACCCTGCAGCAACGTATATGCTATCGCAAACCAGATAAAACACTATGCCTGGAATAACGATTGCAAGCAGTGGTAACCAACTGGCTGTGATAAGTTTTAAGAAAGAGTATTTGAATTTCATTGATAGCTTAACCATTAATAATAATGAGTAAAGGGCATAAGATATACCTGTGCCCAAAGCTACCATATTTAAACTTCGACCCACGAATAAAACTAGCGCCAAAGAAAAAATCACGTTAAAAATACAAAGAGCCACCGAATTGGCTATTAAAGATTTGTTTAGCTTTAAAACGCTAAATATCTGCCCAAATATAATAGTAGTGGAATAGATTGCCACTCCAACTATAAGTATCTGGGCTGCGGTTGTGCCGGCTGTATATTTTGGCATAACTATCTGAACAAATATAGGTAAAATATAAAGTACCATTATGCAGGCTGCACCTGAAATTGCAGCTGTAAGACTGGTAAAGAGAGATGACTTTTTAAGTAATTCTTCCTTGGTAGCACCTGCACCATACATGCGGCCAATCTTAATATAAAACACCTGACCGATAGTCATCGGTATCAAAACCATAGTGCTGAATCCCATATTGGCTACTGTATAAATCCCCAGATAAGCATCTGTGGTTTTAGGTAGATTCTTAAAAAATGTAATTATAACGTGCTTATCCACGTTTTGAACCATCGTCCAAATAAGGCTGTTGATAAGAAGCGGTATTCCTCCAACAACCATCATCTTCATATATTTAAAATCAAAATCAAGCTTCGCACCCTTGTAGGCATCTTTATAAAAAAATAAAATGCCAAATAATGCAGAAGCAATTGTCATGGCATACAGGCCATAGTAGCCAAATCTATTTACGCATACAAAACCTATTGCAAAAGCAAGAACCGTTCTAAGAAAACCGATAATTGCTGATTTGTTATAAAAGCCCTTCATCCTTACGGTGTTGTTTGCCATGTCGTCAAAGCTTTTCAAGAAAATCATAATCGGACAAAGCGCATATCCGTATGCTCTATAATTGGTCATTTGGTCGCTGCCAAACTGGCCATTAAATTTTAAAAACACCCATGCTTCAAACACAACAAAAATCAAAGTATACATTATTAACATAAATGTAATTGCTATGTTTCTTTGCTTTTGGGCATCTGCATAATCCTTGCGCCCCAAAGCCTGTGGATAATCACGGTTGTATGCGTTTAACACGCCAAGCTGAGCGTAGTTTAAATATGCAACAATCATCAGGCTTAAACTTGAAATACCCATAGGTTCCTCAGGAACTATGCGTTTTGTATAAACGTTAAACACAAATGACATTGCTGAGCAAGCCACCGTTGAAAATGTCAGGAATAAAAAATCCAGACTTTTAATTTTGTTTATAAGCTTTGTAAGTATCTTCATAAATGTTTTTAATTTCTTCCATATATGTGTCAAAGTTATTTAGCTCTTTGGCACGTTTTCTAGCCCCTTCGGACTTCAATTTGTATATCTCGCTGTTGTCTAAAAGCTCTACAATGTTTTCAACAAACGCAGCCCTGTCTATTGGCTTTTTGTCGTTGCCACATATCTTGCCGCAATCGTCTGTCACTGTGATTCCAAAGCCACCTGTTCTGCTGGCAACCACTGGCTTACCAAAAGCCATAGCCTCAACTGCCGCCATTCCAAAGCCCTCAAACTTAGATGGAGCAACAAGAATCCTGGTCTGATTCATGTATAAATAAGGATTGTACTGCATTCCAACCATTATTATGTTGTCGCTAAGTCCCATTTTGCCAATGAGTTCAAGACAGCCACTGCCTAAATCTCCGCCTCCTACAATTATGGCTTTGATTTCAGGGTGAGTCTTTTTAACCTCATCAACAATTCTTATAAATTCATAAGGATTTTTGTCCTCAGTTAAATATCCAACAAAAAGTAAGTCGGATTTATACTTCTCCAACTTCTCCTTTGACATTTCTGTGCCAGGCACATATCCCTTTTCAAAAATCTTGACTGCATTGAAAGGGGTTTGCATGACCACTGTCTTATCCTCCATTTTATCACGAAACCAGGCCTTTTCCTCTACAACCTTATCCGGGATGATGATTTTGGCGAAATTCTTGCATGCGCCACCATAGATGACAGATTTAGGTCCGATTTTCTGAACCCATTTAGGTATAGAATACAAGTGACTGATAATTGGCACTGTATCCGTAACTTTCGTACACATTAAGCTACAATCATACTCGTAAGCATGAATTATGTCTGGTTTAATCTCTTCAATGGCTTTTTTGATGGCTTCTTCGTCCACTTTTTCTACGCCAATGTATTCTACATCCAAATCCAGTAGCTTAGTTTCGATAGAACCAGTTGCAATAAGGTAAACACTTCGAATATCCTCTGGCATTGATTTAATAATGTTGATTGCAACATTCTCCATTCCAGAGTATTTGTTTGACTTTGAAACATGTAAAATGACCACTTTTAGACCCCCATATTATCTACAGCTGCTCATACAATTGTTTCATTAACTCGTTTACTTTTTCTTTATCAAAAGACTTCATAGTCTCTATATTAGCCTGTCCCATGTTTTCGCGGACAGTTGGCATATCTGCCAAAGAGCGCTTAAGCGCAAGTACTAATGTCTGCTCATCCTTAGAATCGAATAGGTATCCCCCAACACCATCCTCGATAAGGTCCGTGTTACCACGAATCCTGCTACAGATAACTGGTAACCCAACTGACATGGCCTCCATAAGTGCAACAGGCAATCCCTCTTGATGAGATGGGAAAACATAAATGTCACTTGCAGCAAACACATCCGCCACATCTCGCCTAAATCCAAGCATCTTAACATAATCAGAAAGTCCCATTGTCTTGATGATATCTCTAAGCTCAGCGGCCATTCTTCCTCGACCTGCAATCAAATAACGTATCTTATACTTAGGCTCCACTCGCTCATCACTCTCAGGCGACACCAACATCCCCTGGTCCTTCATAATTTTAAGAGCCTTTAAAACCTCAATATGATTCTTTCTAGGAATCAACTCTCCAACAGATAACAGCACAGTTGTATCTTCGTCTATAGCAAGCTCCTTGCGAATCTTTTCTCTTGCTCCCTCACTCGCAACAAACTTGTGGGTATCAACTCCAACCCCGGGCACATACGCCACCTGTTTAGCGTAGAAATCCTGCGCGCTGTTGTAATCTTCTTTGTTGATGGTTATCAACAGGTCGGTAAATTTACTGCAGTACTTTTCCACATTGTAAAACACCAACCAATTCTTAAGAGGTGCTCCCTTGAAAAAGTGGAAGCCGTGAGCTTCATATACAACCTTAGTCCCATAGAGCTTTCTTGCCTTCCTACAGGCCAATCTACAGATTACTCCACCAATAGGTGATTGGGTGTGGACAATTTCATATTTGTTGGTCTCTACTTCTCGTTTAAGCTGTATATATGCTTTTTGAAGTTCGAAAATATTAAATATCTTTCTAAGACTAGATGTCTCGATAATTCGACAGCCTAAATCTTTAAGAAGCTTTCTTCTATCATTCATTGCCTCAGGGCTAAGAGCGCTGTCGTCGTCATTCCAGCATGATGCGACATCTACTGTATAGCCAAGGCCCTGCAAAATCTTGATATTGTCAATATTAAACTGCGTAAGCATATACGTTGTGTGAGCATGTATTAGAGCTTTTTTCATATATTCATTATCTCCTGCATGTCGCCTTCAATAAATCTTTATACTACTTGTGGACATTGGCGTTTGTTTCGCCTTCTGCGACACCCTCAGTAGCATCTTTTGTAAATATGACACGAATCGTCATAAGAATAAGCTGAATATCGAGTAAAACGGAGCACTTTTCTACATAAATCATATCAAGCTTAAGCTTATCTAATGAAGTAGTGTTGTACTTTCCGTATACTTGCGCATATCCTGTAAGACCGGCCTTTACATGGGTTCTGAATGCAAATTCAGGAACCTCCTTAACGTACTCTTTAATAATCTCTGGTCGCTCTGGGCGAGGACCTACAAAGGACATTTCGCCCTTTAAAATATTGATAAACTGTGGCAACTCATCTATACGTGTAGCACGAATAAAATGACCTATCGGTGTAATTCTGTCATCATTTTCGCTTGCAAGACGAGCTTTACCATCTTTTTCGGCATCCACAATCATCGAACGGAACTTTAAAATTTGGAACTCTTTTCCACCTATTGTGCAACGAGTTTGTTTATAAAAAACTGGACCGCCATCATATTTGTGTATAAGTACAGCCACAATTATCATTGGAATAGCGCCAACTATTAACGCCAACAAGGAAATAATAATATCACCAGTACGCTTTAATGTGGCTGATATTCCGTCCATTCCAACATTCTTGCACAGATATAATGGTGTATCAAAAAGATCAACGTCGTCTGAGCCTTTAATTAATATGTCCGAAATCTTTGGTGTGAAATATACGCGCTTTCCCGAATCGAAACATGCCTTTATAATGTCATTTCTGATTTCAGAAGGTACGTCATTAATTAAAACTGCATCGTAATTCTCAAGCTCTTTTGTAATCTTTTCTATTGGCTCGTTACAGCTGATTTCACCTGTGATGCAATACTTATCTGCACGACGGTTCATCTTTATAACCAAGTCATTCTCATACTCACCATATATATTCAAAATAGAAAATGGTGGGAATTTAACTCTATAAAGCTTGGTACTAATGTAGGTTTCGATTAAGACAGCTACCGCATCCATCATCGAAAGAATAACCAAAAAGCCAAGTATCTTCCATGTATGATTCTTAATTCCGACTATCAAAAGCACTAGGAAGAATTCAATCATATTTACTACGCCCATGGCTATTGCTTGGGACATAGATAAGATTGAAATCCTGCTACTTCCGAAATTAAATCCTTTAAATGTATTTAGCAATAAAACTATAAAAATAGCGTATAGGAAGATTACAAGATAATTACCTATGCTGTAATATCGCTGAGAAGACTCCATAAGGTTTCTTAATTTCCCATACCACATAACGCCAAAGAGCGTGGCTAGTATTACTACTAACACCACGCTACTTACAAAGCGGAATAATTTTTTTCCTGTTTCTACGTTGTTATTTTTCTTATTATTATCCATATTCTCTTAGAAATAGCTCTTGTTCATATCGACATTTCCCTTAATTCCAGGAATTGAACCCTTGCTAGAATACTGCCAAATATTGTATCTGCCTGAATAAGAGCATGCTGTGTTGTACTGGGCTACCCAAATTGAGCATGAACCAGGAAGCGAACCTGCGTTAATTTTTCCTGACATCCAGCTCTTGCTAGCGTATACTCCAGCTCTATGTCCACCCGACTGAACTGTAGCACAGAAGGCATTAACAATTGCTGTTCTCTGCTCATTAGTTAACCTACTCTGGCCTCTAGTTGTATCCTCCATATCGATGTAGATAGGAAGAGCACAACCACCTGCCTTGTTAGCCATAGCTACTGCCATTGATGCTTCAGCTACTGCCTCTGCCTCGTTTAAAGCAGTTGAATAAATATAGATACCTGTATTTACTCCATTACCCTTGGCACCCTTCATGTTTGTGTAGAAATATGGGTCCTCATGTAACTGGCCATCATACATACCTCTGTATCCGCAGCGAATGATTGCAAATGAAACTGCTGGTCCAGCCTGCTTCCAATCAATTGCGCCCTGATGCTTAGATACGTCAATACCAGTACCGTTGGATACAATCGCACCGTCATTTCCAAAATTGTAAGATACACCCTGAATTACCTGTGTACCCTTTACAGGATTACCATTCTTATCAAAGAAGAATGTGCGGCCATCGATTGTCTGCCATCCGTAGTATGTATAGTCAGCTTCCTTGTAGTAGTATGTTCTACCCTTCTCATAGTCAGCTGCTGTAGCTTCCTTCTTGCACTCAGCATCTACATAAAGCTGATTGCCCTTGGAATCTTTAAGCTTTTCTTCTGTTCCCTGACCATATCCAGATACTGTATAAGTAACCTTTAGACGATTATCCTGAGTACCATCGCTGAATGTTGCTATACCGGCTAATGTATAGTCTCCATCCTTAGTTGCCTTAAATGTACCCTTGTTCTTTTCTATTTTGACCTCAGTACCATTTACAGTTACCTTGCTAACATTTGATGTGCAAGAGATTGTAAATGTACCGTTTGAATATGTCATATCAAGTGTTGCAGTCTCAACATTTGCTCCTGCTGGACTTGCTGCAATAAGCACATTAAGCATTGTTGGAGCGTCAAAAATACTGTTTGCAGCTGCAACTCTATTCTTGTTATTTCGTTTTGTAGTATTTGTACCATCATCTGATGGATTTGTATTATCCTGACTTGGCTCAGTTGTCTGTTGATTGTCTCCGCCTGAGTTTCCATTTGAGTCATTTGAACCGTCCGAATTATTGCCACCCTCTGAAGGCTTATTGTCATCATTTGCTGGTGGTGTCTCTACCGGCTTATTTTTTGTGAAAGTAAATGTTACTACTGGATTGTTGGCATCAAATGACTTTGCACCCTCTGAGCAGGTATAGCCATCCACTGTTGGTGCAGATACCTTTTCGCCAGCCTTCTTTTCTACAGTATTATTGTAGATTTCCTTACCGTCACAAACACCCTTAACCGTAACCTTTACTGTTGCAGGTGCATTCTTAGTGTATGTAAATTCGTAAACTGTTTTTCCTTCTGCGACTGTATAGTTTGCTGGAGAAACTGAATATCCATCGCAAGCTTTTGCTGGGATTGGGTCACCCGCTTTAACTGTTTTCTTTTCTTCTGTATTTCCACCATTGTATCCATTGTATTTAATGGTTACTTCAAATGTCTTTACAGCCTTCTTGTAAATAAATGAAACTGTCTGGTCAGCGGCGATTGCATTAAAGGTATTTGTGCCTTCAACCTTTACAAACTCGTAGCCATCTACTGCTGGCTGAGCGATTGTTTGATTGCTTCCTTTTGGAACCTCCCTAACTTCACGCTTGATTTCCTTGCCAGACTCATCCTTGCAAACTACTGTAACCTTGACAGTACCTGCCTTTGGTGTGTAAGTAATCTTGGTTACTCCCTCACCCTTCTTGGTAGCCTTGCTTCCCTTGGCATTGCCCTTTGGTGGAACAACATCTGTTGTCTCTTTAACTGTGCCACCCTTCTCAACTTTTCTAGACTCTACAAACTCAACAGTGTCCTTAGGCGCCGCCTCTACAGGAATAGCCTCTTCCTTTTGTCCATCCTCGGAAGGAGCATCCTTCTTAACCTGCTTGATAATTTCCTTTTGAACTTTAAGCTCAACCTTGTCCTTTACGTTGACCTCTGTCTTGTAAGAAGTTGGCTCGTATTTGATTGCCTCAGTGTCGGCTAAATCATTTACGATGCATGCAACATAATCACCTGGTGTCATGTCTGTCTCTGAAATAACGCCATCCATGTCATCGTCTGTATAAACAGTACCCTCTGCTTCATTTAACGCTACTGCAAAAGCCTGTACTGCTGTCTCCTTATCTAAGAGTAATAGATAAAGAGGATCATTTTCTATATCTGATGGGTGTGTGTCAACCACATCACCATTTTCATCTGTAACTGCGATTGGAACATTTCTGTCCTTTAAAATCTCAAGCAATTGCTCTGCCTGAGATGGTCTAGCTTCTGCTGCTTCCGCTGGCTCTTCTGAAGGTTGCTCCTCAGCTTCTGTTTCCTCAGCTGCTGGCTCTTCCTCCGAATCCTCTGTTGCTGCTGGCTCAGTCACTGGTGCTGTAAGTAAACCTGCCTCAACATATGGTGCTGTATACTCAGCGATTTGAGCATCCAAATCCGCTATAGCATCCACATATGATTGAAGGCTCTCTGCTGTCTCTGGAGATAAAAGTTTTACCTGGAAAGGTACACCGGTTATACAGTTCTCTCCGTCAGAAGAGATGTATAAAGTCAAATCTTTTTCCAAAGACTCGCTTGTTAAAAATACGTTTTGAAATTCTGGAACATAGACATCTGCTGCAGCTGCTATTTCAACATCTTTGACCTTTTCGCTAACCTCTGGCTTTGCGAAAAACTTGTTGTATGCCGCATATGCTCCTGTTCCAATTGCACCTGCACCTACAACACCTGCAAGTCCAATGCAAAAAGGTCTGTATGTACGCACAAATGCTCTAACAACTCTAAAAAACTTGTTCATAAAAATATGCTCCCAAATTGTTAATTGCCACTAAAAACTAGTTAATTCCATGCTCCTTACAATAATCCTTGTAAGATGCATTCACCTTATCCTTGTCTGAAAGGATTAAATCCGCTTCGGTCATTCCCTCTGGAATAGGCCACTTTACCCCAATATCAGGGTCATTAAACATAAGACCACCCTCATCATTCGGATGATAGAAGTCTGTAACCTTGTAGCAGAACTCTGCGAAATCGCTTACTACCAAAAAGCCATGGGCGAATCCCTTTGGAATTAAAAACTGCTTCTTGTTCTCAGCAGAAAGAAGAATACCATAGTGCTTTCCAAATGTAGCTGAGCCTTCGCGAAGGTCTACTGCCACGTCATATACCTCACCAGAGATAACTCTTACAAGCTTATCCTGTGGGAAGTTCTTCTGAAAATGAAGACCACGAAGTACACCCTTCTTACTTGCAGACTGATTGTCCTGTACAAAGGTGTAATCAAGTCCTTCGGCCTTCATATCGTTCTCATTGTATGTCTCCATGAAGTAACCTCTATCGTCGCCAAAAACCTTTGGTGTAATTACGCAGAGACCTTCTATTCCATTTACGTTTTTCTCAACTATAATTGCCATTATAAAACCTCTATTTTTTAGTCTATGTTCAAAATCTACCTTTCAGCTAATCGCTGTATTAAACGCTGACACGCTTTCGCTCTGCTTTTTCTACTTGCGTTACATAAGATGCTGCTTACGCACCATCTAAGTAACGAGTGAAAAAGAAGGTCAGCTTATTAACACATCTTTAGCTTTAAGTTAGATTTTGTCCGTTAGTTTAAATTAATACATCTAGGTTTTATTACGCGAATTTGCAGCAAACCTAGATTATATTGTAACTGCTTTTATTAAAGTCCATTAGCTACGTCTACCAAGTACTGACCGTATGCGGTTTTCATGAGAGGCTCAGCAAGCTTAAGAAGCTGTGCCTTGTCGATGAAGCCACGCTTGTATGCGATTTCTTCGATGCAGGAAATGTACATACCCTGTCTCTTTTGGAATGTGCTTACAAATTCAGCTGCCTGAAGAAGCATGTCATGGTTTCCTGTATCAAGCCAAGCAAATCCACGACCTAGTGTCTCAACGTGGAGATTTCCACGGCTAAGATATTCGTTGTTTACTGCTGTGATTTCAAGCTCACCACGAGCTGATGGCTTGATTGTCTTTGCAATCTCAACTACCGAATTGTCATAGAAGTAAAGACCTGGTACTGCATAGTTGCTCTTTGGCTCAGCTGGCTTTTCTTCGATTGAGATAGCTACACCATTTTCATCAAACTCAACTACACCGTACTCTCTTGGGTCACGTACATAGTAACCAAAGATTGTTGCTCCCGGCTCAGACTCTGTACGCTTAGCTGCTGTCTGAAGCACCTTTGAGAATGACTGACCATAGAAAATATTGTCGCCAAGTACTAATGCTACAGCATCGCTTCCGATGAAATCTGCACCAATAATAAATGCTTCAGCAAGACCATTTGGAGCCTCCTGAACAGCATACTGAATATCCATTCCAAGCTGCTTTCCATCACCAAGCAACTCCTCAAATACTGGAAGGTCTCTTGGTGTAGAGATGATAAGTACCTCACGAATTCCTGCCAACATAAGTGTTGAAAGTGGATAGTAAATCATTGGTTTATCGTAAATAGGCATAATCTGCTTTGAGATAGCCTTTGTAAGTGGGTAAAGTCTTGTACCTGAACCACCTGCTAAAATTATTCCCTTCATATTATCCTCCAATTCTAAATATCTAATTAAAATTCTTCAGCAACACACTCTAGCGCTGCAGCCACAACTTTATCCATATCGTAGTACTTGTACTGACCTAAACGACCACCAAAGACTACATTAGATTCTGTATTAGCCTTATTAGCATACTGCTGATATACTGCATTGTTTTTATCATTATTAACAGGGTAATATGGCTCTACGCCTGGCTTCCACTCTGAAGAATATTCTCTAGATATAATTGTGGTAGGCTGCTTGCCAAACTCAAAGTGCTTGTGCTCGATGATACGAGTGTATGGCACCTCTGCCTCTGTATAATTTACAACAGCATTTCCCTGATAATTCTCTTCGTTTAATTTTTCAGTCTCAAATCTAACTGAACGATACTCAAGCGGTCCAAAGCAGCTGTCATAATATTCATCAATCTGACCTGTAAAGATAAGCTTGTTCCAAGAAACCTCAGTGCCATCCTTTAATGTGCCCTCTGTTGCTCCTTTAGCATTCTTTACTCCGCCAACCATGTCAAAATAATCCTGTGATAATGCCACATCCGAACCTTCAAGCATCTTTTCTACTATCTGAGTGTAACCACCCATTGGGATGCCCTGAAATCTATCATTAAAGTAATTATTATCGTAAGTAAATCTAAGTGGTAATCGCTTGATAATAAATGCTGGAAGCTCGTTACATGGACGGCCCCACTGCTTTTGTGTGTAGCCCTTAATAAGCTTCTCATATACATCTGTACCAACAAGTGAAAGAGCCTGCTCTTCCAAGTTCTGTGGCTCTGTGATGTTAAGCTCCTTAATCTGCTCGGCAATCTTTGCCTTTGCCTCTGCAGGAGTCTTGATGTTCCACATCTTAGAGAATGTATTCATGTTGAAAGGAAGGTTGTATAACTCATCCTTATATACTGCAACTGGAGAATTGATGTAGTTGTTGAACTCAGCAAACTGGTTCATGTACTCCCAAATCTTCTTGTCGCTAGTATGGAAAATGTGTGCACCATAAACATGAACGTTAATATCATCTTCTTTTTTGGTATATATATTTCCGGCAATGTGGTCGCGGCGTTCAATTACAAGAACTGACTTACCACGTTTATTTGCCTCGTAGGCGAAAGTCGCACCAAAGAGACCTGCACCTACTACTAAATAATCATATTTCTTCATCTAAAAATCTCCTACCCCTAGCTTATGCGCCCCATCAAAAGAACGTTCATCTGGTCCACAACCAGATAATCTGCTACAGGCTTATTTAATACAATATCATCAAAAATATTATATTTAAATGTTTTATAAAATAACTTTGAAACGAAATGTAGGCATCAAGCTATTTGTACTCTGAAGGTGAACGTGTTAGTCACCTAAAGAGTATAAATGCTTGTAGCCGTAACATTTCGCACTCAGTTTATATTATTTATTAGAATACATATCTGAGTAGTACTTCTGGTAATCACCAGATGTAACGTTCTTCATCCACTCTTCATTTTCGAAGAACCAAGCGATAGTCTTCTTGATACCTTCTTCAAAGCATGTCTCTGGCTCCCAGCCAATCTCTGCCTTAATCTTGTCTGGAGCGATAGCGTAACGTCTATCATGACCCTTACGGTCTGTTACATACTTAATAAGGTTCTCAGATACAAGTGCCTTACGTGGGTCATTCTCTGGAAGCATCTCCTGAAGTGTATCAAGGATAATGTGTATAATCTGGATGTTCTGCTTTTCGTTGTGACCACCGATATTGTATGTCTCAAAAAGCTTACCCTGTTCCTGAACCATGTCGATTCCCTTAGCATGGTCCTCTACGAATAACCAGTCACGTACGTTCTTGCCATCACCATATACTGGAAGGTCCTTGCCCTGAAGCGCATTGTTGATAATAAGTGGAATGAGCTTCTCTGGGAACTGATAAGGGCCATAGTTATTAGAGCAGTTTGTAATGTTTGCAGGGAACTTGTATGTATCCATATAAGCCTTTACAAGCATGTCTGAACTAGCCTTTGATGCTGAGTATGGTGAATGTGGATCATATGGTGTTGTCTCATAGAAAAATGCATTGTCATCATCTGGAAGTGAGCCGTAAACTTCGTCTGTAGAAACGTGAAGGAACTTCTTGCCTTCCTTAAATGAACCATCAGGAAGCTCCCATGCCTCCTTTGCGCAGTTAAGCATTACAGCTGTACCAAGTACGTTTGTCTGAACGAAGACCTCTGGGTTTAAGATTGAACGGTCTACGTGTGACTCAGCTGCAAAGTGAACTACTCTATCGATATCATTCTCTGCAAATACCTTGCGGATTGCTTCCTTATCACAGATATCTGCCTTTACGAATGTGTAGTTGTCGCGGTTTTCTACATCTTTAAGATTCTCAAGGTTACCAGCGTATGTAAGCTTATCCACGTTTATGATGCGGATTTCGTTATCATACTTCTTAAACATGTAATGGATGTAATTTGAGCCGATGAAACCAGCTCCTCCTGTTACTAAATATGTTCTCATTTTTAAATTCTCCTTCTGCGATTCCCCAAACAATATCTCGCTTGTCACGGTCTCAAGCCTTAGATATTTCCTCCGTCGACTAGATGTCTCCTTCGGAAACACTAAGAGCTTTATACCTACAAGCTACTTTTACTCTTTTGGAAAATCCCACTTTAAATTTCTTGTAAATTGATAATATATTTATAAACACACAAAAGCTTGTTTCATGCGTCCATTAGCGTTTTAGCCGAGGTATTCCTTCAAGGCATCTTTCCAGTCAGCCATGCGGTAGTCTGTTGTGAGACGAAGCATGTAGTTGTCTAGGATGCTGTAGTGAGGTCTGTCGGCACTAGCAGGGTTCATACGCTTGTACTCCTCGCTAGTCACGTGATTGACCTTAACATTTATGCCCTTTAGACGGAAGATTTCCTCTGTGAAATCAGCCCAGTTGGTATCGCCTTCGCAGGTGCCATGGAAGATACCATAATTGTCTGTAGGCTCGATATGATGAATCATTCTTGCAAGCTCTACAGCAGATGTTGGTGAACCAAGCTGGTCGCAAACCACTGAAAGCTCATCGTGAGTCTCTGCAAGAGTAAGCATTGTCTTGACGAAATTCTTACCATCGCCATAAAGCCATGCGGTACGCACTATAAACCACTTGTCTGCAAACTGCTGAACAAATTTCTCGCCTTCGTATTTGGTCTTGCCATAGGCGCTAATTGGTCCCGGCTGATCAAACTCTGTAATAGGCGCTGACGCGTTACCTGGGAAAACATAGTCTGTACTTACATGTACAAGCTTTGCTCCTACCTTGGTAGCTGCTATAGCTAAATTTCTAGGGCCAAGGGCATTAAGCTTGTAAGCAAAATCCCAATCCTTTTCGCAACCATCAACATTTGTTGCCGCCGCACAGTTGATGATTACGTCTGGCTTTTTGTCCTCAACAAAGCTAAGCACTTCGTCTAAATCCATAATATTGAGAGGTGAAATCTTATCACCCTCCACAACATCAGTCAAGATAAACTCAACTTCGTTGCCGTACTCCTTTTGGATTGCACGACCAAGCTGGCCATTACATCCAGTTACAAGTATTTTTCTCATTTTTATAGAATACCTCATTTATCCATAATCTATGCTATGGTTTATCCTCTTCCAGCCAAACTCAAAAACTTGGCTGAAAATCTAATTTATATAATCAATCCAAAAGACCTTAAGGCTCCATCCCTACTTATAAGGTGCGTAGCAGCTTATTAGGTAGGGCAATGAGAGCCGCCAGAGCGAAAGCGTGTCTTTGGATGATTATATAAAGTAGATTTTATTCAATATCTACATTGTTTGGCTGAATTATACGTAATCCTTTGCCTTAGCTATAAGTCTATTGTATGCAGAGAACATACCGCGGATAGATGCGCGTGTGATGTTTGAGCTTACGCCAACACCAAAGGTTGTGTTGCCGTGACGTTCATCTCGCATCTCAATGTATGCTGCAGCCTTGGCGCCTGAGCCTTGGCCCTGAGCAAGTGTATGCTCTGTGTAATCGATAAGTGTGTACTCAAGCTCTGGAACGCACTGCTTGATTGCAAGCTTAACTGCATCGATAGGTCCGTTTCCTTCAGCCTCTGAGTGGAACTTCTCGCCGTTGTAGCTGAAGTCAAGAATTGCAACTGTATCGTCGCTTTCCTTGCTATCTTGAATCACCACATACTCAAGAGTAAGTGGCTCCTTGTTCTCAAGATACTGAGACTTAAACGCCTCCATGATGCGCTGTGGTGTAACCTCGCCACCCTGCTTTTCAGAAATATACTGAACAACATCAGCGAACTCACGCTGCATCTTCTTTGGAAGCTTGAAGCCATAAACTGTATCCATTACAAATGCTACACCGCCCTTACCAGACTGGCTGTTGATACGAACAACTGGCTCGTACTTGCGGCCAATGTCTGCAGGATCAATTGGAAGATATGGAACCTCCCAGTACTGATTCTGACGGTCGCGCATTGCCTTAACGCCTTTGTTGATAGCATCCTGGTGTGAACCAGAGAAAGCTGTAAATACAAGTTCACCGGCATAAGGATGTCTTGCATCAGTCTGCATCTTTGTAACTCTCTCACAGACTTCAACAATTTCTTTAATATCGTCTAGTTCAAGCTCTGGGTTAACGCCCTGAGAGAACATGTTGTAAGCAATAGTAAGAATGTCTACGTTACCTGTACGCTCACCGTTTCCAAGAAGTGTGCCCTCTACACGGTCTGCACCTGCAAGAAGTCCAAGCTCTGTAATAGCAACACCTGTACCTCTATCGTTATGTGGATGAATTGAAAGAATAATGTTTTCTCTATCTTTGAAATGAGTACTCATCCACTCAATCTGGTCTGCGTAAACATTTGGTGTGTTCATCTCAACTGTTGCAGGAAGGTTGAAAATAATTGGGCAGTTAGTAGCATTGTCCCAAGTCTCCTGAACCGCTGTACATATATCAAGAGCAAACTCTACCTCGGTACCTGTAAATGACTCTGGTGAGTATTCAAGCTGAATCAACCCGTCGTGCTTATCAAGACGGTCCTTTACCATCTGAGTACCCTTCTTAGCAATTTCAATTATCTCTTCCTTTTCAGCATTGAAAACTACATCTCTCTGAAGAGTAGATGTGGAGTTGTAAATATGGAAGATAACATTTTTAATTCCTGCAATTGCCTCAAATGTACGGTCAATCTGCTCTTCGCGGCACTGTGAAAGCACCTGAATCTTTACATCATCCGGAATCTTATTTTCTTTAACTAATTTTCTTAAAAAATCAAACTCAATCTGGCTTGCTGCTGGGAAGCCAATTTCTATTTCTTTAAAACCTAATCTTAGTAGGAGGTCGAATAGTTCCATTTTTTCGTCGACGTTCATTGGCTCGACGAGTGCCTGATTTCCATCTCGCAAATCTACTGAACACCAAATTGGCGCTTTGGTAATCTGCTTATCTGGCCATGTACGTTCTGGAAACTTCAGAACTGGATTGGCCTTATAACGCTTGTAGTTCAACATAGTTCTTCCTCCTAAATATATCTAGTAATAATTTAAATCATTTTAATTTGGATTATTCGCCTAATCCTGATTCGATGGACTTGATGATATCTGCTATAGCTGCCTCTTCATCTGCGCCATCGCATGTGATTGTTATATCTTCACCTGGTTTAACACATGCACCTAACACACTCAAAACTGATTTAGCATTTGCTTCATAATTGTTATCAGTCTTGAAAGTTATCTTGCTGCTATATTTCATAGCAGTTTCACATAGCATGCCTGCAGGACGTAGGTGCAGTCCTGTAGCATTGGTAACTGTAACTTTCTTCGTAATCATAATCCATATCCTAAAATGCTTTTAAAGCATTGTATTTGTAATAAGTTCGGCAAGAGCTTTTGCGTCTGCCTCTATTTCCTCCTGGTCCTTTCCCTCAATCATAACTCTAACAAGCGGCTCCGTACCTGATGGACGGATAAGTACTCGTCCTTCCCCTGCAAATTTTTCTCCAAGTTTTTCAATTGCTGCTGCAATCTCTGGGTACTCCATATAGCTTTCCTTCTTGTGATTAGGAACCTTTGCATTAACAAGAGCTTGTGGAAGTACATCCATAATAGAAGCAAGCTCTGAAAGTGGCTTTCCTGTTTCTACCATGACTCTAAGTAAATGAAGTGCAGAAAGTAGGCCATCTCCTGTTGTGTTGTCATCTAAGAAGATAACGTGACCACTTTGCTCGCCTCCGATATTGTAACCGTTAGCAAGCATGTTCTCTAATACATATCTATCGCCAACCTTTGTTGACTCAACGTTGATGCCCTGCTCCTTAGCCATAAGAGTAAAGCCAAGGTTGGTCATAACGGTAACAACGCAAGTGTTCTTTTTAAGTGTGCCCTTGTCCTTCATGTGCTTTGCACAGATTGCCATAATCTGGTCGCCATCGATCAAATGACCGCCCTCGTCAACTGCAAGCATTCTATCTGCATCGCCATCAAAGGCAAGACCAACTTGAGCATTCTCAGCAACCACTCTTGCTTTAAGCTCATCCATGTGGGTACTACCACAGTTACTATTGATGTTGGTTCCATCTGGATTGTTGTGAATTGTAATAAGCTCTGCGCCCATTTCTGATAGGCAAGCTACACTTGTGCGATATGATGCACCTTCAGCACAATCGATAACAATCTTTAGTCCTGATAGATCCATAGGAACTGTCTGCTTAAGAAAATCCACATACTCACGACCAAGGTCGAATCTGAAATCAATCTTTCCAATCTCAGCACCTGTAGGAAGATTTACTCCCTTCATGTCGTTTTCGATAAGCTCCTGAATCTCATCCTCCAATGCATCTGAGAGCTTGAAGCCATCGCCGTTAAAGAACTTGATACCGTTAAACTCCATTGGATTGTGACTTGCAGAAATAACAACGCCGGCATCAACCTTGTGCTTGCGTGTAAGATATGCAATTGCTGGAGTAGGTAAAACTCCTACGTATACTGCATTGGCACCAACTGAGCAAATACCACTCATAAGCGCTGATGCAAGCATTGTTCCAGAAATACGTGTATCACACCCAACAATGATTGTTGGCTGATGTGATGCCTCTTTTGTAAGAACGTAAGCACCTGCCTGTCCAAGTGAGCGAGCTAAATCTATAGTAAGTTCGGAGCCTGCTACGCCTCTAACTCCATCTGTTCCAAATAATCTTCCCATTTTATTCCTCATTTCCCTCGGTGTTATCTGTCGACTGAGCGTTGGAATTCTTGTCCTCTGCAACTGCAACTGAAACCGATGTATTTTGAATTGTAATGCCATCTGGATTATCAAATTGCACTACAACATTATGCTTATCTCCAATAGTAAGCGTTGAACAATCAATAGTTCCTTTGATTTGTGAAACATCCAGCTTTTTGAGGCTGTCCTCTGAGCCAAATACATTGATCTTGATATTGCTATCATTGAGGGCAACTGTCTGACCATTAACAACATTTGTAAAGCTGATGTTGGATGCAGGGATTTCAACCTCTTTGTGGCTTTCTCCTGCCATCAGCACGTAGATAGTTACTCGCGATGGAGAGCCCTCGGCTAGGGATACTCCATTTGGCAAATATGAACTGATATCTACCGATGTCGTAAATGAACCATTAAGATTAGACAGATTGATAACTGAATCTGGAATGGTGATGCTTGAAACATTGTTAAGCGCTTCTGGCTCGCCCATGATAATTACCGAAGAAGGGTCTGTCTTAATCTCATCTAGAGTAAGATTAGAAGACAAAGTACCGCTTGTCTTTGGCACTATATCAACCGTCTTTCTATTTGCAAAATGAACACTGACATTAACTGAGTTAACAGAAAATCTCAAATCTGATAGATCTTTAATTTCAATACCCTTTTTGTCGTAAAACTTAGGGACTGCCACATCAGTAAAATCGCTGGTGTTGTCTGTCACATCAACTAGTGCCTCAACCTTGGCAATTTTGTTAACCTCTCCCTCTGGACCCTTTACAGTGATAACCGTTGGGCTGCATTTAAGCTCCTCAACCTCCAGTCCTGACTCTAGGGTGCCAGTTGTCTTTGCCTCTATTGCAAATCGCTTTGATTCTTCCTTCTCAAGCTCCACAAGCAAGTAGTTCTGCTTCTCAGAAATCTTGATAGCATTTTCGTAAGAATTTGCCACTACTGTTACAGGAACTCTCTCCTCGTTTTGAAGCTGCTCCATGTCAGCTGTAGCTGTAAAGTCTGAAGAACTAATCTTTTCCATTATGGAACGCTTTGCACTGAACTTAACATTAACTATGTTTATGCCATCCTTCAGCTTGTATGTCATTCCTTTGTCCTTTAAAACATCCTCGTTAATAACGTTGACGCGGACAGGGAGTGTTTTAGGCACAGTTGGATCGTCTACATTAACTACTGCAAGCCATAGTAGGAATGAAAATACTAGGGCAAGTAGCTTTAGTCCGAAGTTTCTTGTGAGGGCGTTAATAATCTTTTGCTTCATGCCTGGCCCTCCTTTTCAGCTGTTTCTGGATCTAGCTGTTCTATTTCTGTACTCTGAATCTTCTTAAGTTCTGATATAAGCTCATCTTCCTTGACGTCTCTAACGATACGTCCCTCTCTTGCATAAGAAACTGTACCAGTCTCCTCTGAAACAACTATTGTAAGAGAGTCAGAAACCTCACTTATACCTACTGCCGCACGATGTCTTGTGCCCAAATCCTTGGACAAGCCCATATTGTCAGATAAAGGAAGATAGCATGTGGCCGAAACCACTCTATCGCCTCTGACAATAACTGCACCATCGTGAAGCGGTGTGTTTTTCTCAAATATATTGATAAGCAGCTGTCTAGTAACAAGGGCGTCAAGACTTATACCTGTACGCTCAAACTCTGTAAGCTGCATGTCGTTTTCCACAACAATGAGGGCACCTGTCTTAACTGCTGCCATTTCATAGCAGGCTGTAACCATACCTGTAATGGTAGTGTCGTCGAATTTCTTGGTGCCAGTTTTTAAAATGTTCCACGAAAATAAAGAGGTGATTTTCCGTCGTCCAATCTGCTCGAGTGCTCTTCTAAGCTCTGGCTGGAAGACCACTATAAGCATTGTCATTGCAACTGTAACCAACTTCTCTCCTAACCAGAGAATTGTGTTCATGTTTAGCGCAGCTGCAAGAACAAAGAACAACAGGATGATAATAACACCCCTTACAAGCATCCATACCCTGCTGTTTTTAACCCAAACAAGCAGGTGGTACATGAAATATGCAATTATAAAAATCTCAATGACGTCTATAGGGTTTACTTCTGGAATACTAACGAAATCACTTATGACAACCTCTATAGAATTGAACACACTGTCCACTGATTCACTCCCTAACTACCCTAAGGTTTGCGTTAAAATTTCTTGACTTCTTTGTCTTCTTCAACAATTCGAATCTTTGGAACTGCTGTTACATAGTAATAGTAGTCATCATCCTCAAACTGAACTTTTTCAATTCGAGAATAATCAAGATCTAATATGAAGTAATTTAATATAAATCCAATCACAAGAACGATGATGTTGCCCGTGATAAGATTTGGAATCTGACCCTTTGTGCTTGTAAACAAGTAGCCTGCAAGCATTATAATAAACTCAACAGCCACACCTGCCACATCCGCAATAATCCAAGACATATTGATGCTTGACTGGCGTAACAAATACACAACTAAAAACATCGCTACCATTGCTACCAATAGGAAATAAAACATCTTGTTGGTAAGCATCTGATCCTGTAATAAGGAAAAGACGGTAACATCAGCTGCCTCATCTAATATCGCCTTAGCATTATCCTTGATAATATGTAGGTAATATGCTGTGACTGTACCGCAAATAACTGAGGCCAACTCATTGATATTTGACAATAATCCTGTACCAAGCGCCATGGCATAAGGCGCTTTGAATGCATAGCAAATAGGCACCATGACCATATTGTAAGTATTCTTGCTTCTAAAATATGCACAAACGATGTAGCCAATTATCATCAGGCCTAGTGCAACAAGAGCAACCTGTGGGCTTAGTGCCGCCAAATCAATAAGTAAAACTATTGCTAGAATTAATGAGACTCCCTGAATAGGGAAAAACGCACATATAATTGCAATGATAATGGAAACCCAAATCTTGCTGATTGTCTTGTTGTATCCAAAATTAACTTTGATACACATAAGGCCAACAAAAGCTATGAGGGCACTCCATATTTTTAAGAAAAGCATTTCACGAGATAAAATGAATCTCCTGATGTCGTCTCGTAACCTAATAAAAGCATTCATTAAAATTATCCTCTAGTCATTGTATTCTTCGTAATCTCTTGCAAGTATCGGTTTGGTTTGCTGTACCTCTGCCTCGTACATGTCGTTAAGCTTTTCGTAGCGATAAGCCAACTCCTTGATAAGGCGCTTTCCACGCTTATATTGCTTAGCAGCGCGGCGTCTAGCATTGTGAACATGTATGATGATATACGCCGCATAGACCAATAGTCCCGCAAGCGCAATCAACAAAATATACATTGTCGAGAGATTCTCGATAACGTTACTTACCAAATATAAAACAATAAAGGCGTAAACTGCACCATAGAAAAGTGTGCCTGCCAGAAATCCTCCCCAACCGTGTAAGGCGATATATTCTTTTTTAGAGTAACGGAGCATTGGTTGATACTCAGGACCAAGCTCTTTTTCGAAGACTGCCATAGCCGTCATGTGCCTAACGCGTTCTTCATTTATCATACCAATATCCTCTTTTACGCAATAATTCAGAATCAGTATAGCATAAAAGCCTCTTAAAATAAAATACCTACCGAGTATTATCGGTAGGTATTAATAGATTCAAATTATTTTTCCAAAAATCGCATTTTGGTATCATGTGGCTGACGCTTTGAAGTTGACTCTGGAGCCTTTGGTTTATTGATAGAATTCTTAAGAATATTTGCCATATTGGTCTTACAAGAATCACAGTATTTGCCAGTCTTGATTGTGGCGCCACAGCCCTCACACTCAATACCAACAGGTGAGTCATCCGCAAACTGTAATCTCTCTTCTCTAATCCACTGGCGAATCTGGCTTGTTGCCACATCGTTGTCGTCAGCAATCTCCTGAATGTTGGCACGTGGATTGGTACGAATATATTCCTTGACCTGCTGGAACTTCTCTTCCACGATTTCCCTACAAGCAGGACAAATATTCATGCCTCCCAAGTAGTTAAATAATCTACCGCAATTTCTACAGTTACGAACCTCCATAACCGCTACCTCCTGTTTCTATTGTGCCTCGCCAATACAGATACATAATCCGTATATCTGAGTTGCACCCCCATTTTTTAAAACCTTCGCAACACTATCCATGGTCGTTCCAGTTGTATAAATATCGTCTACTACAAGTACTTTTCTAAATTGTAACTCATTTTCGGCCAAAGTAAAGGCATTTAACAAATTTTTCTTTCTTTTTAGCCGGCCCAAACCCTTCATTGCCTCAGTTTCTTTATTACGTAGTATTAAGTCATTGACAACCGGTATATCCGTCAATCTTCCAAGCTCATTTGCAAAGACTGTGGCCTGGTTGTAGCCACGCAATTTTTCCTTGGGTCTATACATAGGAACCGGAACTATCACTTGAATCCCCTTTTGCCTAATCCATTTACCATATACATTTACAGCTTGTTTGGCGTAGGCCTTGCCATAACACCTCCTATTATTATATTTGAAGCGATACATAGACTCCTTCATTGGTCCTTCATATCTAAAGACAGCTTTGCTCTGTTTAAAGTGATGAGTTGTCTTTATGCAATTATTGCAGTATTCATCTATTATGTTAGATATAGGGCTTCCACATTTCATACAAGCATCCTGCCCCACCAACCTAATTTTCTTGGAACATTCCCTACAAATGCCCAAATCTTTTTCTATTTTCAATAAAACTTTTTCGCATGCCACACATCGTTTTGGGTACAATAACCCTATGCATGCGGCTATAATACTTCTTATATTAAATAACATTTATTTCTCCAATTTGACTTATTTGTTATTTCTAATTAAAATTTAATAGCTAAAACACAAGGGATAACTAGATAAACCTTTGAAAGGAATAATATGAAAAAAAGATTAATTAGTATATTGTTGGCAACAACCTCGGCATTGACACTGATTGGATGCGGTCAATCCTCTAAGATAGATGCCGTTTCAGAAAAGATAGAAGAATCCTCTGAGGATTCGTATGTTTATAATATATCAGCACTTTTATCAGAAGACAATGATTATGACAAAATTATACTTCAAGGTTTTTCTGATGCATTGTCTGATAAGTTAGGTGAAGAACATTTCAAAATCAAGACATCCACTGTTTCAGAGGACAAGTCAAGTGACGATATGGCATCCTCTGCTGCAAGCGGTTCCTATGATTTGATTTTTACTGTAGGCAAGCAAACCCTTTCCTCTGCAGTAGCAGCAACTGATAGCGTTCCTATCGTCGCTACTGGTATCGTAGACTTTAAGGGTACTCTTAGGATTGCCAGCTTAAATGGAAAGTCTTGGGACAAGACAACAGGCATGAATGTTACTGGTGTCAGCTCAAAACCAAGCATTGTTGATCAGGTTTCTCTAATGATTGAGACAACTGACGACTTACAGACTGTAGGTATTTTATTCTCACCTGAGGATACTGATTCCATCTATCAAAACGAGATTTTTGAAGCTTACTTAGACCAAGCAGGTATTCCTTGGAAGGAATATATTGTTCCTGCCAGCAACACAGCTTCAGTTACTCCTGAGCAACAGAACTCAACTGCTCTCACTCCAAGTAAGTTCGTTGCATTTTCTGCTAAGGAAGGCATGAATAATGTTGTTGAGTCTCTTGGAGACGGTACAAACCTGGGTCTTAATGCCCCATCTTCTACAAGGGTTGCTACAGTTTCAGACTTCTGGAAGACAGGCAAGACTGTTCCTGTTAAGGAGACTTCTGATGAGGACGAGTCAGAGGATAACAAAAAGGATTCTGATAAGGATTCCAAGAAGACCTCTGATAAAGAATCTAAAAAGGATTCTGATGCCGACGATTCTAAAAAAACCGAAAATATTCAGGACGTAGCTGATTCCACAATAGACGAGCGAATCCAAGAAGCTTGTAGCGAATGCTCTGCTATCTACATTCCTTTCGGAAGTATGCTTACAGACCAAATGGAGACTATCGGTTCTGTTTGTAAAGATTCTGGTGTAGTGCTTGTGGCAGGCGACACTTCAATAGGTGCTAACAGTCTTGTTACACTTTTCACCGACCCATATATCATCGGTTATTCTGCCGGAAAGAAGGCCGTCAGGGTATTTAATGGTGAAGATATTGCCACTATCAAGGTTAGCTCGATTGATGGCGATGATTCTGTAAAGCTTTACAATGGCGATATTGCAAAAGCATTTAATAAGGAATTCCCTAAGTCATTTAAGGAATACCATGAATTCTTAGATACCTATGAATACGGTAGCACCATCACCCGTTACTCTAGCGAGGAGAATGAAGCACAATGATTCTACACGTAATCAAATCTAATATCTATTCTGGTGCAGAAAACGTAGTATGCCAGATTATAAAAGGGTTATCAGACCGCGAGGATTTCATTTATATGGCACCTCGCGGTCCTATTGAAGATAAGCTTAATTCTATTGGTCTTTCTGACAAATATAGAGGCATTCCAAAACTTACAATTTCCGAAATTCAAAAGGCTGTTGATGAGCTACACCCTAGTGTTGTCCACGCTCACGATTTCACTGCCAGCGTACTTTGCGCTTACGCATTAAAGGGCAAGGTTCCTGTGGTTTCTCATCTACACAACAATCCACCATGGATTCAAAAAATTCATTACAAGACTATTTCCTATTTAATGGCATGCAAATACATCAGCCATATACTTATGGTTTCTGAAGCTGTTAAAAATGAATATAGATACACAGGCAAGCTCAAATGTCCTATCACTATTGTGGGCAATCCATTTTCTGTGGAAGGTGTTACCTCTCAGGTAAATCCTGATTTGGACCCTTCAGCTTTAGCCAGCGATATACTTTTTGTAGGCCGTTTAACCGAGCAAAAGAATCCTCTTCTTTTTGCAAATATCGCTAAAACTCTCCTAGAGGATGGTACAATCTCCCTTGCTAGAGTCGTTGGTGGCGGTGAATTGTATGATGATTTGGCTGCATTTATATCTGATAACAATTTAAGCGGTAAGCTTATTTTAGAGGGATTTAAAAAGAATTCCTACGACTACATGGCAAGTACCAAAGTACAAGTCATGCCTTCTAAATGGGAAGGCTTTGGTCTTGTTGCATTAGAGGCCATGGCCCTTCAAAAACCTGTTGTAGGCACTGCAAATGGAGGCCTTGTAAACATAATAGATGATAGCTGCGGCTATATTTGTAATGAGGCAGACGACTATGTGGGCGCCATCAAGGAATTGCTTGCAGATGAGAGCGTTTACCAGCAAAAATCTAAGGGTGCATCTGCCCGTGCCTTAGCTTATAATAATATCAATGAATACTGTGACAAATTATTTGAAATATATAAGGAGCTAGGATGAAACGTAAAGAGTACAAAGAACTGCTTAAAAGCGACTTTCTTAGATATTCTTCGGATTGGTCCTTCATGGGAAGGTTCAAGATATATCACACAAAGCCAGGCTACGCTTGGAGTCATTGGTATCGCAAGCTTTGCTACCAAAACTCTCATGGATGGATGAAGCCACTTGCTTTTATCACAAGACTTAAGTTTCATAGCATATCTGTGAAATACGGCATAGATATCCCAAGCCATGTTAAACATATCGGCTCTGGATTTATGATTGATCATTTCTCATGCATCGTTATTCATACCGATGCTGTGGTTGGAAACAACGTTACCATAAGGCAAGGTTCTGTAATAGGTACTAACGGTCGCGGTGTTCCTGTTGTGGAGGATGGTGTCGATATTGGTGCAGGCGCAGCTGTTATCGGTCCTATAACTGTAGGTAAAGGTGCTGTAATCGGAGCCAATGCAGTTGTCACAAAGGATGTTCCTCCTGGAGGCGTAGTTGTAGGCAATCCCGGCAAAGTTATTAAAGTAAATAGTTAGATTAATTCTCCATTACATTTCTTAAAATGTAGTGGAGTTTTTATTTAGCCTCTCTTTTTCTAGAATAACTGTAAACTCAATTGTTTTCACCAATATATAGTCAAATTTTCTGATAATATCTCTAAATCTAGGGGGTTTTCAAAACATTTGACTTGTGATATTATGATAGTAACTATAAGTATAAATATAGCTATCTATGTCCCGGAGTAGACAAAGGATTGTCACACATAAA
>JAEEGJ010008755.1_pt1 | contig 27683 bp, 16 predicted proteins | sample 8958761 | NCBI WGS metagenome assembly JAEEGJ01 (sample SAMN16246546, study PRJNA631951) | gut metagenome | biome: gut microbiome; feature: rumen; material: RS-attached | host: Bos | place: Iran: Karaj | collected 2018-10 | reverse complement strand
TCGCAAATCGCTCACCTATTTTGCGTTCTAGGTGAGCACACAGGTGAATGGATGCCCGGGGAAGTGCTTTTCGGGCGGAAACTGGCGGGCGCAGGCGGGAGTATGCGGAGGCTGAAGGGAGCGAGCGAAAACGGGCGGGAGCAGGCAGGAGTATGCGGAAGCTGGAGAGATCGGGCGGGAGCAGGCGGGAGGAATCGGAAGCTGGAGGAAGCGGTAACTGGCGGGAGCGGACGACGAGTTCAGACGAATCCAGTAGAAATCAGACAATTTCAGACAATTTCAGCCGAGTTCAGGCGATTTCACACGCGGAGCGGAAAGTAGTATAATGTTTGTAATCTTGATTTCAGCGAGGCGAGGCGGATGAAAAAGGAAAACCCGAACATGAAGAAAGCGGTGACCGCGGCGAAGATCGTGGCGAGCATGACTGCGGCGATGGCGATCGGCCTGAATGCGGCCGGCTGCACGGACCCCGACAAGAAGTCCGGGAATGCGAACTCGAAGCTTGGTTACCTTTCGTCCCGCTATGACCCTGATAATAACGATAACCCCGACGTCTACGGTCCGCCGACGGATTTTGACCCGTCCGACAATGATCCGACCTGCGCGTATGGGCCGGAGCCCTACAATCCTTCCGACAACGAGACGAGGGCTGTCTATGGGCCGCCGTCCGACTACGATCCGTCGGACAACATCGCTGTTCCTGAGTACGGGTCTGAGTTCGACGATTCGGACGATGAGGCGTAACCCGGCGAGCAATCTATGGATCCTGTAAAAGCACTGAAAACGCGCCATCTGAACCAGCTGGCCGACTATACCGATAATCTCTACACGCACCCCGAGCTCCGGAACCTTTTCTTCGAGCTGACTACCGCGTGCAACGAACATTGCTTCCACTGCGGCAGCAACTGCGCGGTGCCGCAGCCGGACGAGCTCACGACGGAGGAATTTAAGGGGATCCTCGACCAGATCAAGGAAGACTTCGGAACGAAGCGCACATTTCTCAGCATCACGGGCGGCGAACCGCTGCTGCGCCGGGATTTCTTCGATATCATGTCTCATGCAAAAGCACTTGGCTTCCGCTGGGGGATGACCTCGAATGCGACGCTGATCACGAAGGAAGTGGCGCACAAACTCGCGGAGGCCGGCATGAAGACGATCTCTGTTTCGATCGACGGACTTCCCGAGACGCATGACGCCCTCCGCGGATTCAAGCGCGGGTACGAGCTCGCCATGCGGGGGATCCAGAACCTGATCGATGAAGGTGTTTTTGCATCGGTACAGATCACGACGGTGGTCAATCACGAAAATATAAAAGAACTTCCTGCGCTTTTCGAGATATTCAAGGGCATCGACATCGACTCCTGGCGAGTGATCAACCTGGAACCGATCGGGCGCGCGCTGCTGCGGCCGGAGCTGATGTGCACACCGGACGACCTGCGCGAGATGTTTGAGTTTATTAAGACCGCGCGAAAAGACGGGTTCCCCGTCATCTACGGATGCAGCCATTATCTCGGGCTCGACTACGAGGTCGAGGTGCGCGACTGGTACTGGCTCTGCAACGCCGGCGTCTATACCGCGAGCATTACGAGCCGCGGCGATATCACGGCGTGCCTCGACATCGAGAGAAATCCGCGCGTGATCTACGGAAATATCCGTCGCGACCGCTTCCGCGACGTCTGGGAGAACCGCTTCGAGTTCTTCCGGCACGATAAGGCGGAGGACTGCGGGAAATGCAGGGACTGCGAGCACCGGCGCTTCTGCCGCGGCGAGGCCTGCCATTCGTGGGATTATCAAAAAGACGAACCCCTGATCTGCATGAAAGGCGTGCTGTTCGAGTAAGATTGCGGTTGCGTGTTGCGGAGTGTAGCGGCGCGGGGTGACTGAAAACAGACGGGATGCTGCCCGGGGCGAGTGCTTTTCGAGAGGATGAAATATCGAAATGCACTTTTTCATTGTAAATCGAGCAAAACAGGATTTCACCCGTAATTTTTGAGCACGCAAGACTCGGAATTCATCATAAATCGAGATTTCTCAATTCTCACCCGTAAATCCATCGGATTTTCCATGCTCGAAAAGCACTTTTTACGGGTGAAAAGTGCTTTTTTCTCATTAGCAATGAAAATGCGGCCAGACGCGGCAATTTTTTACGGGTGAAAACCACTTATACGTCCATTTACAATGAAAATGCAGTCAAAAGCTGCGGCAAATTGCGGGTGAAATTAAAAAATTAAGAATCTCTACGGTATTTGCCATAGGACACAACGCGGAGCGGCGTCCTCAATAATTTGTTAAAACGCACAACACCATTTCTGTGGCATTGACATTTCGGTGGTGGTATCTTATAGGTGTCAAAAATTGTTCCGCGGCGGGGAGCCGGGGCGGGACAAGAACAGACACCGGCACCGCGCGGAACAAGTGGTTTTCGCGGGGCAGCGCCAAAGAGGCAAAGGAGCCGGGGCATGTAAAACAGCAAACAAACACCCCGTGGAAGAGTGCTTTTCGCGAGGCGGAAAATAAGGAGACATAGACATGTGTATGCGTAAAACTAAGATCATCTGTACTCTCGGTCCGGCGGCGGATTCCGACGAGGTCGTTCGTGAGCTGATGCTCGCGGGCATGAACGTCGCGCGACTGAATTTTTCCCACGGTTCCTACGAGGAGCACCAGGCCAGGATCGACCGCGTGAAGCGGATCCGCGAGGAGCTCGACCTGCCGGTAGCGCTTCTGCTCGACACAAAAGGACCGGAAATCAGAACGGGTGAATTTGAAGGCGGAAAAACCAACTTCGTCGAAGGGGCTGAGGTCGTCATCCGCCACAAGGATGTCATCGGTACCGACAAGGAATTTTCTGTCTCGTATAAAGAACTCGCCGGCGACGTCAAGGAGGGTTCCAGGATCCTGATCGATGACGGCCTGATCGAGCTGATCGTCAACAGAATCGACGACGGCGACATCTACTGCACCGTCAGCAACGGCGGCCCGGTCTCCACGAAAAAGAGCGTCAACGTGCCGGACGCGGAGCTTTGCCTGCCGGCTCTGACCGCAAAGGATAAGGAAGATATTCTTTTCGCCGTGAAGAATGAATTTGACTTTATCGCTGCGTCGTTCGTGCGCAAGGCGAAGGACGTGCAGGAGATCCGCCACATCCTCGAAAAGAACGGCGATCACGGCATCAACATCATCGCGAAGATCGAGAATAACGAAGGTATCCTGAACTTCGACGAGATCCTGAAAGTTAGTAACGGCATCATGGTCGCGCGTGGTGACCTCGGCGTCGAGATCCCGGCGGCGAACGTGCCGATCGTGCAGAAGAGATGCATCCAGCAGTGCCATACCGCTGGTAAGATCTCGATCACGGCGACACAGATGCTCGACTCCATGATCAGAAACCCCCGTCCGACCAGAGCGGAGGTTTCGGACGTCGCAAACGCTATCTACGACGGTACTTCCGCGGTCATGTTAAGTGGTGAGACCGCAAACGGCAAGTATCCGGTCGAGGCGCTGAAGATGATGGTCGAGATCGCGGAGCAGACCGAGTCTTCGATCGATTACTGGAATCAGTTCAGCAAAGCGAAGCCGAACATGATGCCTTCTGTCGCAAACGCGATCTCGCACGCCTGCTGCACGACCGCGATGGACCTGAATGCAAAGGCGATCGTTACAGTTACCCACGGCGGAAGAACTGCCCGTCAGATCTCCCGTTTCCGTCCTGCCAGCCCGATCGTGGCCGGCACCCTCTTCCCTCGTGTGCAGCGCCAGCTGAACCTTAGCTGGGGCGTTTATCCGATCCTCGTTCCTGAGGTCGCCACGACCGATGAGATGTTCGAGGTCGGTCTCGAAGCCGCCCAGAAGTGCCCGTTCCTCAGCAGCGGTGACCTCGTCGTTATGACGGGTGGTACGCCGGTCGGCATGAGCGGTACGACCAACACCATCAAAGTCCAGGCCCTCGGCAAGTCCATCGTGCACGGCAACGGCCAGCCCACTTCCGACGAGCAGGGCTCCCAGGTCACCGGCACCGTCTATATCGTCAAAGATCCGGAGCACCTCGAGGCGCAGCCGCCGCTGTCCGAGGACGACAGCATCATCCTCGTTGCGCCTTATACGAATAATAAGATGATGCCTTTCATTAAGCATGCAAAAGCACTTATCGTCGAGGATGACGACTCCGCTTCTCATGCCGCGACGGTCGCCATGGCGCTGGATATCCCGGCGATCCTGTCCTGCGAGAACTGCACCAAGCTCTTAACCGACGGCGCGACGGTATCGATCGACGCCAAGAGAGGATCGGTTTCCTGAGCGGGTTCCTGATTGGTTTCCTGAGGGGTTCCTGTGGGATTTTCTGAGGTGGGCAGGTGCGGATTGGCGGCCTGATTTGGCGGCCTGCGGGCAGATGGCCAAGCGTCAGACAACTTACAGACAACAAAATAGGATCAAACTGCGGAATGAAGCGGTTTGATCCTATTCTTTTATAGAAAAGCAGCCGCCTGGCAGTGCTTTTCTCATATTTTTCCAAAAAGGATGCCAAATTTGGAAATCTGCTGGAAATCTGCGGCAAAATGATCGAAAAGCGGGTGGTTTTCCAAAAGATTTCCAAAATGAAGGTTGGATTTGGAAATCTGGTGGAAAACTGCGGTGAAATGATCGAAAGCAGCGGGGCGGAGTGGTTTTAGGGAGGATATTCACCTGAACGCTCACCTGTTTGACGTTTTAGGTGAGCAATCTGCGAACGAGAGGCCGGTGAAGTGCTTTTCGCGAGGAAGTTCACCTAAACACTCACCTATTTGACGCTTTAGGTGAGTGATCTGCGAATGAACGACTGGGAAAGTGCTTTTCGCGAAGAAATTCACTTAAACGCTCACCTATTTGACGTTTTAGGTGAGCAATTTGCGAACGAGGAGCTGGAAAAGTGCTTTTCGCGAAGAGTCCTCCAAAAAGATGGGGAAGCCTGCGTAGATCTATGAGATCGGCGAAGGATCTTACATCTGCGAGACGTACAGCTTGTAGTAGTCGCCTTTTTTCGCCATGAGCTCATCGTGCGTGCCGCACTCGGTGATGCCGCCGCGGTCGATGTACATGATCTGGTCGCAGTTCTTGATCGTGGACAGGCGGTGCGCGATGATGAACGAAGTCCTGCCCTTCAGCATCGCGTCGAGGCCGCGCTGAAGTGCTTTTTCCGTCTGAACATCGATACTCGAAGTCGCTTCGTCGAGAACGAGCAGCGCCGGATCGGACAGCAGCGTGCGGGCAAACGAGATCAGCTGCTTCTGGCCCTGCGACAGCGTCGAGCCGCGCTCCTTGACCTCCGTCTGATATCCGCCCGCCATCTTGCTGATGAACGCGTCGGCGCAGACGGCCCGGCTCGCGGTGCGGATCTCCTCTTCGTTCGCGTCGAGCTTGCCGTAGCGGATGTTGTCCTCGATGGTGCCCGAGAAAATGAAGCTGTCCTGCATCATGATGCCCATCTGCGAACGGAGCGAGCGGAGCGTGACGTCCGAGATGTCCTGCCCGTCGATCAGGATCTTGCCGGAATCGAGATCGTAGAAACGCGAGATAAGATTCACGATAGTGCTTTTGCCGGCGCCGGTCGGGCCAACGAGGGCGATCGAGCTTCCCGGGGCTACCTTGAACGAGACGTGATGGAGGACCTCTTTTCCCTCCTCGTACGAGAACGAAACGTCGCGGAACTCGACTTCGCCCCTGATCTTCGGCATCTCGGTCGCATCTTCCTTATCCTTCACGCCCACCGGCTCGTCGATCGTCTCGAAGATGCGCTCGAGGTAGGCCATGTTGTTGATGAAGTTGTTGAAGATGTTGCCGAGGTTCATGATCGGCTGCCAGAAGCGCGCCGCGTAGCTCGATACCGCCACGATCGCGCCGAGAGTTTCCTGCCCCTGCGCGAAAAGCACTAGTCCGACGACGAAGATCGCTCCTCTTACGAAGACGGAGATACTGTCGATTCCAGGCCAAACGAGGTTGGTGTAGCGGAGTGCGCCCATCCAGGTCGTGCGGCAGTCGTCGGAGAGGTTCTCGAAGATCTCGGCGTTCTCATCCTCGCGGGCGAAGATCTGCGTAATCTTGGCACCGACGATGTTTTCCTGCAGATACGCGTTCAGGTTCGAGTTCTTGTTCGACACCATCTGCCAGGCCCTGCGCTGCTTGTTCTTGACCCAGAACATGAAGACGGCGAGGACCGGCACGCCGATCAGGACGACCAGCGAGAGTTTGACGTCGGTCGTGAGCATGAAGGCGACGATAAAGATCAGATTGATGATCTCGAGGATCGCGTTGATCAGGCCGTTGCTGAGCATATCCGAAACCGAGTTGACGTAGTTGACCACGCGGATCAGGATCTTGCCGTGCGGGCGGTCATCGTAGTACTGGAACGGGAGTTCCTGCAGATGCGCGAAAAGGTCTTTTCGGATGTCATAGACGATGTCCTGTGACATGCGCTCCATGATGTGCTGACGTATCGTGTAGAAAAGGATACTGACGGCAAATGCGATGACCAGCAGGAGCACCAGCTGATGGAGCTTGTCGTAATCCTTCGCAGGGACGACGACGTCGAGCGCTTCTTTCGTGATCTTCGGGCCGCAGAGGGCTGCCATGGCGCCGAGTGCGGAGAGGATCAGAGCGATGGTCATCTTCACTTTATACTTGCGGATGTAGATCCACGCGCGCTTTAAGTGCTTGAGCGAAAAAGGCTCTTCTAGCGTTTCGTCCACGCGGTAGGTATTGCGCTTCTTATTTTTCGGTTCGGAGGCAGTTTCCGTCGCAGCCGCCGTCTCAGCATTTCCGTTCATGCCGCGCTCGTGCTGCAGGTCTGCATTGCTGTTCTTGCCGCGCTCCTGCTGCGGTTCCGTATCCATGTTCTTGCCGCGCTCCTTTTCCGGCTGCGGCTTCTTCGCATTCCTATCTTTCTTAGCCATCAGCTCACCCCCTTTCCGTCAGCTGCCGGCGCATCCGCCGGAGCAGCCTGTTTCCCGGACTCCTGCCCGAAAAGCACTTGTCCGTCATCTTTCAGCACGGCCTGGCCGGTCTGAAGTCTTACGAGCTCGGCGTAGTAGCCGTCCTTCGCGATCAGTTCGTCATGTGTGCCGCTCTCAGAGATCTTCCCGTCCTGCAGGATGAGGATCTTGTCGGCATATTTCGTTGTGGAGATCCTCTGTGCGATGATGATCTTCGTGCACGGGAAATCCAGCTCGGAGAGTCTCTCCTGGATCAGTTTTTCCGTCTCCATATCGACGGCCGATGTGGTGTCGTCGAGGATCAGGATCGACGGGCGCACGGCGAGCGCTCGCGCCAGCGAGATCCTCTGCTTCTGCCCGCCTGAGAGTCCGACGCCGCGCTCGCCGACGATCGTGTCGTAGCGGTCCGGCATCTTTCTGATGAACTCATCAGCCACCGAGTATTTCGCGAACTTCACGACATTTTCTTTCGTGATGTTCGTATCGCCGTACGCGATGTTTCCATCGATCGTATCGGAGTAAAGAAGCACGTCCTGTGTCGCCATACCGATATTGGTACGGAGCTGCTTGAGCTTAAACCTGTTGACGTCGATGCCGTCCACGAGCACAGAGCCGGAAGTCGGCTCGTAAAAACGCGGGATCAGCTGGATCAGCGATGTCTTGCCGCAGCCGGTCTCGCCCATGATCGCGACCGTCTCGCCGGGCTCGGCAGTGAAGCTGATATCATTAAGTACCGGAAGATCGGAATCTTCGTACTGGAAGCTGACATGCTTAAACTCGACCTTTCCTTCGAAGCGGCCGGGATGATCGACCGCATCCTCCGGATCGACGATCGAAGGCTCGCTGTAGTAGATCTCCATGACCTTGTCAGCGGCCGCGGAGAAACGCTGGAATTCGTTTAAGATATTTCCCAGAAGTCGCATCGGGTTTGCGATCGCCCACATGAGGCCCGAGAATCCGACAAATTCACCCAGTGTCATTTCGTCTTTTATGAGGAGCGTGCCGCCCACCCACAGAAGTACGACCGGCAGCAGGTTCGCGCAGGCCTCGACGAACGGGAAAAACTTGACCCACACGAGGCGCGTTTTCTTATTCGTATCTCTGTATTCCCGGTTGATCCTGTCGAACTTATCGATCTCGTAGTCTTCCCTCGAGAACGCCTTCACGACGCGGTTTCCGGAAATGTTCTCCTGGGCCGCGGTGTTCATTTGCGAGTGCTTTTCGCGAAGAAGCTGGTGCATCGGCGCGACCTTCTTCCGGAAAGTGAATACGATGACGAAAATGACCGGTGCCATGGCGAGCAGGTACAGCGCCATTTTGACGTTCATGGAGAAAAAGTAGATCGACACGAACGTGAAAAGCGCGAAGCACTCGATGATCATGCGGATGACCCACGCGATGTTGTGGCGGACGGCGTCGAGGTCGCCCGTCAGGCGCGTCATCAGGTCGCCGGTCCGGTATTCGTTATAGAAATGCATGTCCTGGTGCTCGATCTTCTCGAAAAGCTTGTTGCGGATGCGATAGAGCGCGCGCTGCGAGACATGCTCGTACGCCATGCAGTCGAGATAGACGATAACGGCGCGCAGGATCGTGATGCCGATCATCGCCACGATCAGCGTGTAGAAGCCCTTTTTATCGTTCAGGTACGCGCTCGATGCATCCTCGCCGGTCAGGTATTTGTCGACGATCTTCTGCGAGAAAAACGGCACGGTCAGCTGCAGCGCATTGTACAGGACCGTCGCGATCATCGCCAGGATCAGCATCCAGCGGAGTCCCTCGATATTGTCCCAGATCCACTGGATCTTCGTGCGCGGAAAACGCTTCTTATTCAGTTTTTTCTTCATTTTCTCCGTGTTTTCCATACTGTTTCAAATTGTTTCGGGCGCCCTGATTTCTGATCTTCCGGGCAACCTGCTCCCCGTTTTAACGGGATGTTTAACGCCTGTTTATCACGTTATCATTCTATTACTGCGCGGCGCCAAATTGTGCCGTGATTTTGCCGATTTGTTTTCCCTTTTTGCCTTGCAGGAGCTTCGTCTCAGCCTTGCGGGATATTCGTCTCAGCCTTGCGTGTCCTTCGACTTGGCCGAGCTTCGTCTTTTCCGTTCAGATCCTCCGCCCGCTGCCGCCCGAAAAGCACTCTTCCGCCGCATTTTCTGCTTCCAGTATAATCCAGCGCCTCTGCGGCTGTAATGGTATCGGTAGTATAATCCATTTTCTTCATTTTCTTAGTTTTGGCTTACCGCTTTTCCCGGGGGTTAAGCCATTTTTGAAGAATCTGAGTTTTTGGCTTACCTCAAGATAAGCCAAAATTGCGTTTTTTGCATTTTTGCCCTATCCCCCCGTCCGCTTCATTAAGCCATATTTCGTAAATCTGCATTTTTGGCTTACTCTGTCGTCAGCCATATTTTCGAATTTTGAGTATTAGGCTTATTCCCGCTCGAAAAGCACTCAGCCAGTTTTCGCTTTTTTTGTATTTGGGCTTACTCCGTCCACCCGGCGCCGTTTTCCTGCAGCCAAAGAGAAGGATCAAATTCTTTCTTTGACATTCCTCAAAATCGTGCAATTCTTTGCCCGTCAAAGCACTCAAAAACCGCTGATTTTTGCGTTATCCGGACCACTGTGGTAAAATAAACACAACTATGCTTTAAGATGCACATATATGCGTGCGAAACGGAACGCGAAATAGAACGCGAAACGGAATATAAAAAGAAAGGAGAAAGTCATGAAGTTTTTCGGATCGAAGGCCGCTTCGAAAGAGAAAAAGCATCATAACGGCAACCGCGTGTCCTACGGCATCGGTACCGCTATCATCATTCTTCTCGCTTTCTCCTGCGTCGTCGGCGCCGATTCTTTCCTGACGGAAAATTCGGGCACCGAGGGCGAGAACTACGATATGGTCACCCCGGATTACTACTCTTATTCCGAGAACCAGACCGGCGGAACTGTAAGTGGTCCGGCCGAGACGAAAAATGCTGAGTCCGAGGTTACGGTCGAGGAATCTTCCGTGACGGTTCCCGAGACTTCTGAAACTTCCGCAGAAACCGTTCCGGAAGACACGACTACAGTCCCGGATACGACGGAGACACTGGATCCGACCGGCGAGAGCGCTATGCCTTCTGAGCCGACGGAGCCCGCTGCACCGACCGCGACCCCGAAGCCGACCCTCGTTCCGACTCCGACGGCGACTCCTATGCCGACGCCGACCCCGAAGCCGCAGTGGACCGAGTCTCCCTACAGCGACATCGTTTACGCCACCGGTGAAGTAAACGTCCGTAAGGGCCCGGGCACGGAATTCGAGATCACGAAGACCCTCAAGCTCGGCGATCCGATCGAGGTCGTCGCGAAGACCAGCAACGAGTGGTTTAAGACCATCAAGGGCACCTACGTCAAGTGCTCCCTCTGCTCTGCGTACAAGCCGGTAACACCGACTCCTGTGCCTACAAAAGCACCTACCCCGAAGCCGAAGGCGACCCCGACTCCGAAGCCGAAGCCGAACGCCACTCCGACTCCGAAACCGAAGGCTACTCCTACGCCTAAGCCATCTTCCGGTGAAGGCGGCGGAAATAAAGAAGGCATGACCCTCATCGGTTCTGACTTCAAGATCACATTCTATGGACCTGACTGGGCCGGTGCAGGTACTGACAACCGTCAGACCGCGACCCGCACCACCTGTGTCGAGGGTAGAACAGTCGCTGCTGACTGGGGCATCCTCCCTGCCGGCACGAAGATCTACATCGAGAACGATCCTCTCGGTGGTGACGGTTACTATGTCGTCGAGGACAGAGGTTCCGGCGTCAATGGCCACCATATCGACATCTTCGCCGAGAACGGCGAGCATATGAAGTCGAAGAGCGGCTACAAGGTCTATATCGTTAACTAATGACTATTACGTTCCTTATCCGAACGTGCAAAAATACAATACAGTTTCCGCGAAACCACTGCTGTTACAGCGTTTCCGAAAACAGAACAAGAGGTATAAATGGTAAAAACTAAAAACCGGACCATGTCCGTTTCGGACACTTCGGATGGCGCAAAATATGGTAACGCCGTCCGGCTTCCGTCTGCGTCCCGAAAGGCGTCAGACAATTCCACCAATTCCGGGAAATCCGGCAATTCCGCAAACTCCGGAAAATCCGGAAGCTCCAAGCGTTCTTCCCACAACACATCCGGGAAGGCCGCATCCAGAGGCGCCGAGAGCACCCGTAAGAAAGAAGGCGCTGCTTCCCGTAAGCTGACCGGCGCCGCTCCCCGTAAGATCTCGGGCAACCCGAAGAAAAAGAATTCTTCTAATTCCGCTAATTCCGCTCCAAAAGCACCCGTCAAGGCAGCTTCAGCCAAAGGCGCAAAGAAAAGTGCTTTTGCATCGGTACAGGACGACGTACTTTCGCAGATCAACGACACCTTCTTAAAGACCGTAAAGGACGCGGAGAAGGCCTTTGCGAGCAAGAAAGAAAAGCATAAGCTGAAGGTCATTCCGCTCGGCGGTATGCAGGAGATCGGCAAGAACATGACGGTTTTCGAGTACGGCAACGACATCATCATCGTCGATGTCGGCGTGGCGTTCCCGGAAGAAAGCATGCTTGGCGTCGATTCCGTCATCCAGGACTACACGTACGTTCTGCAGAACAAAGATAAGGTGCGCGGCATCTTCCTGACGCACGGACACGAGGACCACATCGGTTCCCTCCCCTTCCTGATGCGCGAGCTCAAGTGCCCGCTCTACGGCGGCAAACTCACGATCGAGCTGGCGCGTCACAAGCTCATGGAAGCGGGCGTCGGCACCAGAGGCATCGAGCTCGTTTACTGCGCCGCGGGAGACACGATCAAGGCCGGCTCTTCCTTCGCGGTCGAGTTCATCCGCGTCAACCACAGTATCGCGGACGCATTTGCATTTGCGATCCAGACACCGATCGGAAACGTCATCCATACAGGTGACTTTAAGATCGACTTTACACCAATCAACGGCGACCCGATCGACCTCGGGCGCTTCGCCGAATACGGCCGTCAGGGCGTTCTGCTGATGCTCGCAGAGAGCACGAACGTCGAGATCCCGGGCTCCTCCCCGTCCGAAAAGCACGTGGGCGAGTCGTTCCAGCGGATCTTCCAGAACACCAGGGGCCGCATCATCATCGCGACATTCAGTTCGCACGTGCACCGTATGCAGCAGATCTTCACCGCCGCGGAGATGTACGGAAGAAAAGTCGCGCTCATCGGAAGATCGATGCTGAATACTTTCTCCGTCGCAAATTCACTGGGCTACATCACCATGAATCCCAGCACCCTGATCGATATTAATGACATAAATAAATACGAGCCGGAAGAGGTCGTTATCCTGACGACCGGATCGCAGGCCGAGCCGATGTCCGCGCTGTCACGTATGGCGTTCGCTTCGCACCGCGTTGTCGATATCCACGAGGGCGATACGGTCATCCTCTCCGCGCATCCGATCCCGGGCAACGAGAAGCCGATCTACCGCGTCATCAATGAGCTTTTCCGCCGCGGCGCGCACGTCATCTACGAGTCTCTCGCAGACGTTCACGTATCCGGCCACGCCTACCGTGACGAGCTCACGCTGATCCACACGCTGGTCAAGCCGAAGTTCTTCGTCCCGTGCCATGGTGAATACAGAATGCTCTTCCGTCATGCCGCACTCGCGCAGCGCCTGGGCACACCGGAGTCCCGGACATTCATCCTCAACAACGGCGATGTCCTCGAAGTTTCACAGGATTCCGCGAAGATCGCGGGATTCGTACCTGCCGCGCCTGTTCTCATCGACGGCGCCGGCGCAGGTGACATCGACAACCGTGTTTTCCGCGACCGCCGCATCCTCGCAGATGACGGTGTCGTATCCGTTTCGATCGTACTTTCCAAGGTCTCCGGCAAGCTTCTCTGCCCGCCGGCGCTTTCCTCCGTCGGCTTCCTTTTCGAGAGTGAGGCCGGTCCTGTCCAGCATGAGTGCGCACAGAAACTCTACAACTATCTGCACCGTCTCGAGACGTCCAAATCCACGAAGTCGATCCGCGACGCAGCAGAGTCCCACCAGATCCGCGACGCCCTGAAAAGCATGCTCTACGAGAGCACGAAGCGCCGCCCTCTGATCATGATCAACATACTGGAGATCTAAACAAACTTCCTATCCATAAAGAAACCGCAAGGCGCAAACTGACTGATCAGTTTTGCGCCTCGATTTTTGCGTATTTATCTGTGAAAAAGAAAATGCTGAAAATCAGATTTATAGTATATGAAAGCACTGATACGACCGCTTTTAGTCTGTGGTCAATGACGGATTCTCTTTGTAAAATCACTGATGAAAGGTGTTCGTCATGAGTGAAATATCGTCGATCGTAGGTAAAAGAATACGGACTTATCGCATCCGCCGCGGGCTAAGCCAGGAGGCTCTGGCGCGTCTTTGCGAGCGTCACCCTACATATATCGGTCAGATCGAACGTGGCGAGACAAACCCGACCCTCGACTCTCTGGAAAAAGTCTGTCAGGCACTCCAGATCCCTATGTCGCAATTACTCGAAAAGGTGGAAAAAGAACCCATCCGCACTGACGACATCGCGCTGCAGTGCTACGATATCATGTGCAGCAAGTCCGAGGACGAGCAGAAAGACCTGATGGACCTGATCCTCGCGATCGAGCACTACAAAGACGTCGATTAAGCAGCCGGGCAAGTGCTTTTCGATCAGCTATTCACATATATACTCACCGAAAAGCACTTCTAGGTGAGCGTTTTGCGAATAAATGGCCGGGCAAGTGCTTTTCGATCAGGCGCCGTTGCCGCCGCGCTTCTGTCTCTCCGCGACAAGCTTATCGAAATTCTTCTTCTCGATCGGATTCGTGATGTACTTACCGGGATTTCCATTGAATTCGTCCATCGAGATCTCTTCCTTATACCACGGATACTTCTTGTACCGCGTCTGGTTCTCGGCCTTGCTGAACTTGACGCCATGAAGCGCGCAGATGTCGTTGATCGCGACGCGGATGTCGTCCGTCGAAAGCGCTGCGAGCTTATCGGCCGGGATCTCTTCGGTGTCAATATTCGGGAAGATAAAACCGTCGCGGTCCGCAGGCACAGAATTCTCCGGCAAAGCGATCTTCAAAGATTCATCGATATGCGAATCAGACTTCGTATAACCCTTGGATTTACCTGAATTCTCAGCAGATGAAATAGCAAGGTCGAGCTTCGAGCTGCCGCGGACAGTCCATCCGTTGTGAGTAAAATCGGTTGTGGACCAGCCACCGCCCTGAATGTCCATCGAGCCGTTATCGTAAATACCGCTCATGCCGTCATGCCAGAAATACTCGACATACGCTCCCGAAGACTTTTCCTTAACGACCACCTGGTATACAGGGTAAACAATGCTACTGATATCGCCTTCCGGCATGGTCTTGCTTGTGATGACACATCCGAGGAACTGGGCCGAGTATAGCTCGATCTCCGACGCATGCCTGATCTCTGCATCCAGATGGCTTCTTGCGAGATCCTGGATCTCATACAACTGTTCGCTGGTAAGCTGGTTATAAGTCGTGACCCCGTTATTATCGGTATTTCTCGTGACGACCGGATCCGTTTCCGTCGGATCTGCCGGAGTGGTATCCGTGATCACCGGCGGAGTGTCCGTGTTATCTGTATCGTCTGTGATCTCCGTGTCATCGGTGTCCTCTGTATCGTCAGTGTCTTCGGTTTCGTCCGGATCAGTGGTCTCGTAGTCGGTATCCTTCGTCCTGCGAGTCATTTTCTCGTCCGAATCATCTTTCAGTTTCGGCATGATCACAAACAGGAAAAGTGCCATCAGGGCAGCGATCACGGCAAGGATCGTCGGGAACAGGATGTAGAAGAGTTTCTTCTTATCTGTTTTCTTCTGCCCGTCATTCTCTTCATAATAGTCGTCATCATCGTCGTAATCGTTCTGCGGCTGGGGAGCCTGGTACTGCTGCGACTGCATCGGGGGCGTCGGCTGCGGCTGAGGCTGAGGCTGATATTGCTGCGGCGCAGCCTGGTAGCCCGGGACCTGCGGCTGCGGTGCCTGATACTGCTGAACCTGCGGCGCCTGATACTGCTGGTGCTGCGCCGCCGGCTGTGCGGGCTGCTGGTAAGGAGCCGGCTGATACTGCTGCTGGGGCTGATACTGTTGCGGCGCCGGCTGTGCTGGCTGCTGGTAAGGCGCCGGCTGATACTGCTGCTGGGGCTGATAATTCGTAGCCTGGTTTGCGTAGGGCTGTGCCGCCGGCTGGTAATTCGTATTCTGTGCGGGGGACCCAAAAGCGGGCTGCACCGGCTGGAATCCCTGTGCATCTATCTCCTGCTGGAAGCTCGCAAAGTCCTGGATCTCCGGAACACCTGCGTTTGCAGGGGCTTGATTTGCATATGGCTGCGGCGCCTGCTGAAAATTCATTGCCTGCGGCGCGGAATTCGGATCTGGGAATTCCTCGAACCAGCTTTGATTCGGATTATTCCCGCCATTCATATTATTCATCTGATTTGGATCATTCGGATACATACCCATTTTCCCATCTCCCAAAAGAATTCATTTAATCTATTCAATTATGCAACAAATCAAAGAAATTTGCACCCTCTCTGTCGCCAACTGCGAACCGGCGAACATAATGCATGAGTTTTCCGGGCTTTGTCTTGAGAGCGCATACTTTTATGTCTATTTCTTCCAAAAGCAGCTTCAGACATATCTTCGCCGGGCTGTTTTATGTCGTTTTTTCATTTTTTGGAATTTAGACGTACTTTTTCATGCTGTTTTTATGTCTGTTTTTTCATTTTTGAAATTCCGACGTATTTTCGGGGGTGTTTTTTACGTCTAAATTCAAGAAATCGATTTTTAGACATAAAAACTGGGGCATTTTGTATGTCGGAAATTGAGTTTTTCAAAATCCGACATAAAACAGGGAAATCAGAGTATGTCTGAAAGTGCTTTTCGCGAATTCAGACATATAACATGAGAACCTAGTGTGTCGGAAAGTGCTTTTCGGAAAGTGATGTATGCGTTTTTCGCTCTTTGTCTCGAAAACTCATACTTTGGGAAAAGCACTGTTCTATCAGCTGCCTTTTCTTACCTCGATGATGTCGCGGATGGCCTTGATGCGGCCGAAAACGCGGTCGAGCTGCTCCTGGTCCTTGACCTCGATCGTCATGGTGAAGCGGGCGGTGATGTCCTTCATCGCGGACATGGATGCCGATGTGATCGGGATGCGCTCCTCGGCGATCGCGTTACTGATGTCCGCCAGCAGATGACGGCGGTCGTGCGCGATGACGGTAAACTCCACCGGATAGATCGCCTTCGTGTGCTCCTGATTCGCCCAGTACACTTCGATCAGACGCGACGCACGCTCCGCCGCACGCGCGGAAGCCGTCGCATTCCTCATGATATTTCTGATATTGCTGCAGTCTTTTCTATGCACACCAACGCCGTTTCCACGCGTGATGTATCCGATGATCTCATCGCCCGGAACCGGGTTACAGCAGCGGGAAAGATGCACGAGACAGTTGTCGATGCCGGTCACGACGACGCCGGTATCCTGATGCGCGCGAGGCGAAGCTTTCTTGCCGGATTTGTGCTGCTGTTCCTGCGAACTTGCCGACAAGGTAGGTCCGGAAGTCAGGTTCTTCTCGTCGAGGATCTCCTTCGCGATCGGCTGATAAACGACCTGGCCATTACCGGTTACACGATAGCCGAGCTCGAACCGCTCGTCCTCCGGAAGTGCTTTTATATACTCATCACGAAGACGTCCGACCACCTTCTGTGCCGTGATCACGCCGTAGCCGATCGCCGCATAAAGGTCGTCGAGTGTATTCTGCGCGGTCTTTCGGAGGATCGTCTCCACGAAAGGCTTCTGCAGGAGCTGATGCGGGGCAAAGCCGAGTTTCTTCATCTCGCGCTCGACGGACTCCTTACCGAGAAGAATGTTGTCGTCGCGGGACTCTTTCTTGAACCAGGCGTTGATCTTCGACTTCGCCTGGGAAGTCTTGACCATCTTCAGCCAGTCACGCGAAGGTCCTTTGATCTGCTCGGACGTCAGAATATCGACGATGTCGCCGTTCTGAAGCTCGTAAGAAAGCGGCACGAGACGGCCGTTGACCTTCGCGCCGTACATACGGTTTCCGATGCCGCTGTGGATCGCATACGCGAAGTCGATCGGGCACGAGTGCAGCGGGAGCGAGATAACGTCGCCCTTCGGCGTGAAAACGAAAACTTCCTCGGCAACGAGGCCGGTCTTCAGGGAATCGAGATACTCGTTCGCATCCTTGGACTCGCCCTGCCAGTCGAGGATCTGACGAAGCCACGAAAGCTTGTTATCAAAGGAAGTGCTTTTCGCTTTGACATTGGAATTGCCGCTTTCCTTATACTTCCAGTGCGCGGCGATACCGTACTCTGCGGTTCTGTGCATCGCGAGGGTCCTGATCTGGACCTCGAACGGGATGCCCTCCTTGCCGATGACCGTCGTGTGCAGCGACTGGTACATGTTCGGCTTCGGCATCGCGATGTAGTCCTTAAAACGGCCCGGCATCGGGTAGTACATCTCGTGGACGAGGCCCAGGACCGCGTAGCAGTCGGACACCGTATCGACGATGATGCGGCATGCGAAAATATCGTAGATCTGATCCAGGTGCTTGTCCTGGTTCTTCATCTTATTGTAAATGCTGTAAAAGTGCTTCGGGCGGCCTTCGATCTCGGCGTGAATGCCCATCTGCGTGATCCTTTCGGACATCTCGCCGACGACGTTCTCGAGGAATTTCTCGCGCTCGGATCTCTTCTGGGAGATCGCGCCGACGAGCTCGTAGTACGCGTCCGGATCGGTGTAGCGGAGGCAGAGGTCCTCGAGCTCCCACTTGATCTTATAGATACCGAGACGGTGGGCGAGCGGCGCGTAGATGTCGAGTGTCTCTTTCGCGATCGCGCGCTGCCTCTCGGGGTTTTGATGCTTCATGGTACGCATGTTGTGGAGTCGGTCGGCGAGCTTGATGAGGATGACGCGGATGTCCTTGGCCATCGCGAGGAACATCTTCCGCATGTTCTCCGCCTGCTGCTCTTCCTTCGACGAATACGGGATCCGGCCGAGTTTGGTGACGCCATCGACGAGAAGCGCGACATCTTCGCCGAAGATCTCTGTGATCAGTTCCTGCGTGACCGGCGTATCTTCGACCGTGTCATGTAGAAAAGCAGCCACCAGCGTGTCCGCATCGACTTCGAGCTCCGTCAGGATCTGCGCCGTCGCGATCGGGTGGATGATGTACGGTTCGCCGGATTTTCTCTTCTGGGAACTGTGGGCTTTATACGCGAAAATGAAGGCGCGGCGGATCCTGTCCGTCTCGTCTTTTTCCGAATAGGACTTGTAGCGCGTGATGACTTCTTCGAGCATGTCGAGGATCTCTTCGCTCACGTCCTCCGGCATGGTGTCATCGCGCAGGTCGTCGAACATCGCCTGGATGTCCGGCGCAAGCTCTTCAGTTTTTTTGTTCTCGCCACTCATTTCTTCATATCCCCGGCCTTACCGGCCATTCCCCTCGATCCGGGCGCGCGGCCCGCATCAATTTGCTTCAGGTGCTTTTGCCGTATTCGCGAAAAGCACTTGGAACGTCTTTGTATTTTCGAGTTTAACCCTTTCTTGGACAGATAACAAGGTAAAACATACTCTTTCGTCATTTATGCGCATCAGATCGATGAGCCCCGCCTCGCTGAAAATGTCGAGCGCTCTAGAGATTTTGAACGCGTGCAGGGGCTTACGGAATTTGCCGGTCAGAAGCCGCGCAAGGAGGTTCAGATCGACGATGTTCGTCTCGGATTTCGCGCCGGGTGCGGTCTGCTGGAAATACCTGTAAAGGATGCTCATTTCCTCGCCGGTCGGCCGCAGTTCCTCTTCCCTGCACTTGCCGATCATCGCGATCTGCTTGAGCGGCAGGCCGTTGCGGTAAAGGTTTTCGAGCACCTGCGGCTTGTCCCAGATGATCTTCCCGATCCCCGCGAAATGCATGTCCGCGACGCGCAGCGACAGGCTTTCGCGGTTATTCCAGACGTTCACGCCCATCTCGGCGAGCACATCGACGTTGCTCCCCTCGGCGAACATGTCCACCCACTCGCCCGCGCCAAACGCGATCGCGTCATAGTTTTTGATGTTCCCGTCCTTGTCCTTGCAGCTCAGGACAATCTTCAGATGGCGGTTTGCAGCGCCGACGGCCTTCGGCTGCAGGACTTTCATGTCATTAAGCAGAAACACGGGTTCTCTATTGCCCTCGCCAAAAGGCTCCAGCCCGGCGAGTTCTTTTGCCGTATCGAGAGACAAGTCCTCGTGCGAGATGACCATATCCACGTCGGTGAACAGGAGGTCGTTCTCGGTATTTCTTTCCTCGGCAAAAGCACTTACCTTCGCCTTGAATTCTTCATAGTTCTTCTTCTCGACGGAAACGCCGGCCGCGCGCTTATGGCCGCCGTACTGTAACACTGTTACACCGCAGTATTTCAGGCATTCCAGGATCGGGAAGTCGCCGGCGGTGCGGCAGCTGCCCTTCAGGATCCCGTCCTCCTCGGCAAACACGATCGCCGTTCTCTGGTAGCGGTTCACGAGGCGGTTGGCCACGATGCCGAGGATGCCGAGATGCCAGTTCTCGCCGACGACGATGATCGGCATCGAGTAGTTCTTCATGTTCGCGATCAGCTCGGGGTCTGACTCGATCTGAGCGACCGCCTGATCTACCAGATCCTGTTCGAGCTCCTGGCGCTTGGCGTTCTCCTCGATCAGCTCCTCGGCGAGCATTCCTGCCCGCGCCGGATCCTCCGTCAGAAGGAGCTCGAGGGCACGGTCCGCCTCGCCCAGGCGGCCGCAGGCATTGATCTTCGGGGAGATCTGGAACGAAATATCGCCAGTGCTTACAGGGATCGGGGTATTCATATCCGGGGCCTGCACGCTTCCGGCTACCGGGGCAGGTACTTTTGCCGAAGAAGCCGGCTTCGCGCCGTTTCCGCCCTGTTTCACCTGAAGGAGCAGCGCCCGAAGGCCCGGCCGCTTCGTCGTGCTAAGAGCCAGCAGCCCCTCCTTCACGATCGTCCGGTTCTCGCCGGTAAGGCTCACCACGTCCGCAATCGTGCCGATGGTCACGATGTCGAGGTAGTTTCTCCACTCCTCTTTTTCAACCTTTTCCGGGAATTTCGGGCTCAGCGCGGCGACGAGCTTCAGCGCCACGCCGGCACCGCAAAGATGTACAAAAGGATATGTATTGTCCGGCCGTTTGCAGTCGATGACCGCAAGCGCCGGCGGCAGTTCGTCCTTGACCTCGTGGTGGTCCGTCACGATGACATCCATCCCCTCCGTGATCAGCTGTTCGACGGCCTCGGCGTTTGCGACGCCGCAGTCCACGGTGATCAGAAGGTCCGCATTTTTACTTCGGATGCGCTCCAGAAGGCCGTCGGAGATGCCGTAGCCCTCGCTTAGGCGGTTCGGGATCACGTAGTCCACGTCCGCGCCGATCTTCCGGAAGAAGATCATGAGGACCGAAGTCGCGGTCACGCCGTCCGCATCGTAGTCGCCGCAGATCAGGATCTTCTCGTTATTTCCCACCGCCCGGAAGATGCGCTCGACGGCCGGCTGCATGTCGTTCATCAGGAAAGGATCGTGCCATTCCAGTGCTTTTCCCGAAAAAAAGGACTCGGGATCGATCCCGCGGCTTTCCAAAAGGCGCTCAAGCAAAGAAGGCGCAGACTCATCTGCACCCGCCATATCGCCGATATCCGGGGTCTCCGGCAGCCGCCATTTCTTCTCAAGAAGGATCAAAAAAATCACTCCAAACTATCTCTTGCATCTATTGTAACATTAAATCTGCGTTTTCAATGAAAGATAGTGAAAGATGCTGACAAAAATCATGCACTGTTTTCGAATACGCGAACAATGACCATGCGTGTCTTTCGCGGTTTCCAGAATATTTCCACTTTCCGCCCTGGTTTTGGAAATCCTTTGGAAAAAGCACCCTTCTTCGCAGTTTCTGCCTTGTTTTTCCAGGTAATTTCCACTTGCGGCATCGTTTTTGGAAATCTGCTGGAAAAGCAGCGGACGCGAGTGCTTTTCGCGAAGAAATTCACCTATAGCCTCACCTATTCTCTGTTTTAGGTGAGCATTTTGCGAACAAGCGGCTGTCGAAGTGCTTTTCGGGCAGTCATTCACCTCACCGCTCACCGAAAAGCACTTTTAGGTGAGCATTTTGCGAACAGACAGCAGACGGAGTGCTTTTCGCGAAGGAATTCACCTAAACCCTCACCTATTTTCCGTTTTAGGTGAGCATTTCGCGAACGGCGGGCGAGCTCCGCAAAAAAAAAAACAAAAAGGAAAAAACAAAAAGAAGAAAAAGAAAAACCAAAAGACCAAAGAACAAAAGGAAGAAAATACAAAAGGCAAAAAGAAAAGGGGCCGCCCGGATTAGGCGGCCCAAGAGGGTATATTGGAGGGTATTATGAAAGTGGGTTATTCGTTGTTATGCGGGGCGGGCGCGGCTCACACACGCAGCCCCGCGACACACGCCGCGCTCACTCGACATTTTTCAGGGCGTCGGCGAGCGGGATCTTCTTGATGCGGATCGTGTCGAAGATCGCGACGATCGCGTAGGATACGATGAGGATCAGGATCATCTTTAGGATGCCTGCCGGGCTGATATATACGTCGAACCAGCCGTTCAGCGATCTCATATACAGGCGGAAGATGCCCGAAAGTCCGAGGATCGCGAGGGCACAGGTCAGGATCGCGCTGACGACGACCACGATGGAGGTCAGAAGGATGTAAAGACTGTTGATCTCGCGGTTCTCGTAGCCGAGGACCTTGACCATCGAGATCGAAGTTGCATTCTTCTCGATTATGATCTTCGTCAGGAGGTACATCATCAGGACCGCCATGATCAGGCAGACCCAGGACACCATGTCCATCATGCCGCCCATACTGTGATCGAGCTGTGTCGCGATGCTCATGATCTCTTCGATCGTGACTACGGAGTAGATCTGTTCGTAATCAATATCCGGGATCGTATTCTGTGCCAGGAATCCGGTAAAAGCATCCGCATCCAGACCGAAGATGCTGTTGAAGTTCTTTTGCGGCAGGAAGATACACAGCCCGCCGTCGTAGTCGTAGACGCCCTTGACCACGAAGTCGTAGGACTTGTCTTCGTACTTTTCTTTCAGCGTGATCGTGTCGCCTTTGGACAGGCGGAACTTCTTCTGATACGGCGAGGATACCCAGATCTCGTTTCCGTTCAGCGGTTCATCGACCTTGATGTAGCGGCTTCCTTCCGTGTAACCGTACACGCTGATCTCCTCGCCGACATGCGCGCCGTCGATCGTCTCAAGTGAAGTGATCGAGTACTTTTCCGCCGACTCCTCCGAAGTGGAAATGACATTTCCCGCTTCGTCCTTATAGCCCTTCAGGATGTACTGATAGTTCGACAGCAAATTCTCGTCGAGATTCGACTTATAGTGGTCGAGCGTCTGCGGAAGTCCGATCGAGAATGCCAGCATCAGCATGACAAACGCGATACCGACGAAAAGTACGACGTATCCGCCCATGTTGTCGAAGAGGATCCTAAGACGGAAGCGCTTGAGGAAGCTCCACGACGGAAGACGCATCGCCTTTTTTCTCTTCGATGTGCGCAGATCCTTTCTCAGGAATCTAAGCGGCGACAGGCGAAGTTTTCTGTAGATGACGATAAAGTTGATGATGGCCATCAGGATCAGCGGCAGGAGCGTCGTGACAAGGAATGCATTCATATTCCAGAGGGTCTCGTATTTCACGAGGCTGTAGGAATTGTAGTACAGAGAAACAGCCACATCCTTGAAAAAAGTGTATCCGAGGATGTTTCCGGCGGCCGCTGCGAGCAGTGTCACGATGATCGGCATCAGCATGTAGTGGCGCAGGATCTCGCCTCTCGAATAGCCTGTCGCGCGAAGAGTACCGATAACGGCGGATTCATTCGTGATCGTGTTGCTGGTCGTGATCGCGAAGATGAAGGCCAGCACGCCGATGAAAACATACACCAGAACGGCGATCAGCGCTTTGTCGGAGCCCATGTCGTCCGGCGCGAAGTGGATCGCCTGGTTGGCATATTCCGGCACGAAATCCTTCAGTTCGTTTACGTCTTTTTCGCGTTCAGAGAGGAGCTTCAGCGTCTCCGGGTCTTTCTGCTGCACCTTCACCGCCAGCTCTTCGGCGGCTTCTTTGTCATCGGTAAAACCACCCGTCGCGGACAGTACTGCGAGTTTTTCCATGAGAGCGTCCGCTTTTTCTTTCTTCTCCGAAGTCGTCTGCGGCTTTTCGTTATACATGAAAGCATACTGGTAGAAGACCGATGACGGCAGGCTTTCCCAGCCCTCCTCCGTCATGACCGCGATGTCAAAATCGACCGCATTGAACATGAAGTCGGAGTTCTTTTTATAGAGTGTGGTGTAGTCGGAAGATGAGATCAATCCCGATACTGTAAAAGCACTTTCCCCGATATACAGTGTGTCGCCGACCTTGATCTTGTTGACATACGCGTGGTTGTTGTCGATGGCGATCTCATCCGCCTTTGACGGCAGCTCGCCCTTCATGACACAGGCGCGGTTGACTTCATTTCTGATCTTAAAGATACGGACAGTGACTTCTTTTTCGTCGGAATTGACTTTCTCTGACGGCTTTGGCGCGACGGCATCCGTGGCCTCATCAACGGCATTCCCGCCTGCCTCACTGCTATCGCCGGCATCTGCCATCGCGATATCATTTGGCGCGGTCTTGCTCTCGGACAGATCCTTGAAGAACTGTTCATACACCGTGATGCCGGCGTCCTCGAACTTCGAGATCAGCGCGTCGGAGGCCTTGTCGCGGAGCTCGAAGTGTCCGTTTTCGATCGAGTATTTCTCGTAGGACTCATCGATCGCAGCCATCATGCTGTCGTTCGCGACATCGATACCGGATGCAAGTCCGATCATAAAAGTCATCAGAAGGAAAAGTACGATGTACTTCTTCCAGTCTTTTTTCAGTTCGCGGAACAGACGCTTGCGCATCGGATTTCCGACTTTTTTGCGGGAAGAAGCTGCCGGGGCAAGTGCTTTTCCCGCGGAATTATTCGAATTTTTAGCCATGATTATCGCCTCCGCTTACCAGTCGAGATCCACTGCGGAGATCTTGTTTTCGTTGATGATGTTCTTTCTCACTTTGCCGTCGCGGAGCTTGATCGTGTGGTCGGCCATGTCGGAGATCGCGTTGTTGTGGGTGACCATGATGACGGTATTTCCGTACTTGCGGTTAACGTCCTCGATGAGCTTTAAGATCTCCTTGCTGGTGTTGTAGTCGAGAGCGCCTGTGGGCTCGTCGCACAGAAGGATATCCGGATTTTTGACGATCGCGCGGCCGATCGAGGTCCTCTGCTGCTGGCCGCCACTGAGCTGGTTCGGGAGCTTGTAGCGGTGCTCCCACAGGCCGAGGGTATTCAGCAGATCATCGATATCGAGCGGGCTGTCCGACAGATACGCGCCGACCTCGATGTTCTCCTTCACGTTCAGGTTCGGGATCAGGTTATAAAGCTGGAAAACGTAGCCCAGGTGCTTGCGGCGGTAACGGGTAAGTGCTTTTTCATCCATATCACGGAGCTTGTCGCCCGCAATCGCGATGTAGCCGTCGTCGGCGCTGTCGATGCCGCCGATGATATTCAGCAGTGTGGACTTGCCGGAGCCGGACGGCCCGAGCAGCACGCAAAACTCACCTTTCTGGACGGTGAAGTCCATGCCGCGGAGCACCTCCTGGCGGCTGTCACCCTCGCCGAAACCCTTACAAACATTACAGACTTTGAGAAATTCCTGTTCTGACATACTATTACCTCGCATTTTTCCGGAAAAGCACTTGTCCCACACACTTGGCGGCCGCCCGGGTCCCCACTCCCGATGCACCGCAGGCACTTGCCTCTCCTATGAATTTAAATTGGTGAACGGATCATCATATGAATATCCGTTCATATGTATTATAGTTCACATGTTAGCCTTGCGCAACTTCTCGCACATAGGCAGTGCATACAAGAAATTGCGCCATTGGCTCGCACTTTTTTAGGTAATTCTTATAAGAAGTATCCGGGGAACTTCCTCATGCCGGCCGAAACCTGTAAACAAACTGTTTTCTTTTTGTGGAAAGGGTGTTAAAAAACGCCGCTTCTCATTCCCCTGCATTCTCTATCGAGATATACTGAATATATAGGCATTGCAGAAGAATAATGAGGATCACGCGTATGAAAAAGTCAGTCAAGTACATCTCTCTGTTTCTCGTCTTTTCGCTCATGAGCGGCATGTGTGCCTGCTCGAAAAGCACTGAAGAAACTACTTCCTCGAAAAAGAAGAAAAAGAAAGCCACGACCACCACTACGGTGGAGGAAACGACCATCGATCCGATCGAGGAGGAACTCGAGACGGCTGTCCCGGCGGAGTCCTTCGAGGATATAAATCTCGAGACGGATCTGAACGTCACCGTCAATATCGACGGAAGCCTCGGCATCGAGCCCGGCACAGAGCTCACCGTCACGCAGATGGAGGAGGAGGTCATCGAGGAGATGGGCGCGCACTGCACCGCCTACGACATCACGCTCGGGGACTACCACGAGCTCGACGGATTTGTCGATGTCAGGATCCCGTATGATCCCGCCAACATCCCGGAGGGACAGGACCCCGCAAAGTGCGTCGGCGCGATGTACTTAAACGAAGAAACAAGCGAATGGGAGCCGGTGCTTTTCGAGGTGGACGCGGAAAAACAGGAGCTCGTGATCTACACCGACCACTTCTCCACTTACGGCTGCTTCGAGTTCAAGAACGAAGGCATGCGGAACTGCTATGTCAGCGCAATCAACGACTACATGGTCGATAAAGAGACAGATGTGAAAGAGTATCTGGAGGCCGTGAAAGAGATCGTGGACAACGAAGGCATCCCCGGCCAGAAATGTAAGGAGCTGATGCGGCCATACCTCGAGCAGACATTTAACTCGTTTGCCGAGATGAACCTGCAGACCGGATCGACCACCACTTATATCACCAATCTGACGACGCTTTTCATCACGGGGTCAGGCCTGGATACGAAGATCGCGAACAACGAACTTACCAACGGCATGAACACGGCGCTCGGAAAAGCCGGGATGGCAGTGTCGATCCTCTCGCTGGCCACCATGGCCCTGAAAGAAAATAAGACGGATAATGAGATCTTAAGCATGTATAAAGACGCCGTCTATCTGCTCGCTTCACTGACCGGCGAGGCGACGCTCGGCACGATCGCGGCGTCGGTCTGGTGCATCGATTACACGATCACCGAGATGGGCAACTATGTCTACAATAAAGTAAAAGAGACCCTGACCCGCGCGTACCGCTACTACATGACGACCAACAATAACTGGCACGGGAAACCGCGTACGCTCAAGGACTGGAGAAAGATCCTAAAGCAGGTCGCAAAAGATGCCGCGCTCAACCGCGACAGCGCTGAAGAAGCGATCATGGATGAGATCGACCGCTACTGCAATGAGTTCTGGACCATCCCGGACGACCAGCTCGCCGAGATCTACGACCAGGTCGACTCCGGCGGACACGGCATCCCGGACGCCGCCACGAAGAAAGCGATCACGGACGAATTCAAAGGCGAGCTCCTCGATTCCCTGCAGGCTGTATTTGGTGCGGTCCAGAGGGATCTGGAATTCGAACTCTGGGAAGAGCAGCAGAAGCGCATCGAGAACATCCGTAAGATCCTCAATACCAGGATCACCGTAGATATCAACGAAGTCCGTCCGAATGACCGGCCTTCGCACTACGCCGGCTACACCGCCGTCTTTAACGAATTGAACGAAGTCGCAGTAAAGGAAGACTGGCAGATCGTTCTGGACAGCAACGGCGGCGCACAGTTCCCCGTGATCTACATCGCCTATCTTCTCGTCGGTGCTCCGGAAGAGATATGGGTCTACTCCCCCGGCCAGAAGATCGGCGAGGAGGAACCCGAGCTGAAGGTCGAATTTAATCTCATCGCGCCGAAGACAAATGTCCCGCTCGAGCTCGTCGTCAACGAGGTATGTGAGACCGGCATCATCGCCGCCCACATGGATGACGGCGCCTCGATCTGGTGGTACAGCAAAGGCGCCCGCGTCTACGACCAGAACAGCCAGGCGCAGTCCGACTCATACAAATACTACATGACGCTCAAGGGCGAGATCCTCGTCGGTGTCCCGTTGACACTGATCTGCTCCGGAGATCCCGGCACGATCTACATCGACGGATATTCGGCGGACGCAAACGGTACACAGACACCGTTCTCCTACTCCGCCGACGGCAACATCAACCAGGAGATCATCTTCCCGTCCGGCGCCAAGACCGCCGTCGTCAACGTCCACTGTCACACCGCGTGCATCACGCTGACGCTGGACATCGTGGGCAAGTACAGCACCACCGGCTCTGTATAAGGGCCGCGTTCTCAATCACATGTAAGGCGTCCCGGCCGCGCGATCGATCAAATCAGCGCGGCTGCACAGCCGCAGGGCGGGTGCTTTTCACATAGAATAGGGGATAAAAAAGAACTGTCTCGGATTCGGGACAGTTCTTTGATTTAGCTTAGTTAGTACGAGAAATTATCTCTTACGCTTTCTAGCCGCCTCCGACTTCTTCTTACGGCGTACAGAAGGCTTCTCGTAATGCTCTCTCTTACGTACCTCAGCGAGTACACCAGAACGAGCGCAGG
>JAEEGJ010008754.1_pt1 | contig 27683 bp, 20 predicted proteins | sample 8958761 | NCBI WGS metagenome assembly JAEEGJ01 (sample SAMN16246546, study PRJNA631951) | gut metagenome | biome: gut microbiome; feature: rumen; material: RS-attached | host: Bos | place: Iran: Karaj | collected 2018-10 | reverse complement strand
TAAACGATGAACATAATCAAGGCAATGCACAACAAAAGAACACCAAAAGCCACAGAGCGGGAAACATCTACAGTACCGCCCAATTTGGCGAAGAAGGGTGAGAAAATCATACAGGTAGCTACACCCAGACGGGCGAGAGCCATCTCTGAACCCATGGCCAAAGCGGTCTCACGGCCTTTGAACCATTTCACAATACCACGGGAAACAGTGATACCAGCCATTTCCACACCGCAGCCGAAAATCATGAAACCGACAGCGGCAACCTTGGCGGAGGCGGGCATACCTTCGTAGAATGGAGCAACACCGAGTTCCTGGAAACCGGGAATGTAATTCAGGTGATTGGTAAACCAAACTTCCACACCACTGCCATAAAAGGCTTCGGTGACAGCATAATATTTGATTAAACCACCGACTAACATGACTGCACCAGACAAAATAGCTGTAAAACGAACACCCATTTTATCCAGAATAATACCGGCGAAAATCAAGAAGAAAATGAATACATTCAGGAAAGTTTCAGCACCTTGCATGGTACCGAAAGCTGTTGAATCCCAGCCTCTGGTGGATTGCATCAAGTCCTTGATAGGGGAGAGAATGTCCATAAAGATATATGAACAGAACATGGCCAAAGCCAATAGTAACAAAGCAATCCATCTTACGGCCGCTTTGTCGCGCAAGGTTTCTAATTTTTCAGTCATAATAAAAAATTTTAGTTTATAATTATTTGTTCAGAAAATTCTTGACATTCAGTTCGATACGGTTCAGCAAATCCGCATTCTCACATTTTTGGAATTTGTCACCGGTGATGTGTTCATACAGTTCGATGTAGCGGTTGGTGATGTTGTTCACGATTTCATCGGTCATTTCGGGCACTTTTTGTCCCTCTTTGCCCTGGAAACCATTCTCCATCAGCCATTCGCGTACAAATTCCTTGGACAGCTGGCGCTGGGGCTCGCCCTTGGCGAACTTCTCCTCGTAGCCGTCGGCATAGAAATAACGGGAAGAGTCGGGGGTGTGAATCTCGTCGATGAGGTAAATTTTGCCATTTGCTTTGCCGAACTCGTACTTGGTATCCACCAGAATCAGGCCTTTTTGGGCAGCGATTTCACTGCCGCGCTGGAACAAAGCCATGGTATATTTCTCCAAAACGGCGTAATCTTCGGGTGATACCAGTCCTCGGGCCAGGATTTCCTCCTTGGAAATATCCTCATCGTGCAGGCCCTGCTCTGCCTTGGTGGTAGGAGTGATGATGGGCTGCGGGAATTTCTGGTTCTCGCGCATGCCTTCGGGCAGTTTCACTCCGCAAATCTCGCGGGCACCGTTCTTGTAGCTGCGCCAAGCGCTGCCGCACAAGTAGCCGCGTACAATCATTTCAACGGGAAAACCTTCGCAGCAAATGCCTACTGTCACCATTGGGTCGGGGCTCGCCAATTTCCAATTCGGACAGATGTCGGCCGTCGCATCCAGAAATTTGGAGGCTATCTGATTCAGTATTTGTCCTTTGTAAGGAATTCCCTTGGGCAGGATGACATCAAAGGCGGAAATACGGTCGGTGGCCACCATTACAAGTTTGTCATCAATGGTATATACATCTCTTACTTTTCCGTGATAGACTTTCTGTTGTCCCGGAAAATGAAAATCGGTTTTAGTTAAAGCAGTCATGAATTTAAATTTTTTAACGTGCAAAAATAAGAAAATAATTCGGAGTGTGGAAGCTGCCTGCAGAAATATTTAGTATTTTTGCAGTTTAAAATAGCTGTATTATGCAAAGTGAGCAAAAAACAAGGAAAAATAGTCCCATAAAATCTATCATTCAGCTGGTTATATTTGTGGGTATAGGTGTTTTTTTCATCTGGCTGTCCATGCGTGGCATGACCGCTGAGGACTATGGAAAAATCAAAGAAGTATTGATAAGTATCAACAATCCGCAAAGCTGGATGTTCATCATTTTATGCATGATTTGCGGAGCTTGTGCCCACTATGTGAGGGCGTTGCGTAACATTCTGCTGATAGAGCCCTTGGGCTATAAGGTGCGGAAAAGCATGGGTTTCTTCTCAGTGATGGTGTGTTATTTGGCCAATTTGGGCTTGCCCCGCGCAGGCGAGGTGTTGCGCTGCGTATTCCTGCAAAAGTATGAGAAAGTGCCTTTCCAGAAAACGGTGGGAACGGTTTTGGCTGAACGAGCATACGACATAGCCTGCTGGCTGTTTCTGCTGATTATTGTCGTTGTGATGAATACCGCCTTGCTGTCGCAAATTGTCATGGATGAACAAACGGGAATCACTTTGGGAGAAGCTTTCCAACAAAAAATGAGTTCAATGCTTACCAATTATAAAATGTATATCGGCCTTGTTTTGTTGGTGTTGGCAGGCATAGTGATTTACATGACCAGAAAAAAATGGGGCAAAATCGGCTTTTTTGTCAAAATCAAAAATTTCATGGTAGGTATATGGCAGGGCCTGATTTCCATCAAAGATGTGAAAAAACCTTGGCTTTTTGTTTTTTATACCGTACTGATGTGGTTTTTGTATTTTTTAGGCACTTACGTCTGTTTCTTTGCCTTTGATTTTCTTAGACATTTGGGTCCTTCACCAGCATTTACCGTGTTGATATTGAGCACAGTGGCATTCATGGTGGCCCAAGGAGGCTTAGGTGCGTACCCTTGGATGGTGGCCCAGGTGCTGTTGTTGTACGGGGTGGCCAAAGAGGCTGGACTGGCAGCAGGATGGATAGGCTGGTTGTCACAAACCGTCATGATTATTATTGTGGGCATAATCTCCCTTATTATAGCTTCTTTTATGAAAGACAATGAAGCGAATATTGCCACCAAACCATCTCACTCACTGGCCGACTATGACGCCGCCGTGGCGAATATTGCCACCAAAGAAGAGGAAGAGATTAAACCATCCGAAAATTAGAGCTTAGTAGATAAAGGTGAAAAAAAAACTTTTTAAGCAGACAAAATGAAAAGAATATTGGCAACCGGTGCATTATGGGTTCCATTAGTGTTCGCGCAAGCGCAGGTGGTGGATATTTCCATGCAAAGTCAGAACAAGGCATGGCAAGATACTACCATGGTTTCTGTCGTGCATGATTATGATGATATTATATTGACAGAAAGGGAGATGATACAGGAAACCTATCAGATACCGGCTTATAGTTTATATGATCAATATTGGGATACGGAAAATATATGCAGTAGGCATTTAGCCCTGCCATTCGCCGGCAATCCTTTGCGTATCATTCTGGTACAAAGCAACAACAACCCTTTCTTTTTTCCTTGTGGTGGTGCCACCTCAGTTAACGCACTCTATGGAGCAGGCAAGAACAATGAGTTCCATCCAGGTGTGGATATCGCGGTAAAAAGCGGTTCTCCGGTAAAATGCTGTTTTGACGGAGTGGTGCGTATGGCAAAGATTTATGGCGACTATGGTAGGGTAGTGGTGGTACGGCATTACAACGGTTTGGAGACTGTGTATGCCAATTTGAGCAAGATTATGGTCAAGCCGGGACAGATTTTGCAGTCGGGCGATATTATCGGCGCATCGGGCAAATCATCAAAAACAGGAACGGAGCAGTTGCATTTCGAGAGCCGTTTCATGAACGAGTGTTTCAATCCCGCCATGTTCATCGATTTCGACTATATGGAAATCAAGGAGAACACCTTGGTGTTGAGCGAGTCAGACATGATGCATCAACAAAGGGGAAATGTTGAGGTAAAGCAAGAACCGGAGAAAAAGATAAAAGAGGAAGAAGCTAAACCGGCAGAATCCGCAAGTATGGAGAAAGTGAAGGAGGAAGGGGTGAAAAAAACACAGGAAAGCGGTCCAGCGGAGTATTACACGGTCAAGGCCGGAGATACCATGTACAGAATTTCCGTACAACATCATATATCCCTGACGAAACTATTGCAGATGAATAATATGCAGGAGACGGATAAAATCGACATTGGTCAGAAAATCCGGGTAAAATAAAAAAAGGGTTGTTCGTGAGAACAACCCTTTTTTATTATTGTCGTAAAAGAAAAATTATCTTCTGCGAACAGTTTGCTGAGGAGTTTCAGGTTCAGCATTGTCGATAGCTTTAACAGCTTCTTCTTCGCCTTTCTTGATAGCTTCTTTAGCAATGTTTTTGCCAGCTTTTTTAGCTTCTTCTTTAATAGTAGTTTCTTCTTCAACCACTGCAGTTTCTTCAACAACGGGTTCTTCAACCACAACTTCTTCAACTACGGGTTCTTCAACTACTGTTTCTTCAGTAGCTTCTTCAGCTTTGTTACCACAAGCAACGAACAAAGCGCCAGCCAATAAAACTAAAAATAATTTTTTCATTGTTTTGTTTTTTAAGATTTATGTGTTATGAATTATTTTACAGCCTGATAAGTTAAAGTCCAAGTGTGTTCAGTACCTTTTGCGAAATCCATGTTGGCTTTGTAAATCAGAACCATTTCGGTTTCAGTCAGAGAGCTGATTTCGGGTTCTTCAAACTGAGCGTTGAAGGTACGTGCGGGATCGTCGCTGAGATCCATGAAAAATGGAATCTGCATTTTAACTTTGGTTTCGTCTGAGTTGAAAGCCCAAGTAGAAGCTTTTTCTTCAGCATAACCATCTTTATCAGCTTCGGGAAGTTTGGAACCGGGTTTAATTACGAAACTACCATTGGCATTGAAAACAATGATATCGTCGCGATCCCATTCATACAAATAATTTTCATACCAGTTTGTACCATAGTCGCCAGCAGCAGGAGTAACGGTAGCAGCTTTCAAAACCCAACCCTTAGCGGTTGTGATTTTTTCAGTGTTTGTTTTTTCTTTCTTTCCGCAAGATGACAAGCTCAATGCGAAAATTGCAACCAATGCTAATACTAATACTTTTTTCATAATAAAAAAATTTAGGTTAATAATACGTTGATTTTCAAGTTTTTAAAATTTTTTTTTCCCTTTTTGCTTTTGTACAAAAAGTAATGCAAAAGTACGCCAATAATTTATACAAAAATCAAAAAAGAAAAATTTTTTTCTAAAAAAAGTTAACAATAATAAAGGATACAAGTTAAACAACTGATTATCAAACAATTAAAATAAAGAAGTAAAAAATAGGAAAAAAACTATTGCAAAGATGTTTGGATATGAAGTTTTTTTTGTAATTTTACACGCTCAAAATAAAAATGGAGAGATGGCCGAGTGGTCGAAGGCGCACGCCTGGAAAGTGTGTAAACGCCGAAAGCGTTTCAAGGGTTCGAATCCCTTTCTCTCCGCTCTTTTTAGTACGTTTATAATCAATAAGATAGAAAAAAGAAATAATCAAAAATCATTAATTAAACAAGTAGTATCAATATGAAAAAACTGATCGCTTTATTGACCGTTGCAGGTTTTTTGACCTTCGGTATGGCAAACATGGCGTTTGCACAAAATGAACAGAAAACTGACAATTCTGCACAGACAGAGGAAGCTGTTACAGAAGAAGCTCCCGCTGAACAAGCAGTATTGATGGAAGATGCAGACGAGACTCCTCAGCAGGGTTTGCATTATGTTTTGAAAGAAAAATACATCCAGGGTGGTGCTTTGTGGATGACCCCGGTGTTGATCTGTTTGATTTTAGGTTTGGCATTGGTTATTGAAAGAGTGTTCTATTTGAACCTGGCTTCTGTCAATTCCGATAAATTATTGAAGAAAGTGGAAGACGCTATCCAGACCGGTGGTATTGAAAAGGCAAAAGAACTCTGCCGCAACACCAAAGGCCCCTTGGCTTCAGTATTCTATCAAGGTTTGGACCGTTACGATGAAGGTCTGGAATCTGTGGAAAAATCAGTTGAATCTTACGGTGCTGTTCAGATGGGCCGTCTGGAAAACAACCTCAGCTGGATTGGCCTGTTCCTCGCCTTGGCTCCGTCACTCGGATTCTTGGGAACAGTTGTCGGTATGGTTCAGGCATTCGATGATATCGAACGCGCAGGTGATATCTCTCCGACCATTGTTGCTGGTGGTATGAAAGTGGCTTTGATCACTACCGTGTTCGGTTTGATCACCGCTATTATCCTTCAGGTTTTCTACAACTACATCCTGTCAAAAATCGACTCCATCGTTAATGACATGGAAAACGCCACCATCTCCTTCATGGATATCCTGGTGAAAAACAAAACTAAATAATTGAGTTTTCAATTTCAAAACGACTCTTTATTATGAAGAATATTGTAAAAATAATTATATTAATAGTGGCAATCTGTACTTGCTTGCTTGCAGTGTGGTTCGCTTCGTCTTTTGATCAGGACAATCTTCCCAGCTACAAAGAAGCGCTTACAGTAAATGACGCCAATCCCGAAATGATTGCGGCGTTAGAAGCCACCACCCCTGAAAGTCTCCCCGCTTTCGTGGACCAATACCGCACCGAAGGCATGACTCTTTCTGAAAATCTGAAAGCTCATCAACTCCAAAAAGATATTCTTTACACCTATATCACAGAATTGCAAGAGCTGAAAGAGGAAACATTCCCTGAATATCAAGCCAACTTCGCTGATCATTCCAAGTCATTGTTCGCCAAGGCTGAAAACGCTCAAGCTTATATCGACGGATTCAACAAAGTTGCTGATTTTAAAGGTTTGGATAAATATATCTCTCAACTTGAAAGCGAATATAATGTAATCAAGCAGGATTTTATCCAGGAAAAAACATACAATAAAGCATTCAATTCATTGGTGAACAAAGCAGATGCAGTTAACCAAACAGTCTCAGAGAACAAAAAGGCTGAAGATCTGAATACCCTGAAAGCCAATGTAAAACAGTATCTTTCCAACGGAAAACTGTTGAACATCATCATGACCTTGGCTTACATCCTGTTCTTCATCAATATCGCATTATTGCTTATCTTCGCATTGAAAGCTATTTTCACCAACATTAAATCTTCCTACAAGATTATTGTGGCTTTGGCTATCGTTGCAATTGTTGTCATCTTGGGCTATGTGTTCGCTTCTTCTGAAATGACACCCTCCGCTATTAAGATGCAGCTCACTCCTCAAATCGTTAAAAGAATTGGTATGGGTATGTTTGTAGTGTATGTCGCTTTCTTTGGCGCTATCATCGCTATCATCTACTCGGCAATATCCAATGCAATAAAAAACAGAAAATAAAATGGCAAGAAAAGCTCCAGGAATTAATACAGGATCGTCGGCAGACATCTCTTTCTTGCTGCTGACATTCTTCTTGTTGACCTCATCAATCAATACAGAACAGGGTATTCCCCGTCGTCTGCCACCTCCAAAAGAGAAAGATGCCAAGGAACAAAAAGTTGATATCAACCAGCGAAATGTATTGAACGTTTTGGTGAATTTCCAAGACCAGATTTCCGTCAACGGCGAACAAATGGATATTTCCCAGCTGAAACAAACCGCTATGGATTTCTTGGAAAATGCCAGCAACGACCCGCTGAAACCGGAAAAGAAATATGTTGACATCGACAATATGGGCGAATATGCCGTTTCCCAAGGCGTTATCTCTTTGACCAACGACCAAGGTACTACCTACAATATGTATGTTCAGGTGCAGAATGAATTGCAGAGAGCTGTCAATGAACTCCGTGACAAAGTGTCCTCTAGTTATTTCGGTAAGAAATATGACAATCTGGATACCGCTCTCCAAAAATCTATTCAAAAGGCTGTCCCGATGAATATCTCTGAAGCACCGCCAATCGATTACGGTAAAACAGAATAAGTTATGGCTAGATTTAGAAAAGAAGAAAAAAAGGTGACTCCGGAACTGAATATGGGTTCCATGTCAGATATTATCTTTATGTTCCTGTTCTTCTTCATGGTGATTACCACTATGCGTGAAGCCACACTGAAGGTAAAATTCCAGCCGCCAAAAGCTACGGAAATCCAAAAACTGGAAAAGAAATCCTTGGTGGCTAACATCTATATCGGTGCGCCTATCAGCAAAAACGAGAACACTCTTCCTCCTGGAAAGGTTTCCGTACAGCTGAACGACCAGACCATCAAAGCTGAGGATCTGGCTGCCGATGTCCGTGACTTTATCGGTACCGAAAAGGAATCAAGAAGCGAGGAAGACAAGAATAAACTGACCTTCTCTCTGAAAGTTGACAAGGATGTGCAGATGCGTTATGTGAATACCATCAAAAACGAGCTGCGCCAAAACAACGCCTTGAAAATCAACTATGCTACAGGTAAAAAATCCGAAATGGGCAAATAATAAACCGTATAATTATTCTTGAAAAAGGGTGGCCTTTCAGTCGCCCTTTTTTTATAAAAACACAGGGCTATGATACAATCCATGACAGGTTTCGGCAAAACGACCATCCTAACAGAAGGGAAGTCTGTCAATATCGAAATCAGAACATTGAATAGCAAGCAGTTGGACTTGACCGTGCGAATGGCGCCTTTGTTCCGGGAATTGGAAAACGAAGTGCGTAACTGCATAGCCACCCTATTACAACGCGGCAAAATAGAAGCCTCTATCTATATCGAAAAAGCGGAAAAACCACAAGTGGCCGTTGACATCGAATTGGCAAAAAGTTATTATGAGCAGTTGGTCAATTTGTCCAAAGAAGTTAATAATCCGATAGATAGCGATATTTTCTGCCAGGTGTTACGTCTACCAGATGTGATTACCTCTTCAAAGGAAGAGCTATCGGAAACGGTGAAAAATGATGTGATGAAAGCCCTGGAAGAAACTTGCCAGAAGGTTATCAGTTTCCGTAAAGAGGAAGGAAGCCATTTGGCTGCTGATTTTACTAAACGTATTAAACTGATAGACAGTATGGTGGAAGAGATTACTCCCTTTGAGGAAAATAGAATCGTCACCATTCGAAACAAGTTTATGGCTTCTTTGTCAGAACTTCCAGTTCAGTATGACAACAACCGTTTGGAGCAGGAAATTATCTTCTATCTTGAAAAACTGGATATTACCGAAGAAAAAGTCCGCCTGAAAAAGCACTGCTCCTATTTTATGGACACGATGAACGAAGCCCAGTCACAAGGCAAGAAATTGGGCTTTATTGTCCAGGAAATAGGCCGTGAAGTGAATACCACCGGTTCCAAATGCAACGATTTCAATATCCAACAAATCGTTGTTCGCATGAAAGATGAAGTGGAGAAGCTGAAGGAGCAGCTGGCGAACGTACTGTAGTCAGTTAACAGTTAATAATTAACAATTAATAGTTATACAATACCCCATATTTTTCAATTTCAAGCCTTTAATATAATTATCAATTGTCAATTATCAATTAAAAAACACCCATTAATCCGTCAAAACCATGAGCAACATACTATCTCTCGTAGGTCGCCCGAATGTGGGCAAATCCACCTTGTTCAACCGCTTGACGCAAACCAAGGAAGCTATTGTTGATTCAGTATCCGGGGTGACCCGAGACCGCAATTACGGCAAGGCCGATTGGTGCGGCTATGAATTCTCTGTCATTGACACTGGTGGTTATGTGGTGGGCTCCGATGATATTTTCGAGAGCGAAATTCGCAAGCAGGCGTCATTAGCTATTGATGAATCGGATGTCATTGTGCTGTTGGTGGATGGACGCGAAGGCTTGACACCTCTGGATGAGGAAGTTGCTATGATGCTCCGTAAGTCAAAAAAGCCTTTCTATTTGGCAGTCAACAAGATAGACAGTCCATCGAATTTTTTGGATTATACGGAATTCTATGCTTTGGGTTTTGAAAATATTTACCCGATTTCTGCTGTGTCAGGCAGTGGCACAGGTGACTTGTTGGACGAAGTGGTGAAACATTTCTCCAAGGACGAGAATGTGCAGTTGGAAGACCTGCCTAAAATTACCATTGTAGGCAAACCTAATGTGGGTAAGTCTTCTATTATTAATACTTTTTTGGGTTATGAGCGGCACATCGTCACCCCGATAGCTGGTACAACTCGTGACTCTATATATACCCGCTACACTGGCTTCGGCTTTGATTTTTACCTGATAGATACTGCAGGTCTTCGCAAGAAGAAAAAGGTGGAAGAGGATTTGGAATTTTATTCAGTAATGCGAACCATCAGGGCTATTGAAAATAGCGATGTTTGCATCTTGATGTGTGATGCCTCGCAAGGTTTCGATGCCCAGGACCTCAATATTTTCAGTCTGGCAGCCCGCAACCGTAAAGGTGTTGTTGTGGTAATGAACAAATGGGATTTAGTGGAAAAGGACAACAAGACGCACAAGCAATATGAAGACTTGGTTCGTCAACGCATAGCTCCATTTACTGATGTACCCATCATTTTCACTTCCGTCATCAACAAACAGCGTATCTACAAGGTGTTGGAAACCGCTATTGAGGTTCATAAAAACCGCAGCCGCAGAATCAGTACTTCAGAGTTGAATGATGTCATGCTGCCGATTATCAACCAGACGCCACCTCCTATGAACAAGGATAAGGTCATTCGTATCAAGTATGTAACCCAGCTGAAGACCTCTTTCCCGGCATTTGCCTTCTTCTGCAACCTTCCGCAGTATGTCAAGGATAGCTATAAAAGATTCTTGGAGAACCAGATACGAGAAAAATGGAATTATTCTGGCGTGCCGATGGAAATCTATTTCAGGAGAAAATAATAACTTAGGGCTGTCATAATATGGCAGCCGAAAAAAATAATCAAAACATGAAAAAAATCATTGCCATCATTGTATTATTGTTGTGCTGTAGCAGCATGATTTTCGCCCAAGGCAAAGGAACTTTCAGAGTGGGTTTGCGCATAGGCCCCAATTTCTCCACTTTATATGGAATTGAGTCAGATGGGCAAAAAATCCCGACATTGTATTCCTCGGCCGAAAGATACAAGATGAAAGTAGGCGTAAGAGGAGGATTTGTGTTTGACCTTGGACTTACCGATGTGGTATCCATACAACCTGCCATCTATTATTCTTTGCAGCGATGGGGTTCGAGTGGACAATTTCAATTGACAGACTCTATCGTTTTGAAGACGGAAGAAGTAATGAGCATGCAGATTGTTCAGGTTCCGGTATTGGTTAATTTCCGGCTTGCTTTCAAAAGCAATTACCAACATGCTTTTGTATTCGGAGTAGGTCCTTATTTTAGTGTGGCCGTTCAGGGCCAGGATGTTTTGGATGGCTCTTTTATCAACCAATTCTCTGGGGAATCCTTGGATATCAGAGGCAAAGCCAACTTTTATAAAAATGAGCAAATCAGTTATTATGTAACGGATAAAAGCGGTTATGCGGAAGAATACAAAACCAATTATAACGAGCATCCTTACCGCCGTTGTGATTTCGGCTTTACAGTAGCGGCTGGTTTTGAATTAAAAAAATTCTATATCGGTGCGGCTTGTGACTTTGGAGTGATAAATACCGCCAATACCAAAGAATGGGAAGATGCAGGCATTAAAGGCTATAGCCAGCGCAACCTCAACCTTCAGGCTACTTTGGGGTATTATTTCTAACGGTTATATGTGGAGACGTCAAGACGTTAAGGCGTGAAGACACTCGCTTCGCTCGTTCGTGGAGGCGGAATTTCTTAACGTCTTAACGAATGCACGAAGTGCATGACTTAACGTATCCACGTATTAACGAATGAGCGCAGCGAGACACCCCCTCATGCGTAGCATGTCTCCCCTCGAACGAAGTGAGACTCCCCTTAAAATTTAATTCGCTACTGCGTCAATCTCTTCCCTCAGATTCTCCATCACAAACTGGGTTCTTTCGCTGGTGTTTTTGCCCATGAAATAGTCCAGGAGATTTCGGATATCCACTTCTTTTGACAACACCACAGGTTCCAGACGAATATTTTTTCCGATGAAATTCTTGAACTCTTGTGGTGAGATTTCACCCAAACCTTTGAAACGCGTGATTTCGGCCTTTGCACCGCACTTTTTGATGGCATCGGCCTTTTCCTCGTCGGAGTAACAATAAAGCGTCTGCTGCTTGTTTCTGACCCTGAAAAGAGGGGTTTCGAGGATATAGACATGGCCGGCTTTGACCAAGTCGGGGAAATATTGCAGGAAGAAGGTTAACATCAGAATACGGATGTGCATACCGTCGGCATCAGCATCGGTGGCAATAACGATGTTGTTGTAGCGTAATCCGTCCAAACCATCTTCGATATTCAGTGCTGCTTGGAGCAGGCTTAACTCTTCGTTGCGGTATAGAGCGCTTTTGTTGGTATTGTAGGTGTTCAGAGGTTTGCCTCGCAGACTGAAAACCGCTTGGGTGTTGGCATCGCGCGACATGGTGATGGATCCGGAAGCGGAGTCACCCTCGGTAATGAAGATGGTGGTCTCCACACCGCGAGCGTCGTTGGTGTTGAAATGATAACGGCAGTCACGGAGTTTGCGGTTGTGCAAGCTGACTTTTTTCTGGGTTTCCTTCGACTGCTTCTTGATGCCGGCAATCTCTTTTCTTTCCTTTTCCGATTCCTGGATTTTTTTCAGAATGATATCCGCCACATCCAAATGCATGTGGAGGTATTTGTCTAACAACTTTGAAACGATGTCGTTGACGTAATTTCTGATGGTGGTGCCGCCAGGACGCATATAGGTGGAACCCAATTTGGTTTTGGTCTGTGACTCAAAAATAGGCTCTTTAACTTTGATGGAAAGGGCTGCTACCACGGAATTGCGGATGTCGTTGGGGTCGAAATCCTTTTTATAGAAATCTCTGAAAGTCTTTACAATAGCTTCACGGAAAGCCTGTTGATGCGTACCGCCCTGGGTGGTGTTCTGGCTATTGACGAAAGAGTAATATTCCTCGCCGTATTTGCGGTCGGTATGTACCAAGGCAAATTCGAAATCACCATCTTCCAAATGGATGGGCTCATAAAGGGCATCGTTGCCTATATTGTTGTTAATCAGGTCTAAAAGTCCATTTTTGGAGATAAAACGTTTGCCATTGAGCACGATGGACAATCCGCGGTTGAGGTAAGCGTAGTTCCAAATCATCTTTTCCACATAGTCGATGTACCAATGGTAATTTTCGAAGATGCTACCATCAGGGATAAAAGAAACCAGGGTGCCGTTGCGGTCTTCGCAAAGTTGCAGGGGGGATTCTTCCACCAATTTGCCGCAGGAGAACTCGGCGGTTTTCTTTTGTCCGTCGCGGATACTCTGTACGAAAAAGTAGGTGGATAAGGCATTGACGGCTTTCACACCAACCCCGTTCATACCGATGGAATTGTCGAAAGCGGTGCCTTCTTTGAATTTACCACCGGTGTTCATTTTGGAAACGCAGTCCACCACTTTGGTCAACGGAATGCCTCGGCCATAGTCGCGAATGGAGACTTTATTTTCTTTGATGGATATTTCGATGGTTTTGCCGAAGCCTTGCATAAATTCATCTATTGCGTTGTCTATCACTTCTTTAAACAACACATAGATGCCGTCATCATGGGCAGATCCGTCGCCCAGTTTGCCGATGTACATACCTGGCCGGGTTCGTATATGCTCGTCCCATTCCAGCGTGGTGATATTGTCGTCGTTATATTCTGCCATAATCAGTTATCAGGTTACAGGTTACAGTGATTAGGGGTTAGTGGTTAAGGGGATTTTCGCACTGCGTGCTCAAGGGGAGTGGACTTCGTCCAAAGGGGAGTCTCGCTAAGCTCGAGGGGAGTTTAAATTCCCCTTCTTTTAGAAGGGGTGGCCGAAGGCCGGGGTAGTAGAAGGGGAGTCAGTTGTCAGAGCGGTGATATCAAACTTCAAAAATACGAAAAAAACACGAGACAGAGGGTGAAATGTCTGGATAATTTCAACAGGGGGAAGTTGATTTCAATTAGCAAATTCGTTAATTAGCAAATTGAATTTTGAAATTTGAATTTTGAATTAAATTTTTTCCGTAACTTTGTCTTTTCAAAATTTAAGAATATGAAAATCCAATTTACCCCCGAAGACATTCAGTTTATGCAAGCCCGAGGCAGCAATCCCGATGAGGTGCAGCGTCAGTTTTCTTTTTTTGAAAATGGCTTTAATTTTGTGAATCTTGACCGTCCCGCCACGATTGACGACGGTATTGTCCGTTTGGAGGAGGAATACATTGAGGATTTGATAGAGGATTACGAGCATCTTATTCAGGGCAAGACTGTTACCAAATTTGTACCGGCATCAGGTGCCGCTTCCCGTATGTTCAAGGAATTGTATTCATATCTTGAAAACGACAGTGAGGAAGTGATGGTCAAAGCAAAAGCTTTCTTGACAAAACTTCCTAAATTCGCGTTTTATGAAGATTTGCGTAAGGCAATGGCCAAGGATGGCTATGCCTTGGAGCATGAGATAGAATATCAGAATTACAAGCTGATTGTCCGTTATATTTTGGAAAAAGAAGGACTGAATTACGGCAATTTGCCCAAGGGATTGCTGAAATTCCACCGTTATGGGGATGTCAACAGAACCGCAGTGGAAGAGCATTTGGTGGAAGCAGCCCAATATGCCAAGGATGAAAACGGACTATGCCGCATACATTTCACCGTATCACCGCAGCATCAGCAGGGTTTTGAGCAACTTTTGGCTAATGTTCTGCCAACTTACGAAGCACGTTTCGGGGTAAAATATGACATATCCTATTCCATTCAGAAACCTTCTACCGATACCTTGGCGGCAGAAGTGGACAATACTCCTTTTCGGAACGAGAAAGGCGAGTTGTTGTTCCGTCCGGGTGGTCATGGGGCTTTGATTGGCAATCTGAATGAAATCCATTCGGATATTGTTTTTGTCAAGAATATTGATAACGTGATCACCGAAGACAAAGCAGAACCCACTTTCACCTATAAGAAAGCGTTGGCAGCTTATTTGATAGAGTTGCAGAACAAGACTTTCCACTATATGAAGAAGATTGAAGCGGGTGAAGTGGATGAGATGGATTTGTGTGAAATGCTGGATTTCGCTTCCACTGAGCTGATGATCAATGTGGATGATGACCCGACTCCTGAAGCTTTGTTCGAGAAAATGAACCGCCCCATCCGTGTGTGCGGTATGGTGAAGAATGAAGGTGAGCCGGGTGGCGGCCCATTCTGGGTGATCGATGATGAGGTGGAAAGTCTGCAAATCGTGGAGTCTTCGCAGATGAACAGCAAAGATGCCGCCCAGATGGAAATTGCCCGCCAGGCTACGCACTTCAATCCTGTGGATATGGTATGTGCTTTCAGAAACTATAAGGGAGAATACTTCAATTTGAAGGATTATGTAGATGAGACCAAAGGTTTTATCTCATCAAAATCATACGGCGACAGAAGCTTGAAAGCCATGGAGTTACCTGGCTTGTGGAATGGTGCCATGGCCCGCTGGATCACGGTCTTTGTGGAGGTTCCCTTGGCTACCTTCAATCCCGTGAAAACGGTGTTTGATTTGCTGAAAAGGTAATTTAATGGGGGAGTTGTGCATACGCACAGGGGAGTCTCGCACTATGTGCTCGAGGGGAGATGGATTGATTACAGGATTATAGGATTACAGGATGATGGATTTAGAATTGACACCCAATAAAATCGCCGTCATTGCGGACCAAAATGTTCTGCAATTATTCCCATATTATATTGATTCTCTGGGTTTTGATGCACCTGTATTCGTTTTTTCCGTTTTGCCGGGGGAACAAAATAAGTCTATAGAAGAGGCGGTTTATTTGTGGCAAAATTTGCTGGAAAACCATTTTGATAAACAAAGTCTTGTTATAAACTTTGGCGGGGGAATGGTAAGTGATTTGGGCGGTTTTGTGGCTTCAACTTATCAGCGAGGAATTCCTTTTATCAATATACCAACCACCTTACTTGGCATGATAGATGCGGCGGTTGGAGGGAAAAACGTCATTAACCTCAATGGCGTGAAAAATATGGTGGGAACCATAAATCTTCCCGAAAAAGTGATTATTGACACCTTGTTTCTTAAGACCTTGTCGCCTCTGCAAATACTTGACGGTTTCGGAGAAATGATCAAATATGCCCTTATTGGAAATGAAAATTTGTGGCATGAAATCAATAATCTTGAAAATATTAAAAATCAAGATATTAAGAAAGAATGGATAGATTGGTGCGTGAGTTTTAAGGAAAAAATCGTGCAGGAAGATTTATATGACCAGGGATTACGTCACATTTTGAATTTTGGTCATACAATAGGTCATGCCCTTGAAGCCTATTTTATGCAAAAAGACAGGGATGAAAAAAAATCCTTCCCAACCGTGTCACATGGTCATGCTGTAGCTTTGGGAATGGTGATAGAATCCTATCTGTCATACCGAAATGGCTTGCTTTCACAATCCGCATTTGAGGAAATCCGAGCGGTCATTTTACGGTTCTACAAAAATCTTATCAAAGATTTTTCTGCAAGCCAAATAAAGACAATAGTTGATCTTTGCGTCCTGGATAAAAAGAACTGCAATGGCAGAATAAATATCACGATGTTGGAATCTATTGGTCATGCAACGCCTAACCATTTTGTCTCGGAAGAGGAATGCGCAGAGGCAATAATGCAAATGAACGCATAACCCATCATCCTGTAATCCTATAATCCTGTAATCAATTCATCTCCCTTCGAGCACGAAGTGCGAGACTCCAAAAACAAAAGGCGTGAAAACGAAACTCGCCTCCACGCCTTCACGTCTCCACGTCTCCACGTCTCCACGTCTTAACGTTACTTCACCAGATTATACGTATCCGTAGCGATCACCAATTCTTCGTTGGTGGTGACGGAAACGAGTTTCACGCGTGAGTCGGGAGTGGAGATGATACCGTCCTGGCCAGCCAGTCTTTCATTCTCGGCTTTGTCAAGGGTGCAGCCTAAGAATTCGAGGCCGTCGCAGATGGCTTCGCGCTGGAACCAGGCATTCTCGCCGATACCACCAGTGAAGAGGATGACATCCACACCACCCATAGCAGCAGCGTAGGCACCGATATATTTCTTTACTCTGTAGGCAAACATGTTGAAAGCGTAGGTGGAACGCTCATCACCGCTGTCCTTGCCGGCACGGATGTCACGCATATCCACGCTCTTGCCAGAAATGCCCAACAAACCAGACTTCTTGTTGATGAGGTTGTTCATGCCTTTGAAGTCAAGATTTTCTTTTTCAGCAATATAAATCAAAGCACCGAGGTCGAGGTCACCACAGCGGGTACCCATCACCAAACCTTCAACAGGGGTAAAGCCCATAGAGGTATCCACGGATTTGCCGTTCTTGATAGCGCAGATGGAAGCACCATTGCCTAAGTGGCAGCTGATGATTTTGGAATTGTTATAATCTACACCAGCGATTTCGGCGGCTTTCGGACCTACATATTTGTGGCTGGTGCCGTGGAAACCGTAACGTCTTACCTTGTTGTTGGCATAATATTCGTAAGGAATAGCATACAAATAAGCTTCTGCCGGCATGGTCTGATGGAAAGAAGTATCAAATACGCCTACATGTTTCACATTGGGCAGCAGTTTCTGCATCACCTTGATACCCAATAAGCTGGCGGGATTGTGCAAGGGTGCTAACTCACACAGTTTGTTGATTTCCTCGATTTCCTTCTCGCCCAAAATCATGCTATTCTTGAAATATTCGCCGCCGTGAGCCACACGATGACCTACTGCGCCAATTTCATTGAGGTCGCTGATAACACCGTGAACTGGGTCAGTCAGAGCTTTCAGTACCAAGTTGACACCCACTTCATGGTCTTTGATAGGAGTTTGTACGTAATATTTGTCTTTGCCGACGGGTTTGTGAGTGAATTCACCCATTTCCAAGCCGATACGTTCTACCAAACCCTTGGCTTTCAGTTCGGCGTTGTTAGCCATGTCAATCAGCTGGTATTTGATTGACGAACTTCCGCAGTTGAGTACTAATACTTTCATGTTGATGATAAATTTATTGGTTATTTTATAGTTAATGCTAATAAGTTATGATGTTGCCACGTGCTGAAAGCACGTTATTTTATTAACCCCTCACAAGCGACGAAGTCGCGCAGTGTGGGGTGGCGAAGTGTGTGGAAAAAGCAGGCGTGCCGAAGGTACGCTACTAAGTGTATGTAGCGTGCTTCCTGCACGCAGATACGCCTTGTCATTTCTTACCCCACACTGTGCTGCGCTTGTGCGGGGTTAATGGGATGTCGTGCCTTCGGCACTTGGATAGTTTCATCAAATCTTATCCCGAATATAAAAGAATAACCCGACATCTGTCATTTCCTTTCTTAGCATATCAAAGAACATTCAATTCATTTGCACATTTGCTAATTAACTAATTTGCTAATTCAATTGGCACATTAGCACATTGATAATTAGCACATTAATTTACTTCCCGATAATATCTTCCAGTTCCTTCGGAGTCTTCGGGATGGCGGGGCCGAGCACCTTATGACCGTTAGAGGTGATGAGCAGATCGTCTTCGATGCGGATGCCGCCGAAATCACGGTACTGATCCACTTTTTTGTAGTTGATGAACTGTTCGAACTTACGCTCTTTTTTCCAGATGTCGATCAATTGCGGGATGAAGTAAATACCTGGCTCGATGGTCACGATGAAGCCTGGTTTCAGTTCACGGGCCATACGCAGGGCGCTCCAGCCGAAAATGTCGCTGCGGCTTATGGTTTCATCATAGCCGACGAAGTTCTCGCCGAGGTCTTCCATATCGTGTACATCCAGACCTAACTGATGTCCCAAGCCGTGGGGCATGAACAGAGCATGGGCGCCTTGGCGCACGGCCTCATCCACATCGCCTTTCATCAGGCCCAATTGTGACAGGCCTTCCGCGATGACTTTGCACGACAGTGTGTGCAGCTCTTTGTTGTACACGCCTGGTTTGGCTGCGTCAATGGCATCCATATTGGCTTTCAGCACAATCTCATAGATTTCTTGTTGTTTCTTGGTGAAACGACCGCCAACGGGCAGGGTACGGGTATTGTCGGAGCAGTAGTTCATCAAGTTTTCAGCACCAGCATCCATCAGCAACATGTTTCCTTTCTGCAAGATAGCTTCATGGCCGTGGTTGTGCAAAGTTTCGCCGTGCTGTGACAGGATGATGGGGAAGGACACACCGTTGCCATATGACAAGGTGATACCTTCGGCGAGTCCGGCCAATTCCAATTCGGGCACGCCGGGCATGCAGCGGCGCATGACGGCGGTGTGCATCTTGTAGCCGATTTCGCAGGCAATCTCCATCTGTTCAATTTCGCATTTTTCCTTGGCAGAACGCAGTTTGACGATGCCTTTGATCAGCTCTGCTGATGCGTGGTTGCGGATGTTGTTGACATTGATATCGGTGATATTGGAAAGCCATATTTTATTGTCGCCGCGGTAGGGTGGGGTAAAATGCACTTTACGGCCAGCAGTTTGGGCGGCATGGACATATTCGCTCAGCTTAGCCATGGGCATTACCTCTTTCACGCCCACTTTCTCGGCTAAAAAAGCTAATGTAGGCTGGTTGCCCATCCAGATGATGTCGTCGATTTCGAAATCATTGCCGAAGATGATGTCGCGACCTTCATCGAAATCGATGATGGCGGCGATGTCTGCGATAGACAGGCCGAAGAAATAGAGAAAGTTGCTATCCTGGCGGTATTTATAGGTGTTGGAAGGATAGTTCATCGGGGCTTCGCTGTTGCCCAAAAAAATGGCGATGCCGCTTTTTACGGCTTTTTTCAACTTATTGCGGCGGTTCTGGTAAACCTCAGCTTTAAATAATGGGTTCATAGTATTGTATGTTTTAGAGGGGCAAATTTACATAAAATTCTCCAAATACGAGCAGCATCATGAAAATTTTCAGAAGGTAAGAAAAATATGTTAATCTAAATTTTGATAATAAAATTATTTAGTATTTTTGCAAAATAATTCATCAAAAACAATAAAATATTATCCAATAGCCTCAGGGAGGCGTAATTTCAGTAACCCCATATGCAGCACAGCGGAGTATGGGGATGTACAAACCAGGAGCTATCATAACAAAGCCTCGTAGAGGTGTAACTTAAAAAGAAAAAATGAGTCATGTAAAAACACTTTATCACATCGTGATAAGAACTTACAGAAATCAATTCACTATCAATGAAGAGCATGAGAGGGAGTTGTATGCTTACATTTTTGGTATTTGTAAGCAAAAAAAAGTCAAATTATACAGGATTGGGGGAATGCCAGATCATCTTCATCTTTTTGTTTCACTTCCATCAACCATGGCCATTTCACTATTTGTGCAGGAGATGAAATCGAGTAGTAGTAAATGGCTCAGGCGTAATCCAGCTTTTCCTCTTTTTTTTAAATGGTCTAAAGAATATGCGGCTTTTACCTATGCGGAAAAAGATAAATCAATGATTATCAATTATATAAAAAATCAAAAGGAACATCACAAAAGAGTAGTGTTTACGGATGAATATCGGACTATACTAAAGGAAAACGGAGAGGAGATTGTGGAGGAGTTCTTTATGAGGGATTAAGCAGAGCTTACGCCTCTTCGAGGCCAGCAGGTATCAGTGCACAGTCTAAGTCTTCATATAGGTCTGCAGTCCCCATACTCCGCTTCGCTACATATGGGGTTACTGAGCTTACGCCTCTTCGAGGCCAGCAGGTATCAGTGTACAGTCTAAGTCTTCATATAGGTCTGCAGTCCCCATACTCCGCTTCGCTACATATGGGGTTACTGAGCTTACGCCTCTTCGAGGCCAGCAGGTATCAGTGTACGGTCTAAGTCTTCTATTGGTCTCAATTCTCTATATTACCTAAAAATCAGCCGATAACAATTTATGAAGAAAAAAAATAAAAAAATTAGCACTAGGTCAAAAAAAATATGTATCTTTGCTTCGCAATTATTATGGATTATTATGATATTGCAGAAAAGACTAAAAACTACGCGAACTGTTCACCCGAACGGGTGTATGTGTTTGGTATTTAAAACGATATAACAACAAAAACTAAAATAATAAAATCAAAAAACAATAAACAATAGTATTAATTAAAAACAAGTAACATGAAAAAATTTGACACTTTTCAAACTTTCGCCCGAGGGGCAAAAAGTTTGGTGGCCATTTTGCTAGTGATGCTAATGGCAGTGGGAAGTTTGTTTGCACAAACAACCTACACTTTTTCAAATTATACTGCAGGAACGCAGTATGCGGTTGATGAAGAACATGTGTTAGATGGCGTATTAACCATCTATACTACAGAATGTCATTTCCGAACAGATCAACTTCGAATTTATTCAAGTGCATCACATAATGGATTTTTCTATTCGAATGCATTGCCGAATAACATCGACAGTATTTCTTTCAACATTGGTTACAAAGTTGACAATTTGTTAGTATATGGAAGTTCTGATGGATTGACATGGACTTTAGTTGGTTCTATTGCTGCAACAGAGGAATATGCTGATAAAGGTATTGGGTTTGGAAATAATGAATTTAATTATTTCAAATGTGATGTGGAAGGAACGCAACAGCTTCGTATCACTTCTTTCACAATGTTTTATAAAACTACTCCCGAACCTCCCACACCCATCGTGGTGTCCGTTCCTACTTTCGCTCCTGAAGCTGGCACTTATACTGCTGCTCAGAATGTGACAATTGCTTGCGCTACCGAAGGTGCTGCCATTTATTACACACTTGATGGCTCTACTCCTACCGCAAATTCTACACTTTACGAAAACGCAATTGAAATTACTGAAACTACCACTATTAATGCCATCGCTATTTTGGATGAAACCATAAGCGATATGGCAACTGCTACCTATACTATTGAGGTGACTCCCGTTGAACCCGATGAACCTACAGTTCTTGAGTTAGATTCTATCGCTACCCTGCCTTATGCATACAACTTCGAAGATGTAGATCCTTATTTCATGATTAACAATGGCGAAGCCACTAATAAATGGTACATTGGTCAGGCTCAAACATTCGATAATAAGAAATTGTATATATCATCTAATAATGGTACAACTAACAAGTATGATATCACCGCTGCCAGCACCGTAACCGCTTACCGTGATGTGATGATTCCCGCAACAGGTGCTATCTTGACTTTCGACTACCGTGTGAATGGTCAGACTAATACAACTGACTATTTGAAAGTGGATTTGAATGGTAATGAAATTGCCAGATTGGTTGGTGAAAATGATTGGACTTCTTTCAGTTATGACATCTCTGGTGAAATGGCTGGTGAGGTTCGTGTTCAGTTTACCTGGGTGAACAACGCTTCTGCTGGTAACCAGTTCCCTGCCGCTATTGACAATCTTTCTGTTATTGAAACTCCTTGCTCACAGCCTACCGCTTTGGCTGCTGCAGTGGATAGTACTACTGCTGTGATTACTTGGGAGGCTGTTGAAGGCCAGACTGCTTGGAACTTCCAGTACAAATTGGCTGACCACAGCGAATGGTACACCGTTCCCGCTACTGCTACTACAGTTACCCTGAATGATCTCCAAGGTAACAGCAACTACGAAATGAGAGTGCAGGCTGTTTGCGGTGAGAACGTAAGTGCATGGACAACAGGTGCTTTCGCAGTGGCTTGCCAGACGGAAGAAGTTACAGTTACTCCGACAAATGTGGTAATTGGTACAGGTACATCAACCACAAGTTATATTTTCCCTGGTTTCTATGGTTGGCAGTATTCAGCCATATTGTATGATATGAATCAGGCAGGTCCCATCAACTCTATTGCATTCTATTTGAATTCAGCTTCTTCAACAAGTGGTTCAACAATGACCGTATGGGTAAAGGCAGTTTCTTCAGACTATGCCTTGGCTTCATCCAATACTTTCGCTACGATGGTGGATGGTGCACAGCAAATTTATGATGGTGCTCCTGATTTCTCAACAGCAGGTTGGATTACCTTCCCTGTAAACAATTTCACTTTGGCAGAAGGTCAAGACCTTTTGGTTTTAGTTAGAGGTGTAGGATGTTCAACCAGTGGAGGTTGCAGTAAACAGGCTCGTTACACTTCCACTTCCAATAAATTGTGGTATAAACTTCAAGATAGCTCAGATCCAGGACAAAGTGTTACAGGAACTTTGAGTTCTTATCGTCCTAACATTACCATCAACATGGATGTTACCGTGGTTACTTGTGATGATCAAATTGCATGTGTTGCTCCTACGGGTTTGCAAGTATCTGATATTACCGCCAACAGCGCAGTGTTGACTTGGACTGCTGGTGATGAAGGTCAGAATAATTTCATCGTGGAATATCAGGCTGCTGGTGCTACCGAATGGACACCTGTGGAAGTTACAGGTACTACTTACACTTTGAGTGGCTTGTCTCAGCTGACCAACTACAGTGTGAAAGTAAAAGCCAATTGCGGGACCAATAACTGGAGCAATGTGATTTCCGGTATTTTCCGTACTGTAGGTATTTGTCCTCCTGTTACCAATTTGGAAACAGCTAATGTTTCTAATACTACTACTTTGACTTGGGAACCCGGTGGTGAGGAAAACGCTTGGTTGGTACAGTTCAAACCTGCTACCGCTGGTGAAGACGCTTGGACTTCTATTGAAGTAAGCTTAATTCCTATGACTACTTTCGGTGGTTTGGTAGGTAATGTTGATTATAATGTTCGCGTGAAAGCATTGTGCGATCCCGAAAATACAGAAAATCAAAGTGAATGGACCAGCACTACCTTCCATTCAGGTTGCGCTGCTTTTGATCTTCCTTTCGCTGAAGAATTTCCGACAAACACCATGCCTATTTGCTGGGAAAATGAAGATTTCCATTTTGCTTCCAGCGGTTACGCTTATTCCTATACCAACGGTGCTGCTTTGATTACCCCCGCTATCAATATTCCTGCTGAAAATCCGACTTACTTGACATTTGAAGTACGTGGTGCAGGTGATTACACTATTTTGGCTTCTTACAGAGGTACCAGAGCTGACCGTTTCGCTGAAATTTATACAGGCACTGCTCCTAACCAAAATACAATCGTTACTATTGCTATTGACGACTTGTACAAAGGTAGAGCTGTCAACTTCAAGATTGTAAACAATAGCACCAGCTATCAATATTTCTATAATGTTGCAGTTAACCAGTGCCCATTTAAAGTTACTTCTTTGACAACTTCCAATGTTGCTGGCACAACTCTTGATCTGGCATGGCAAGCTCCTGAAGAAGCCATCAATTTCCAGATTCAGTATGGCGAACAAGGTTTCACCGTTGGAGAAGGCACTACTGTAGAAATTAGTGATACAAATGCTACAACTATTAGCAATTTGAATTATGAAACTTCATACGACTTCTATATCAGAACCGTTTGTGCAAGTGAAAATTCAGCATGGTTCGGTCCTGTAAACACTACCACCGCTCCTGCATGTTCACAACCTAGCAACCTTCAGGTAGAAGCTTTGACAGCTTCAAGTTACTATGTTTCTTGGAGTGCCAGCACTTGGACTGTGGATGATAATACTCAATATGTTGTTGGTTATAAAGCAGAAGGAGAATCTGAATATACAGAAACAGAACCTACCACAGCATTATTCACTACAATTTCAGATTTGCTTTCAAACACTACTTATACGGTAGCTGTAAGAGCTATTTGTAGCGAAGACTACAGCAGCCCATGGGGCAACACCGTTACCTTCACCACTCCTTGTGCATTATTAAGCCTGCCTTATACCGAAGACTTTGAAAACTATAGTGCAACCTCTTCATATTCTACATTAAACGGTGGTGTTATGCCCGATTGTTGGACAAGCAACTGGACAGCTGCACCATCATCATCATCCAACTATGGTCCTAAAGTTACTAACACAACTTCATACAATCCTAATGGTAGCGGTAAATTCTTATTCTTCTTGGCAAGTAGCTATGATTATACTTATTACCAAAATCCCACTACGGTTATTTTGCCTGCTTTTGATGTTGATTTGACCACTGCTATGATTTCTTTCAAAGTTAGAGGAAGCAATACTTCAAATATAGACCTCAATTTAGGTTATGTCAATGACAACAATGTCTTCACAGCATTGGCTCCTGTAACTTTTGAAACTACGGCAGGTGCTTCTTTGCAAACTGTTGTTTTGAATAACTATACAATACCTACAGGTGCTAGACTGGCATTCCAGGCTAATGTAACTGGAACATCAACCGCAACTAAATATTTTGGTTTGGATGATATTACGGTGGAATTGATTCCTAATTGTTTTGTTCCGAGTGTTGAAGTAGCAGGAGCTACCGCTAACATCACACGAAATGTCAACGGAGATGAACCCCAGTCTTATGATGTACAGATTGGAGATGTTATACAGAATGTGACAGCAAATACGGTTGACTTATATACTTTGTTTGGTTTGGAATTGAATACAAGCTATCAAGTTAGAGTTCGTGCTATTTGTAGTGAAACAGATGCTTCTGACTGGACAGATTGGACAGAATTCACCACACCTCCTTGTGTAGGTGGTGCTTCATTGAATTTGGTTGGTACATCAACCACTTCATACTTGCCTACATATACTTATTATAATTATTCATACACACAACAAATTTATACCAAAGAAGAGATTGGAGCAGCTAATGGTGGTATGATTGAGTCATTTTCAATCCGTGTGGCAGGATCTACTTCAGCTACAAGAAATATTACTGTGTATATGATTAACACAGATGCAACAAATTTTGCCACAACAACCAGTTGGTTAAGCGTAACCTCCAATGATATCGTTTTCTCTGGTACAGTTGCATTTACAGCTGGAAATTGGAAAGAAATCAATCTCACAACTCCGTTTATGTATGACGGAACTAAAAATCTTGCTTTGATTGTGGATGATAATACTGGATCATATGTTTCTTCTCCTTCATTTGGTACTCATTCAACTTCGCCAGATTACAAAGCTCTCCGTATTTATAGTGACGGAACCAATTATGATCCGTATAATACAGGTAGTTATACAGGTACTCGTATGAATGTCAGAAATGATATTAGATTTAATGTATGTCCTCCCCCAAGTTGTGGAACTCCCAGCGTTAGCGTGAATGGTTTGACAGCCACTATTACCCAAAGTTCAATAGGTACTCCGGCTTCATACGATTTGCAGATTGGTGATCAAACCGCTACAGTTACTTCAACCACTGTTGATTTGATGGATGAGTTCAATCTTGAATTTAATACGGATTATGAAATTTCTGTTCGTGCTAATTGTGGTGAAGGTGATTATTCTACTTGGTCATCACCCGTTTCCTTCACAACCCCGGCTTGTGCAGAACCTTGCGTTTATACAGTTGTAATGGAAGACGAGTATGGCGACGGTTGGAATGGCAATGAAATTCATGTTATGTTTAATGGTACTTTGTTAGAAACTTTGACTATAGAAAGCGGTTCTGCTCAGACAAGTACTGTAATGGTATGCGATGGAGCTATAAGCTTTGAATGGGCAGAAGGAGATTATCCGGAAGAAGCAAGTTTCACTATTGAAGATGGAACAGGCACAACTCTTTATAGCTGTGCAGATGGTAGTACTTTGACCGATGGTCAGGTATTGTACTCTGGAACTTGTGGTGTGATACCTACTTGTTTTGCTCCAACCCAACTTACCGTTTCAGAAGTTGGCGAATCTTCAGCTGTTATTTCTTGGGTTGACGAAAGAGAACAAGGCTTATACACCATCCAATACAAAGCCGAAGGTGATGCCGCATGGACTGATGTGACAAATATTGATACTACTTTTTATCTCTTGAACAACCTTACAGCATCAACCGAGTATTCGGTTCGTGTGAATGCTGTTTGCGGTACCGATGATGAAAGCGAATATACCGAAGAGGTTGGTTTCAGAACCAATTGTATTGGTGGCGGCGAAATGGAAATCGCAGGAACAGGTTCAACTCAGAATTATATTCCTGTTGGTAACTTCTACAACTATTCTTATACTCAGCAAATTCTTACTGCAGAGGAAATTGGTGCTACAGGAACCATTTCTTCCATCTCATTTGAATATGCATATTCTACTCCTACGACAAGCAAAAACAACGTGAAGATTTATATGGCTAATACCGATAAATCTGAATTTGCAAGCACAAGCGACTGGTTTGCCGTAAGCGATATGCAGTTGGTATATCAAGGCAATTTGAACTGTTCACAGGGCTGGAATGAATTTGCATTGAATAATACATTTGCATACGCTGGTGGTAATTTGGCAATCCTTGTGGAGGATAATTCTGGTGCATACAATGGTTCCGCATATGTTTTCGCTACTACAACCACGAGCAGAAACAGTGCTCTTACGTGGCAAGCTGATGCTAGTGCATACGCTGGTGCAACAGGTACACTCCGTCAATTGCATAGCAATATCAGATTGACTGTTTGTCCCGAAGCTATTGACATCGCCGTTACAGGTTTGAATCCTATTGCTGACGCTTGTGATGTGGAAGGTGCCGTTTCCATTAAGGTTAAGAACCTCGGTTATGAGCCAGTTAGCGGATTTACCGCTTACTATCAGGTGAATGAGGAAACTCCGGTTCAGGAGACAGTTTCAGTTGCACTTGCTGCAAATGAAACGATTACTTACACTTTCAGCCAGCTGCCGACTTTCACCGCAGATGAAAGTGTTATTACCGCTTGGGTTGTATTGGATGGCGACGCTGTTGAAACTAACAACAGTATTACTTCTGATCCTATCTCTGTTCTGGATCCTATCGCTGTTCCTTACGAAGAAGCATTCACTGGCCTGACCATCAATCATGGTTGGAATCCGATCGATGCTAACAACGACGGTATCACCATGAACCTGAACAATGACATCAACTATACTTTCAACGACGAAGCCGCCGCTAATGACTGGATGATGTCACCTTGTATTGAAATGGCTGCT